>Ga0114919_10001322_pt1 | contig 19743 bp, 15 predicted proteins | sample BlataG_FD_88682 | JGI IMG/M metagenome (GOLD analysis project Ga0114919, IMG submission 88682) | Deep subsurface microbial communities from Black Sea to uncover new lineages of life (NeLLi) - Black_00105 metaG | ecosystem: Environmental > Aquatic > Marine > Oceanic > Sediment | place: Atlantic... | reverse complement strand
TGGTGATCGTCACCCACGACATGACTGAGGCGGTGTTGCTGGCAGACCGCATCGCCGTCATGCACGAGGGGGTGCTGCGGCAGTTGGGCACCCCGCAAGAGCTGCTCACCGCTCCGGCTGATGACTATGTCGCCCAGCTGATCGAGACGCCGCGGCGGCACAGCGACTTTATCGAGTCGCTCATGCATGATGGTGCAGCTGGCGAGGGGGGAGCCACATGAGCCCACGGCTGCAACTGCTGGTTGAACAGCTGCCGAATCTGCTCGGCGGGCATCTGTCGTTGGCCGTGCCGGCGATCTTCGTAGGCGTCCTCATCAGCGTCCCGCTGGGCATTCTCTGTGTCAAGTCGGCAGCCGTGCGGGGGCCGGTGATGACGGTGATATCGCTGGTGCAGACAGTACCCAGCATTGCCCTGCTGGCAATCATGGTGGCGATTCTCGGTGGCACTATCGGCTACCGCCCGGCTTTCATCGCCTTGCTCGTCTACAGCATTCTGCCGATTGTGCGGAACACGATTGTTGGCCTCGATGGCGTCGACCCGGCGATGAAGGAGGCGGCCCGGGCCGTCGGCATGCGGCCGGTGCAACAGCTGCTAAAGGTCGAACTGCCGCTCGCCTTCCCGGTGATCCTGGCCGGTATTCGGACGGCGACGGTCTGGGTGGTCGGCATCGCCACGCTTTCGACCCCGGTTGGGGCCCCGAGTCTGGGCAACTACATTTTTAGCGGCCTGCAGCTGCGGGACTGGCAACGGGTGCTGTTTGGCTGTGTGGCCACGATGACCCTGTCGCTGGTGCTCGATCAGCTGATTGCGTTGATCGAGGCCAGCCTGCAGCGACGGCGAATGACGGTGGTGTGGGGGGCGACAGCGGCGTTGGTGGGACTGCTCGCCGTCGGTCTGGCCCCACAGCTCTTCCGCCCCACGGCAGCCGGATTTGCTGGCATGGCCGCTGGCAATGGCAGTCCGGCCCCCGCCACCCCAGCAGCTGATGAGCAGCCGCCGCTGGCGGGCCAGACCATTACGATCGGGGCAAAGGGCTTTACGGAGCAGCTGATCCTGACAGAGTTGCTGGCCGATCGCATTCGCGCTGCCGGCGGAACGCCAAAAACGCTCGGCAACATGGGCAGCACGATTGTCTTTGATGCATTGGCCAAGAACACGGTGGACGTCTACGTCGACTACACGGGCACGCTCTGGAGCACCGTGCTCAAAGAGCCCGAGCCGATCGGCCGGGCGGCGATGCGGGTGGCGGTGGCTGGCCGGCTGTACGATGAATACGGCATCGTTTCGCTTGGGTCACTTGGCTTTGAAAATACCTATGCCCTCGTGGTGAAGGCTGAGGAAGCCAATGGCCGGGGCCTGCGAAGCATCAGTGATCTCACGCCGCTGGCCAGCCAGTTGCGGATTGGCGGTGACCCGGAGTTTTTTGGACGGCCAGAGTGGGAGCGGGTGCGGTCGCTTTATGGGCTGACGGGCATTAAGCAGGTGGGGATGGATTCAACTTTCATGTACCAGGCGGTGGCCGATGGGCAGGTCGATCTGGCGGCAGGATTTTCGACCGATGGCCGTATCGACGCCTTCAATCTCGCTGTGCTGGATGACCCGGAGGAGGCCTTCCCGCCGTACGATGCAGTGCTGCTGCTGTCGCCGGAGGCGGCTGAGAATCAGCCGCTGATCGCTGCCCTGCGGCCGCTCGTCAATCGCATTAGTGTTGCAGCCATGCGATCCGCCAACCGCAGCGTCGATGAAGACGGGCTGACCCCCATGGCGGCCGCCGACTCGTTGCGAAAAAAAATTATCTCGCTGCCCACCGGACCGACCATGCGCAAGGCAAAAGAAGTCCATTTGAGTCGTGAATGACCTGAAGATTTTTCGGCTAGCCCGGTGGGCCCTCGCCGAGGAGGTGGGCGGGATTGGTGACCATGACCCGTTCGGCGTCGTGGACCGAGAGTCCAACATCCTGGCAGAGCACCTCACGAAGTCGGTTCGGGCTGGCGGTTGAACCGACAAGATGCGTTCGGTCAGCCGCCCAGGCGGCCCCCGACTCGTCGACGATTACGTCTTGCCCTGCTAGTGAAAACACGCCCGGCCCCATGCCCCCGGCTGCCGTGGCGTCACTCACCGCGATGATCCGCTCGATACCAATCGCCTGGATCATTGTGCGGATGAGCGTTGCGGGCAAATGCACACCGTCGGCGATCAGCATCACCCAGCGTAGACGATCGGTGGCGAGGACCCGCCAGAGAATGTTGTCGTGCCGGTGGAGGTGGGCAGGACAGCCGTTTCCGAGGTGGGTGAAGGCTGTCAAGCCAGCGTCGATTGCATGATCCAGGATCTCCGCTGAGGGGTCGCAGTGGCCTGCCGAAACGCGAATCCCGTGGCCGACAAGCCAACCGGTTGTCTTGAGATCGGCATCGCATTCGGGCGCAAGGGTTACCAAACGAACGAGGCCCTGGCCTGCTTCCACCAGTTGCGTCGCCACCGAGATGCTGGCTGGCAGCACATGCTCCACTGGATGGGCCCCGACATAACCCGTCCGGGAACTGATAAAGGGCCCCTCGACATGAATCCCCGTAACGACTTCGGCAATCCTTTGATCTGCCGACCGGAGTTCTGCAAGTCGGCCGATCCGGGCCACCATCCGATCAACTCGGTCGGTGATGACGGTGGCAAGCACGCGGCCGCCGCCGTCGCTCCGCACCGCTTCGCAGGCGGCTGCCAGATCACTCGCAGAGAGGTCGTCGGCATTGAAGTCGATGCCCTTGTACCCGTTGAGTTGCAGATCGAGGGCGGTCATCGGTGACCTTACTTAGACAGGGTGTCGCACTGCCGTAGCAACGCTGTGGCGGCACGATCGACATGAAGCCTACAGTTGTAATGTTCTTGGAGAATCGAGGCTGGCACGTCTGGCGTGACCGGCCCCTCAACTGTGGCTTTCAGGGCATCGGCTTTCCGGCGATCAGGAACGGAGCAGATCAGCAGGCGGCTCGCCATTATCCGGTTCACAGACATTGAAATTGCTTCCTTCGGAACCGAGTCGAGGTCACGAAACCAGCCTTCACCGACCTGCTGGCGTCGACAGCGTTCATCGAGTTGAACGACAATGTAGGGATCAAGTGTCGTAAAGTCAGCTGGCGGATCATTGAACGCGAGATGGCCGTTTTCACCGATGCCGATGAGGGCAACATCGAAGGGAGTTGCGGGCACGAGCGTCGCCAGTCGCCTGCATTCTGAGGCAGAATTCGCTGCCTGTCCGTCGATTTCATGAAACGCCTGTGGAGCACGGGGGAGCTTGTTGATAAAGCGGTCCCGCAGAAACCGCCGGAAGCTCGCGGGATGGTCCACTCCCAGGCCAACATATTCGTCAAGATGAAAAATCCTTAGAGCATTCCAGGGAACGTCCGTTGCCTGGCCCAATTCTGTCAGCACTTCGAACTGCGATGTTCCAGTCGCCACGACGAGTGTCGCTGAGCCGTTGTCGTGGCACGCTTTCACGAGGGCGTCGGCCGCCTGTCTCGCGGCGACCCGACCTAGGCTCAGACGGTCTTCATGAACGGCAAGTTGAAGGGCGGACACGGGTGGAATCCTCTAGGGGGGCCGAGAAAAAAGTATTCGGTTATCGGAATAGAACGTGAGAGCATGCTGCTGCGGCTGATCCCGGTGTCGGTGACTCCAAAAACGCTGAATCTTTCCGCATGCACCTGAAAAAAAGGAAGCGGCAGACGAGTTTCCGTCAGTCGCAGCGTCTCCAGCGGGATATCCAACCGCATGGTGGTGTTATGTCGTTGGGGCAAAAGCTTTACAGGATTTCGTGTTCGTGCCAGTCGCTCGCGGATTCGACCGGCGTGGCCTGCCGCGATATTCTTGAGCCCGGCGGCACGGTGACACCAATTGTGTTTCATCAGGATTGCCGGTACGAAACAACAACTGACCCTCCTTACGCTGAAGGTATGTTTGGCTTAGGCTGTCGCGACGTCGACGGTGCGGGGTGGCTTTCAGCCAGAAAAGAGACCGTTGAGGACTCCATGTTCAAATTAGCATTGCGTTTTCCAAGATCACTCGTTTTGGGCTTTGCAGCCGGTTTTACTGGTTTGTTCTGGTTGCCAGTCTGTGCGATCGCGGATTCACCCATCCGGGTAGGGGTGATTGGATTGGATGCGCATGCCGTGGCCTGGCAGAAATTGTTAGCAGCTGCTGACGAAGACTCGTCTCCGGCACTTGCCAGCCTGCGGATCGTCGCAGCGGTGCCAGCAGGGAGCGAGGATATCCCCGAGAAAAAACCCCGGCTTGCCGCTGGCATTGAGCACTACCGGTCTGCAGGGATTCGGCTCTGTGAGAAAATAGACGAACTGCTACCACTGGTGGACGCCGTGATGATTCTCAGTGCGGATGGACGTGCCCACCTCGATCAGGCACGACCGGTTATCGCCAACGGTAAACCATTATTCATCGACAAGCCGATGGCCGCATCAGTTGAAGACGCCCGTGAAATATTTCGTCTGGCAGAGGCGCAACACGTCCCGGTCTTCTCTAGCTCATCCCTGCGGTTTGCACCGAAAACCGTTGCCGTGGTTCGAGACCAAACGGTCGGCAGCATCATTGGCTGTGATGCCCATAGTCCTTGTCAGACCGAGCCTCACCACCCCGATCTGTTTTGGTACGGAATTCACGGTGTCGAGGCCTTGTTCACCATCATGGGGCCCGGCTGCGACTCGGTCTCCCGCACGAAAACGGACGACACCGACTTTGTCGTTGGTCGCTGGCGTGATGGGCGAATTGGAACCTTTCGGGGCCACCGAAGCGGCCCGCACAGCTACGGGGCAACCGTTTTTGGCTCGAAAGGGCAGACGGCCGCAGGAACGTTTGAAGGGTATGAACCGTTGCTGGCGGAGATCACCCAATTCTTTCGGACTGGTGACGCACCGGTCCAGCCGGAGGAAACGTTGGAAATACTTGCATTTATGGAGGCGGCGGATGCCAGCGGTGCGGCTGCGGGTGCTGTGGTCCCGCTCCAGAGGTTCGGTACCGCAGCCCCATGATGCTCGTTGAGCAACTGGCTGTTGGGTGCTGACGGTTTGACGATTTCCCCCTCGGACGTGGCGTATTGTGCTCTCTACCACTATTGAATCTGCCACAGTCGACTTCACCTCTTGGCCGCTGGCTCAACCGCTTTTCATCAGCTCCGGTGAAATCACAGACCTGACCGAAGCGACCGTCAGTGTCACCGTGACCGTGGATGGGAAGACGGCGACCGGCCGGGGGTCCATCTTCCTTAGTGACATTTGGGCATGGCCGGACCCGATCAAAACACACAGCGAGCGGGATGCAACGCTTCGCAGCCTCTGCGAGGTGCTGGCCTCTGAGCTGCCGCAGTATTGCGGCGGTGAGCCTGCCCACCCGCTTGAACTCGGCCTCCGATTGCACGAGCGATTTTGCCAGGGGAATTCCCCACCGAAATTGGCTCAAGCCATGGTGGCGAGCCCATTTGATGCTGCTCTTCATGATGCAGTTGGGCAGGCGTTAGAACGATCAGCATTTTCGTTCTATGCCGAGCCAGCCGATTTGCCAGCAGCCGAGCCGTACACCGATGGGCCAGCCTGGCAGGCTATTCGTGACACCCTACGATCACCGCTGAGGCAGCTTCGGGCGTGGCTGCTGGTAAGCGGGAACGACGGCCCCGAGCAACTTGCTCCGTGGCTACAGGAACGGGGTTACCGCTGCCTGAAGATTAAACTGTCCGGCCGTGATGCCATTGTCGACGCGGAGCGAACGAGTGAAGTTTTTCAAATGGGCTCTCGCTTGATTGCACCGGACGTGTTAGACGCGGTTTCGATTGATACCAATGAAGGAAACCCAGACGCGGCGAGCGTGATGGCATATCTTGATCAGCTAGCGTCGCGGGACCCCGTCGCTTTTAAGGCGGTCTCCTATCTCGAGCAGCCGACGCATCGTGATATCACCAAAGCGGCCTACGATTGGAAGCCGGTTGCCAATCGCTGCCCCGTGCTTCTTGACGAAGGGCTCACCGATTTCGATTTGATGCCTTTGGCTCATCAACAAGGCTGGAGCGGATTTGCCCTCAAGACCTGTAAGGGACATTCGTTCTGCCTGGTTGCTGCTACCTGGGCCCGTCAGCATGGCCTGTCGGTCAGCCTGCAGGATCTTACGAATCCGGGGAGGGCCCTCATTCATGCCGGTCTTCTTGCGGCTCACCTGCCCACGCTGAATGGCGTCGAACTAAATGCCCCCCAGTACACACCGGCAGCCAACGCACACTGGCAAGGAAGGCTACCCGACTTATTTGCCCCCCAGGATGGGTTCCATCGACTCCCCGAAACCATTCCCCACGGACTTGGAGGAGATCATTGATGAAACAGTTACGTCGACTCGTCTTTTTGGTTGTGCTGGCCTTGGCTCCCGTCGCAGCAGCAGAAGACATCCGTGTGCCCGGTCGTTGGACAACGCAGACCAGGCAAGCGGTCGACGATGCTGGTGGTTGGGCCTGGTATCGGAGTTGGATCAGGCCCGCTGACAGCTTTTTTACGCCACACGAACGAAATCTTTTTGAAGAATCGGTCGGCATCACGATTGCTGATTTGAGTGGTGCGCACGAGGTCTTTGTCAATGGGAAATCAATCGGTACGGGCGGCGCATTCCCCCCCAACTATCGTGACGGTGGTGGTCAGACCGTTCGTCACAAGGTTCCTGTCGGAACGCTCAAACGCGGCAGCTGGAACGAACTGCTGATTCATGTCTACCTGCCTCCAGCGGTCAAGGAGGGGGGCTTTCTCGGTGATGCTCCATTCATCATGGATTACTTTCGGGAGTGTGTGCTCGCTGGCTCCTGGGAGTTCTTTCCCGGCCAAACAAGGCCCGTCGAGGTCACGGAGACGGAGCCTCCACACGCCCGGTTCGATCACTTTCGAGACTCGAATCGAGTCCTCGGCCGGACCAAGCAGGAACATGGCCCACGACTCAGGCCAGCGGACTCTGCCGCTGCAATCAAGCCCCGCGACGGACTGATAGTTGAGCAAGTTCTCGCTGAGCCCCTGATCGCGCAGCCCTTTCACCTCAGCTTTGACGAACGGGGCCGTATGTGGGTCACGCAGTCGAGACAGTACCCCTACCCGGCTGGTCTGCGGATGATTAGCCGCGATAAATATTATCGTGCGCATTACGACCGGGTCCCGCGTCCGCCCCCTGATCACGACCATGGGGCCGACCTGATAACTGTTCACGAGTCAACCAAACGAAATGGGGTCTACGATCGGCACACGGTCTTTCTTGACAAACTGAACATGGCCAACGCAGCCCTTCGTGGGCACGGTGGAGTGTGGGTGATGCACACCCCCTACCTCCTCTTCTATCCCGACGCAGACTTTGACGATGTTCCGGATGGCCAGCCGCAGGTCCACCTCGCTGGGTTCAGGATGGAGGACTCTCATGCGATTGCCAACGGCCTTGCCTGGGGACCTGACGGTTGGCTCTATGGAGCACAGGGAAGCACATCGTCCTGTAGTGTCACCCGCCCCGACGATCCCCCGGATACAGCGGCTGTTACCTTCACCGGCTGCATGATCTGGCGGTACCACCCAGACTCACGAGCATTTGAGATTTTCGCCGAAGGCGGTGGCAATAATTTTGGACTCGAGTTTGACGCGAGCGGCAGGTTGTTTGGTGGTCACAATGGCGGGGGAACGAGAGGCTTTCACTTTGTCCAGGGTGGCCGCTACAAGATGCAGGGGGACAACGCAAGTAAATACGGGCCTGTTCGCGACCAGTTCGCCTTTGGTGAACTTCCGCAATTGGCAACAAATGACACCGTCGTGCGGTTCACACACCACGGTGCATTTGCTGATGGTGTGGCCATGCCAACCGAGTCGGCCGGGCATCTTTTTTCGCTCGATCCGCTGCATAACCTCATCACGGAAACGAAAGTTGCCCCCCTTGGTTCAACCTTCAGCACCACAGATCTCACTCCAGCGCTGCGGTCCGACGACGAAGCGTTTCGGCCAGTATTCGTTACCAATGCCCCCGATGGATCGCTCTTTATCTGTGACATGTACGAATACTTCATTGCCCATGGACAACATTATCAGAACCAGATCGATCCCACGACCGGACGCATCTATCGTCTGCGGGGAGCCGCGAGCCCCTTGGAGTCGCAGACTGATCTGACCAGCCTGACAACCGACGAATTGTTGGCGTTGCTGGCCCATCCGAATAAGTGGCACCGCCAGACGGCTGTCCGGCTGCTCGCCGAGGCGAACGACCGGCAGGTTGCCGAACGCTTGCGACAGCTCGTCTTCGGTAGCGATGGGCTCACAGCGCTGCATGCGGTCTGGGTGTTGCACCAGCTCGCTGAACTTGACTCAGCAACTGCGAGAGGCTGCCTGCAAAGTCCTTTTCCTGACGTCCGGCGGTGGGCTGTTCGGCTGTTGGGTGATGCTTACGGGCAGCACCAAGGGCTCGGCCTCGAAGCCCACAACACGGGTGACGGCCAGTTGCCGACTGGGCTCGCCGATGCAGTTTTTGAACTCGCACGAACTGAGACCGACCCGGGTGTCCTCTGTCAGATGCTTGCAACCGCACGGCGTCTGCCGGCAGAGCAGGCCCTTCCGCTGGCGACGGCTGTGCTCTCTCACGAAGAGTTGGCCTCAGACCCCTATGTGCCGTTGTTGGGCTGGTGGGTTTTCGAGCAGTCGATTCCAAATGACGTCGAATGCATTCTTAAGTTATTTGCCGACCCTGCGGTCTGGTCAAAGCCGATCTTTCGCGACACGATCGTGCCGCGGCTGGGCCGCCGATTAGCTGTTGAAAATGATCGCAGACTGCTTGAATGCTGGACGCGGCTCTTTCGCCTGGCTGGTGATCAGCAGGCAGTAGCCGGGCTCCTGGAAGGACTTACAGCGGCATTCCAGGGGCGGTCGTTAATGAGCCTTCCAGATGAACTTTTCAAAGCAATCGAGTCGGTGACGGCCCTGCCGCTGTCTTTCAGGCTGCGACGCGGTGATGCCGCGGCTGTTACCGAAGCAGTCGCCCGGATTCAAAGCCCAGAGGTTTCCGAACAAGAACGCCTTTCACTCATTCGGACCTTGGCCGAGAGCAGAGCGACCGAATCTATCAGCCCGCTGAAAACGATCGCCATGGAAGAGACTGCCATTCCTGAGTCCCTGCGCGTAGCAGCCCTTTCGGGGTTGGGGCATTTCGACGATCCGTCAATCGGTCAGGTCGTCGTTGCGGCGACACCAAAGCTTAAGGGCAATCTCAAGGCAGCGGCACTTACGCTTTTGGCAAGCCGGCCGGCGTGGACGAGACACCTTCTCGAAGGCATCAACACCGGTCACATCTACCCCTCAGAGATTCCGCCCGATGTTGCTGAACGGGTCCGGCATCATCGAGATCAGGACGTTCGCCTCCTAGCAGAAAAGCTGCTGCCAGGCGAAGTCATGCCGGAGGCCAGTGCAGCGGGCCGAGTTGCTACAATTGCGGCAATCCTTCAAACCGGGTCGGGAAATCCCTATGAGGGCCGCAAGATATTCCTGGCAAAGTGCAGCCAGTGTCATCGGCTCTTTCATGATGGCGGCAATCTCGGACCAGGGCTCACAAACTATCAGCGGGATAATCTGCCGCATCTGTTGCGGGCAATCACGTCACCAAATGAAGAAATTCGTGAAGGCTACGCCTACTTCGCGGTGCTCACGGAGGACGGGCGCTCGCTCACGGGTTTTATTGTCGATCGCGATCTGAGTGGGTTGCGGCTGCGGACGCTCGACGGTGAAACGTTATCACTTGCCAGCGAGGCTATCGATGAGATTGTTCCCTTGGGCAAGAGCCTGATGCCGGCTGGGCTGCTTGACGGGCTTGCGCCGCAACAACTTCGAGATTTTTTCGCGTATCTTCGTGTACGCCAGCCTATTGCCGCCCCCGCCACCCGCTGAAGCTGCGTCTCATGCAACGCCTACTGACTTTTATCAGGTCGATCGGTCCTGCGATTATTGTCGCAGCTGTTGTCTGCGGGCCCGGCAGCATGCTGATGAGTTCCAAGACCGGTGCTATCTACGGCTATCGGATGATCTGGCTGGTCGTCACAGCGGCAGCCCTGATGTGGAGCATGGTCGCCCTTTCGGCCAGACTGGGTGTGGTGCTGGAACGCACGCCATTGGGTGAATTGGCCCACCGACTTGGCCGTCCTGTGGCAGCGGCGGTCGGCCTGATTCTGTTTCTTGTTGTGGTTGGCTTTCAGGTCAGCAACAACATCGCCATCGTCGCGGCCATTGAGCCGTTCCTGCCACGGCAGTTGGCAGTGGGAGGGCCAACATCCAAACTGACACCACTGCTGATTCTCTTCTCATTGAACCTCTTTGTGCTGGTCGTTCTCTACCGGTTTCAGAATCTTTATCGGCCGATTGAGCGGCTGCTGAAGACGATTGTGCTTGTTGTCATTCTCTGCTTTGTCGGAAATCTTGTGCTCGCCAGACCAGATCTTGGGGCGATGGTTGGCGGGCTGGTGCCGTCCGCACCCGCCGGTGGGTTCACCGCCATGTTCACTCCGCGGGCTGCCCCAGAGGTGACCGTGCTGCAGGCTCTGGTCGCAACAACATTTTCTGTCGCGGGCGCGTTCTTTCAGGCATACAGCGTGCGGGCCAGAGGTTGGACAATCGCCGACACGCGGCAGGGAATGATCGACTCGCTTGTCGGTGCCGGTGTGTTAGCCGGCGTCTCGATCGTGTTAATGAGCACCGCTGCTGCGGCCCTTCACGGCACCGGTGTTACGTCGGCTGATCTTGCGACCATCGGCGATGTTGCAAAGCAGTTTGAGCCATTATTTGGCCAATATGCCACGCTGCTGTTCAGTCTCGGAGTCTTTGCCGGAGGCTTTGGCGCTTTTCTCGTCAATGCCCTGATCGGCGGGAACATGCTGGCCGATGGCTTTGGTCGGGGTGCAACAATGAACGACACTGGCACTCGTCATGCCACTGCGGCTGCTTTGCTCATCGCCATGACGATCGCCTGTGGCTGTCTGCTTGCCGGGATCAAACCGGTGGCGGCCATTACCGTGGCACAGGCGTCGACAGTGATCGGGCTGCCGGCTCTGGCGTTGGCACTGCTGTACCTTGCGAGCCGAACAGATTTTCCCAACGGTGGGCGGATTCCACGCTGGATGTTGCTGGCAGCTGTCATCGGTTTAGCAATGACACTCCTGCTGACGACACGAACCTTTGTGCAACTCTGGGGACTGTTCACCGCCTGATCCGTTCATGGCGGAAAGAGTGCGGGCCAGCTAAGCTAGGGTCCCCGAGAGAACCACTCGAGGATGTCCTGAATTTCCTGCCCCCAAATCGCTAAGGAACGTTCCTGTCATGTCTGCGCAGCATACATTCGATTCGCTTGGCCTCACCCTGCCGCCGCTGCCGAAACCAGCTGGCCTGTACCAGCCTTGTCTCATTGACGGCCGGCACGTCTATCTGTCAGGCCATTTGCCGTTCCAGCAAGACGGAAGCCTCATCAAGGGGAAAGTCGGTGAGAGCATGTCGGTTGACGATGCCGCCGCCGCTGCCCGACAGGTCGGGCTTACCATCCTCAGCACCCTGATCGGGACGCTCGGCAGTCTCGACCGTGTGAGTCGGGTGCTGAAGCTCTTTGGCATGGTCAACGCGACGGCCGACTTCGTTGACCACCCCAAGGTCATCAATGGCTGCAGCGAACTGTTCAAAACTGTCTGGGGACCCGACCATGGGGTAGGAGTCCGCAGCGCCGTTGGTGTGGCGTCGCTCCCGATTGGTGTTCCGGTTGAGATTGAGGCAATCTTCGAACTCGCGTAACCACCGCCTCGGGCGGAATGGTTTTGGCCGAAACGTTCGGGCTCCTTCCGGCATCCGTCTCCAGATTCAGCCGCGGGGTATTCAGGCGACCGTCGCCACCGCCTTGAGCACCCCGCTGGCCGGATCGATCAGCTGCGGGAATGCCGCTGGCAGGTCGGTCCAGGGCAGCCGGTGGGTGATCCAGGGGCCGGTGTCGATCCGGCCGGCTTCGATGTCGGTGATGATTCGGCCGAAGTCACGGGAAAGTGCGTTGCGGCTGGCCAGCAGAGAAAGTTCCCGGCGGTGGAGCAGGGGGGCATGGGCAAAGCTGAGCTGCCCCTGCGTGATGCCGACATACGCGACGCGTCCGCCAAAGGCGGCAAACTCGAGCGCCCGGCTCATGCTTTTGTCGCTACCCGTCGCATCGATCACGACATCGCAGAACTCCCCGCCCGTCTGGTCGGCCACCGCGGTGATGTCTGCCGCCGCACCCGTTGCCAGCACTGTATCAGCCACCCCTAGCGTATGGCAGACAAAATCGAGCCGGGTGGACACCGTGTCCATGACGATTGGTCGCCCGCCGGCGAGCCGGACGAACTCAAGCACGGAAAGCCCGATCGGTCCGGCACCAATCACCAGCACGGTTTCCCCAGCGGAGACAGCAGCCCGGTCAACCGCATGGCAGCCGATGGCGAGCGTCTCCACGAGGGCATTCTGCTCAGCCGTCAAGTTGGGCGAGCGATGCAGTTTGCGGGCCGGCACCGTGAACAAGGGCTGCAGGCCACCGTCGCAGTGCACGCCCAGCGTCTGGTGATGCTCGCAGCAGTTTGTCTTGCCGATCCGGCAGGCGTGGCACTGTTGGCAGTTGATGTAGGGCTCGACGCAACAGCGATCACCGGGTTGGACGTTTTCGACCCCAGCGCCGACCGCCACTACCTCGACGCCCAGTTCATGCCCGGGAATCCGTGGGTAGCTGAAAAACGGCATCTTCCCAAGGTAGCCGCCGTAATCCGTGCCGCAGATGCCCACCGCCTCGACGCGGACGACCGCCTCGCCCGGCGCGGGCGGGGCGGGCTCGGCCACGTCGATCAACTGCCAGTGCTTCGGTTCAACCAGTTGCAATGCCTTCATCACTCAGCCTCGTTTTAAATTCGAACAACTCGTACTGCCAGTCCGGTCGCTCCCGCTCCCGGCTTCCTCATGCGGCAACATCTGACTCTGGAAGCCGCCAGGCGGAAGCCGGCGGACAACGGATCCGGTCAATGCCGCATCACAAGTATCCCCAATCCGGTCGCTCCCGCTCCCGGCTTCCATTGGAAAACCGTGCGGTATCACGTCGCCAATCACGAGTCCTCCGCTGCTTTTTCATGTCCTGCGTGCCTTCGTGGTGACCACCCACTCTCACGGTGCCGAGGGTTCCAATCCATAAAACCGCGTTGCCGTTTTGCCACGGATGGCAGCTTGCTCGGCGGGTTTGAGCCTGCTGATGAAATCCTCAACGATCCCTAGCACCTCACCATACTCCGCCGCCAGCAGACAGACCGGCCAGTCACTGCCGAGCATCAGCCGATCAGGCCCGAAGGCGTCAACTGCCACATCGAGATACCGGCGGAAGTCATCCGGCTGCCAAGCCTGCCAGTCAGCCTCAGTGACCAGCCCCGACAGCTTGCAGCAGACGTTCCCGTGTCGGGCCAAAGCCCTGATGTCCTGCTCCCAGCCGGCGATCTCACCCGCTTTGACCAGCGGCTTTCCCAGATGGTCGAGCACGAACGGCTGCTCCGGCAGCAGGCCGGCCAGTTCAACGGCGGCCGGCAGCTGGTGCGGGAAGACGAGGAGGTCATAGGTCAGACCGAACTGGTGGAGCGTCCGCACACCGTGGACAAAATCCTCACGCAGCAGAAACCGTGGATCAGGCTCATCCTGCACGACATGCCGCACGCCGATGAATCTTGAATTGGCGGCCAGGGGAGCCAGATCAGCTGCAACCGTCGGACTCCGCAGATCGACCCAGCCGACGACGCCCCGAATGAAAGCATTGGCTGCGGCAAGCTCAAGCAGCCATCGGCTTTCGGCCAGCGACTGGCGGGCCTGCACGGCAATCGAGCCGTCCATTCCGAGCGGCCGGGCCACCGCCTCGAGATCAGCCGGCAGATAATTGGAAGCCAGCCGCTCCATGCCCGGGCCGATCCACGGATACTCCACCTGCGAATAGTGCCAGAAGTGTTGATGGGCGTCGATCGTCATGATGGTTTCCTGTTCCCGACGATTGCTCGCGTTCCCGCTGGGAGAGGGCCGGGGTTATGGTGACGGAAGTGGAAGGTTCCGCAGCGGAAGGAACCCTCACCCGGCCTGCGGCCGACCTCTCCCAGAGGGAGAGGGAAGGGGCGGCGGCCTACGATCTTGAGGCGTTGGTAACGCACCTTCCTTCGTTCGATTCGTGCCTTCGTGGTGTTCTCACGATTACTCAATTGTTCTCTGGCAGCCCTTCGACGTGGCCGATGTTCTTCACCGGGGCGAAGATCTTCTGCACTTCGGCCAGCAGGTCCTCATCGAGCGGTTCGGCAATCCACCTGGCCCAATTGCGGATGTTGTCGGGGTTTGCACTGCCGGCGATTGTCGTGGCGATGGCTGGGTTCGCCACGGCGAACTGCAGGGCCAGCTTGGCGATTGAACTGCCCCGCTCACGGCAGTGATCCGCCGCCTTTCGGGCGGCTGCCTTGACGGCCTCAGGTTCCTTCAGCCAGGGCGGTAGCGGGGCGTCGGTCAGCAGGCGGGCACTGAACGGACCGGCGTGCATCACCCCAATGCCCTTGGCCTGCAGGAAGGGAATGGTCTCGTCAGCAAACCTGGTGTTCTGCAGCGTGTACTGGTTGTAGTTCAGTACACAGTCGACGTCGGTCTGTTCACAGATGAAGCGGAAAATCTTCTGGGGATAGCCACTGAAGCCGACGAACCGCACCTTGCCCGCCTGCTGGGCAGCCCGCAGGGCCGGCAGTGTCTCATCGACAATCTGTTGCATCGGCACAAACTCGATGTCGTGGCAGAGAACGATGTCGAGGTGGTCGGTGCCGAGCCGGTGCAGGGAGATGTCGACGCTTTCAGCCACCCGCTTGGCCGAGAAGTCAAAATGGGCCAGGTCGTAGCGGCCCAGCTTCGTGCACAGCAGGTAGTCATCGCGGGGCACATCCCGCAGGGCAAGGCCCAGCAGCACCTCGCTCATGCCACGGCCATAAAACGGGCTGGTGTCGATCAGCCGCAGGCCGGCCTCGAGCGCCACCCGCACGCTGGCAAGGGCCTCCTCGATTGTCACCCGACGAAACTCCTGCCCCAGCGACGAGGCCCCAAACGCCAGAATGGGGACTTCGAGCCCGGTTTTTCCAAGAACACGTGTCTGCATGGCATCGGTCCTTACGGTGCGCCGGTCCGGGTTTTCAGCGACCTGCGACGAAAGGTATTGAGAAAACATTAGGAAGCCAGGAGCGGAAGCGACTGGACAGCGGTTACCTTGAACTTTTTGTTCATCAGCTGAACGTCCGGCAGCCGACTGACAGCAGCAGGTTTGCCCATGGCTGGGTGTCGGCGGTCTGGATGGTCAGGATGTGGTCGGGGGAGCCGACCGCCTCATAAAAATCCCACTTCACGATCGGGTCGAGCTGGCAACTGCTGCCTGCCGCCGCCAGGATTTCCCGATAGGCTGTCCAGACCGGTGGATCGCCCGGCGTGGCCTCGGCGTAGGAATCGCTGCGATCGACCCCCATCGTCTTGACTTCGTCAATCTGCACGGTTGCCAGCACCGCTTCGAGCACCTGTGCAACGGTCGGCACACCGGGGCTCAGCTGCAGCGACACCAGCTCGGCCCGCGGGCCACGTTTGGTGGCGGCGGGATAGTTGCCGTCGGCGATCAGTACCAGCGAGTGATGGCCGGCTGTCGCCAGTATCCGCAGGATGTCAGGATGGAGCAGGGGGGTGTTCAGCATGATTGGCCCTTCGGCGAAAATTCTCGTGGGTCTTGGCGGACGCCTCTCACTGACGGAGTGGCCCGAAACCATTTCGTCGTTGTCTTCTCTGTGCCTCCGTGTGCATTTTCATTCCGCCGCCATTTCACGAACCGACGCGATCGTCTGCCGGGCCGCGTCGGCAGCCGAGGGCAGCGGAAACACTTCGGCGGCGAGATAGCCCGGATAGCCGATCGCTTGAAGGGCATCGTGAGCCGCACGGGCATCGGTGTGGCCCAAGCCCATGGCCCGGCGGTTGGAGTCGGCCCAGTGGACGTGGCCGATGAGATTTCCCGGCAGGCTGCCGACGTCGCGGAGGGTCGCCGCCGGGTCGGCCTCTTCGATGTTCATGTGAAAGAGATCACAGAGCAGCTTGACACCGGCCTCCACGAGGCCTCGGGTCTGCAGAAACTCGGCGGCGGTCCGCTGGTCGTTGAGCAGATTGGTCTCGTAGCGGTTGAGCGGCTCGTAGAGCAGGGGCTGGCCATGGCGGGCTGCCCGGGTGGCGAGGATTCCAAGGCCGTCGGCCAGCCGTTCGAGGGCGTCGGGTCGGCTGGCTGCGTTGACCGCCTGGCCCTGCATCGAACCGATGATGGCTGGGGCCCCAAACTCGGCGGCGACGTCGATGATTTCGCCGATGAACCGCACCGCCTGCTGCCGGAGGGTATCGTCAGTGGCCACCAGCGACAGCCGTTGCCGCACCCAGCCGGCACCGGTGCCAACCGCAGCCAGCTGCAACGATTCACTCGCCAGCAGCTTCCGCAGGTCGTCGGCCGGAAAGGAATGGGCGTCGGCGGGAAAAACCTCGACAGCGTCAAAGCCGGCGGCGGCGGCGGCCCGGCAGCCCGCGGCCAGTCCGTCGTGATACACAAAGGGCCCACCGGAGGCTTCAGGAACAAGGCAGACGGTGATGGCTGTTTGCATGGTGGCGGTTTCCGTGTGAGACGGTGCGGACGGCATCAGCCGAGAAACAGCGGCTTCATGTGTCGCTCGAAAAGATTGGCGGTGACCTGCTTGGCCACGATTGCCCGGTGTTCAGCAAGCAGGCCGGTGTAGCGGGCCCCCTCACCGGCGGCCACCTTGAAGGCGATGTGCAGCAGCTGCCGGACGTTGGGATTGAACCGCGAGTCAGTCGGAATATGTCTGATCGTTGCCGCGCTATCGGGGCCCGACAGGGCATTGAACGCTGCGGTCGTCGGCAGCTTAGCTGCGTCGATGTCGATGACGGTCGCATAAGGTCCGCAGAGCTGCTCGCGATGCTCCAGGGCATAGGCATAGACGTCACGAACCAGTTGCAGGCCGTCGCCACCCGCCTCGGCCAGGCCGATCAGTTCCTCCAGCCAGGTAGTACCGGCGGTCTTCAGGTGTACCCCGGCCCCGGTTGCGGCTGTGACCCGATGAATGACGGGGTAGAGCGAGAACTTGTCGCTGCCGGAATGGACCGACAGCTTGAGCGTCTCGGGCAGGCCGTACTCCCGCGCGGCAAAGGCACAGACGGCGACGTCGTCGGAAAACTCCTGTTCGAACTGAGCCAGGTCGCCGACGTAATCGACCCCCTTGTTGAACCGGCCGGTGAACTTCGGGGCGATTGTCTGCAACGGAATTTTGGCTTCGGCGAGCAACGCCAGGATGACCAGCAGTTCCGGCGGCGTCTGCGGCTCATCGGTCTCGTCCATGCTGACTTCAATGACCACGTTTTCGCTCTTGTCAGCAACAATCTGCCGGTAGATGGCCGCCGCCTCCTGACAGGCCCGCAGGTACTTGCCGGCAATCGTCGCCGTAGCGTCCTCCGAAAGCCGAATCACCTTGGTGATGCCCGGAATCGACAACGGCTTGCCGAGTTCGGGGTGGCGGCCCACAAAGGCCCGCACCTCAGCCGGATCGGCCGGCTGGCCGATGCTGTCGGCGACATCGATGGTGAAGAAGTCGCTGCTGGCCAGATAGCCGGCCACGGTGTCGAGCCGGATGTGGTCGGCGTCGATGAACCAGGGGTGCTGCCAGCCGGTGGCCGCCACTGCTGTCGCGGCCGCCGCTCGAACACTCTCGGGCTGGCTGCCAATGAAGCTGTGCTCGCGGTGCGACTTGTTCCAGACCGGGGCAACAATCACGCCGGCGTCGGCAAGCTGCTGAAAGGCCGCCAGCTGGGCCTCGGCCTCATGGGCAAAGCGGTCACCGACACCAAAGGAGAAGCGGGGCAACGTGAGCATGGTGACCTATTGAGAAACAAGGGACGGTGATCGCGACTCGCGCGAATTGGTGGTGATTGCTGCCACCGTGGCTCACAATTTATCGCGAACACCGGCGTTGGGGGATGTCGATTCTTTGCAGCAGGATGGCTATTCTTGACCTTATGCAAACCACACAGAAACGGGCATTGCGGGCTCCGGCCAAGCTGCCCGCCTTTGTCTCGCGGCAGGTGGCCCGGTCGCAGCGGTATTTCCTTGATCTCGCCCCAAGTCGTCAGACGCTGGCGGTCGCTTGCGGCGGTTACGAGGAGGTCCGGCGTGACTATGTGATTGCTCGGGATGACTTTCCCTATTCCTGCATCGAGTTTGTCACCGGCGGAAAGGGGCGGCTCTGGCTGGGGGCTGCGGCGGCTGACCCGCAGGCGGAGACGGCCCTGCCACTGGCCGCAGGCACGCTTTTTACCTACGGCCCGGGCCTGGCTCATCGAATCGAGACCGACGGCCGCAGCCGGCTTCAGAAACACTATGTCGATTTCACCGGCCGGGCGGCAGCGGCGAGGCTGCGGTCGGCCGGGCTCACGGCCGGCAGCTGGCTGCGGGTGAGCCATGCCGACGAGGTGGCCGAAATTTTTGACCTGATGCTCCGCTGTGGGCTGCCCCAGTCAGCCCACAGCAACGGCCTCTGCCGCCAGCTGCTCGGCGTCCTGCTGGCAAAGGTGCGGCAGCTGCGGCTGCCTGCGACCACCGCCGATCAGCGGGCACTTGGTACCTACGAGCAGTTCCGCGAGCTGCTCGGCAGCCGCTGCAGCGAGTGGCAATCGGTCGAGGCGGCCTGCACGGCCTTCGGCATCTCGCCGGCCTATGCCTGTCGGCTGTTCGCCCGCTTCGGTGAACACAGCCCCTATCAATATCTCAGTCGCCAGCGGATGAGCCTGGCCGCCGAGTGGCTCGCTGACGAGCGGCTACTGGTCCGGGAGGCAGCGGCTCGGCTCGGATTTCCGGACCAGTACCAGTTCTCCCGCACATTCAAGCGGGTGCTTGGCATCTCCCCAGCCGCCTTCCGACGGGGCCAGGTGGGCAGCCAGGCAGCGAGTCGTGCCGGCCGATCAGCCGCTCTATCGGCGAGAGCCTCCCCTCCATCGGCAAGAGCCTCGGCTCAATCGGCAAGAGCCTCGCGCAGGTAACCTGCCGGCTCAAAGTCTTCAATCACCACGGTCGTTTCACCGTCCCGCAGCATCCGCGCCTGGCGGACCTGAATCTCAGGAGTCTTCGTCGGAGAGAACAGAATGTCATCGTGGGTGGCATTGAGCCGGTGTTTGAACAGCTTCGGCGTCAGGTGACCGCCGAGATGGTCGCTGCGACCGGTGGCGACATGCAGCGTGCCAAGCACCTTTTCGTCCTGAATGTCCCGGCCCGAGACCGGCAGGTCCTGCGTGCCAAAGCCGAGTTCACCCAGTTCGCCCGTCACCGGGTCAGCTGCCAGCTTTTCGTTGTAGGCGGCAATCAATTCCGCATCACCCGAAACGAGCGTCGCTTTGTGGATGCGACCGTTGGCAACGTCCATGACCGCCAGCGTGCCGTCTTCAAACCGCATCGGGAACTGGCCCTCGGCACCGGTTGGCACAAAATAGACCTCACCTGCCGGCAGGTTGGCGATGTCGGGGTCGCGGCCAAGGCAGAGGCCGTGACTCTTCTGAGCCTCCTGACGACCGCAAAGCAGTTTGAGTTGCAGCTTCTGATCACCCAGTTCGAAGTCGATC
>Ga0114919_10001321_pt1 | contig 19750 bp, 15 predicted proteins | sample BlataG_FD_88682 | JGI IMG/M metagenome (GOLD analysis project Ga0114919, IMG submission 88682) | Deep subsurface microbial communities from Black Sea to uncover new lineages of life (NeLLi) - Black_00105 metaG | ecosystem: Environmental > Aquatic > Marine > Oceanic > Sediment | place: Atlantic... | reverse complement strand
TCGGTGAATAAGGATTGACTTGCAAACAGGTTAGCAACCTGCCCAAGTTCGATTAGGTCCCCTTCTATCGCAACCCCGTTTTTCTCTTTTAATGCTAATTCCCGTAACATGATCTTGATCCTTATGCCACAATGTTAGTACCTATTTGAGTAATATATCGGTACCATTATTATAGCATATTTAGGGAAGAATGTCAAGTAAGAAATGACAGTAAGAAATGACCTAAAACCGTATGAAAACATAAGTCAAGCTAAATCGAGTGCGTGTTGCTCATAGCGCTGCTTTCACCAGAGTAAATATTGTTAAATCGCGCCGCTTACCCACGGGGCGAAAGCCCCGGTCAGCTACAACTGGGATTGGGCCGCACAACCCTACTCATATCGCCCGATTCTGGATTTTATTACCCTTCTCACATCATCGTGACGGCTACCTTCAATCACATCTTTTAAATGTATCTGTCCGTCAACATATTGCAAATGGATTCGCCAACCGGAAGTTTTATCTATATCAGCTCTATATATTGCTTGCTTAAATCCAGTTGCTCTATGTAGACGAGTTTTTGGAAAATTACGAGTTCGGTGACATTCATTATCTTCTAACTCGGCCAATGCTTCAACTAACTTGACCCTAAGTTCGTTGCTGGGCAATTTTTTGTGTGCGTCATAAATAACGCCATATTCATCAAGTAGAGCTTTAATTATCGCCATCATTAACTTGTTCTGCAAGATCAGTTAGTTGCGCTTGATATAATGATTCTGCTATTGATGCATATGCTTTTCCTAATTCCCCGTGCTTAATAACTCGAAATAGAGTAATAAGCAATTGATCAAACAATGGATCTTCATCTATTGTTAATAGTACTCGAATCTTATGGTCTACACGAAGAGTGAATAAGGATGAATCTAAACCATGCAGAAGTGATACATTAAACGGTTGGTAAACAGAAGAATGAAAACTACCTGGATGCTCTAAGTAAAATTCTCCCAAACGATTTATACGGCTTGTTATCTTTGCCTTATCTTTAGGAGAAAATCGACGTAAGTTTTTCTCAAACGCCTTAGTAATATTGTAAACAAGTTCCATATTTACAGTTACACCTTACTTCTGCCCGACGAAAGTTTCACCTGCTGGGCGTTTTTTCCCCGAACGCTGCTCGACCATAACCAACATTAGCAAATCGCGTCGCGTACCCTCCAGCCGAAGGCTAGTCAGGTGGATGTGGGGTTGAGCTTAATATTTCAATCTTCATCATATAACAATAGTTCCACACGAGGATCTTTTAGAAACTCAAGAATATCTATTTCCTTTAGCTTCGATAGGTACTTTATCAATTGCAATGTTTCCTCATCTCCAATAGATAAATGTATATTTCCATCATCTTCATCTATATATGCCAATTTTCGATGCTCTAACACCTTCATTTCACTGAAAAACTCATGTGAAAGGTAATCATAATGCGCACCTGACTCAACAACTCTTCGAGGAACTTCTGAATAATCGACGTTCTCAACAATTAAAGCTAAAATGCGCATCTGTGTGCGAGACAATCCAGCTTCATCTACTTTTTGAGCAAGTATTGATACAGCTTCAAGATCCTCGGCTAGTTGTTTTTCAGAAATTCCAATTTCTTTGGCAAGTTTTGAGATAGCAGAAAATTGAGATTGTTGGCTTTTTTGAGTGAAATCCGACTGAAAACTATCATCTCGAATTTCCATATCAACTACTTCTTCTGTTGGCATAGTTGAAGCAGGAAGATTGGTAGCAACATAATCATAAAGTTGAGCACGAAATTTTTTCACTTCTTCGATTGTCAATCCTTTACTTTGACTTGTTCTGGAGTCATATTGGTCATGATGTTCTAGACATAAAAACACAAGATTTTCTAAACTGTTGTTTGAATTATCTCTATCAAAATGAGCTATCTGACCTTTTTTCTCTTCTGTATTACCAAAAAGCCCATAACAAATCGCACATCTTCGACGGCTGCTTAACAGAACTTCTGTTTGTGTTTTTGGGGATATTTTCTTTCTATTGCTCATAATCTTAATAGAATGCGGAATGGTTTATGCGGCCCACCGATTATGATCTGCCCCCCAATATTTGTACTACTTACAATGTTAGTCCAACCTGGTGAATTTGGGAAGGTTGAACAATAAATATTGCTGGAGCTGGTGGCCTCCATTACTGAGCAACTGTTTGGTACAGCCATTACTTCATCTAGGGCGAGCCGGGGAGCATAGCTGCTTTGTGATGGAAGCCACTTTGAGATTGCACCTCCAGCACTGAAAACCAATTCGTTATCCCTGAGTATGTATCAAACTCTGTCAATGGGAGTTTGTAATCGTACTTGCCCTTCTGAGTAGCCGCAAAGATATTACATGCGCCACGACAGACAAGCACGCAATTTTCTTTTGCGAATATATTAGGTTTGTATTTGGTCTGAAAAGCCCTGAGCATCACCACGGGATAGGATCACCTCAGCATGACGGTATTGTGCCCATTTATCCCCCAACTAGCTAATCTCGAAACCCCCCATAATATCCCCCAACAGGGAATTGTATTCATCTATTAAATTCACTATTCTAGGTTTAATTCATATTTATCAATTCTGGTCAAAAGTATAGTCATTGCAAACCATAAATTAATGAGAGGATATCTATGAAACCTATCCTTGCCATTCTTAGGCCAGCTACACTTGATGACGGTAGAAAATATCTATTGAGAACACGTCATAACAATGGGCGTGATCCGGACTATATTCCAGTCACATTTGTCGGTTTTGACTCTTGCCCTGCTTGGGTTGTCGTGAGGAATGGTGATGGATATTTGTTAAGAATCTCACGCGAAGATGTATTCACATACGAGGTATCTGATTACGCATAATGCTAATCAGGATTCCTTCCAACTTACGATTGTTCTTATCCAGATACAGGGGGGGAAAAAAGAATGCCGCTACCCAAATGCCTGAGCACTCTTGTACCACACATGGTATCCACTCATTTATAAGACCGGGTAGCGGCGAAATCATTGTAACAGAGATTACAACCTCATCACACAATAAACTATAGGCTCATATGAGTTACCATAATCCCAATAGAAAAAGCACTAACAACACAATTTCACATGTTGCCATTGCAACTAGGATGCTCATTGCAATCCCCCAATACCAGGGAATATCAGAGCTCATAAACTGTCTGAAATCCTTCCAGGTAAGCACTTTATCGCTATTAGCAAGCCTGAGAATATCTTGTGGGAATTTCAAGTGCTTCCGCCACCTATTCGCTTGCTCAGATAGTCCTGCACTTGAAGCAGCATCTCAAAAAAGCCGGCCCGATCATTTGTCTTGTCTTCTAACTCCTCCAGAAAATATATGATCCAATTGCTCCAATCCTGAGGATTGGGAATTCAATTGCGCCTAGTCGCCGGCAGTGTCTTTCAGTGCTTCCCGCAGGTCATCATTCATGCTTGTTTGATCGCCTCCTGCTTATTTGAGTCTGTTAAGGTAATCAACATGAATATCCTTATTTGGAGAGTTAGGATTGCCCCTATATTCAGAAGCAATTTGTGGTAGTGTCTTTTCTTCTTTCAGGATTTCAAGTAGGATGGGTTTTTTGCTCAGGTGTGTTTCTTTTCCTAATCTCATTAGTTTACACCTTATCCAAGCTCTTTTTCGTGTCTAAGTTTTGAGACCCACGTAAACTTGTAGTGGCCCCACAAAATTGGATACCTCTTAAGTACTTCTGAGGGGGATTCGATAACCGATCGGATATGTGTGTATCGTTTCAGAGTGTGTGAGACAATATGGTGGAAATATAAGAGAGACTTTTTGGCAAAGTCGCAGTCAAAACCTGCAGCCTGTCCAAGTATAATCATATTATGTAAAGGCTGGAAAGACTCTCTTAGCTAAATGCAAGTTTTGTCCCAAATGATTTACTAACAAATAATCACCATCTTTGTCAAAAGTCCAGAATCATTGGCTCAAGTTAACTTTGCTTTTTCAAGTGCCGTCTGAACCTCTATATGTCGTTGCTGGAGTTCCTCATTTTTATACGTCGCCACACCAGGTTCATTAGCTACGGGGAAATGTAAAAGGAAGCCCAGATCATGAATTACGGGTTTTTTGTCCCTGTTTGACTTTTGAGGATATCATCGGCCCAGAATTCAATAGATTCGTAGGATGACTAATTATGGGATATGATTGCTTCTACCAGTTCCAGATATTTCTTCAAAAGCGTTCCGGTGACCACGTAAATCTGAAACAAGTAATCTACTTCCACATCTTTATTTTGATAATATTTTGAATTTATACTGCCAGCCGGATCATGTGGACCTTCAAGTTGCTCAACAAGTTGCGTAAACAATTTTGCTAGTTGTGCAGGAAAGATCAGGAGAACATCAATCTACGGAAATAAGAAAACGAAAATAGCCTTCGCGTAATTGGGTTCAATCGTGTTTGCGACGATTTGGATATATTTATGCATTTTATCCAGGTGAAAATCCAATATAATATATTTATTCACTCAAAAGAGCCGATTACGGTTTTAGGATGGAAATATGAACACCCCCCTTGTTTGTCCTGAATGCGATCGTAATGATGCGATTCAAAAAGTTACAGCAATTGTGTCAGGTGGAACTTCCACTGGAAGTTATTCTGGGCCTTCTAGTTCAATAACCCATGCAGGTAATACCACTGCTGTTGGAGTTGGTTTTTCCACGCTAAGTGGAAGCACATCGAGTGCTCTTGCAAAAATGCTCGCCAAACCAGTTGAACCAAAGAGAAATAAATATGGCTGTGGAAATACTTTATTAATGATGTTGGGGATGCTGACGGTGCTAATACTGGGTTACGCAATATTTGCAGGTATTGATGAGGGATTTGGGATAGTTGCAGGTTCAGTGCTTTCAATAGGATTTGGTGCATACTTTATTATTCAGGAACACAAATACAAGAAGGAAGTTTATCCAGTCGCTATAAAAGCATATAAGAAGGCGTTAATCAAGTGGGATCGTTCTTATTATTGTCATCGTGACGATATTGTTTTTGACACAGTATCTGGGGAAACAAGTCGTCCGAGCGGATTATTAAGTTATTACTACCCAGATTCCTGATCACTACGGCAAGATTATTAACAATCCTATATTTACAAGCATTTTCAGTTTCTCTTACGGGATCTCCAACATATCGAAATCTATAAAATTACATTTAAATCCGGTTAGATTCGATCAACTTGATATATCTGAGTGGTCCAAAAAAAGGAGTGTTGAAGATATATCCATTTTCAAGTATTTACTGGAGTTTTATTCAGACCACAAAATTTGTTTTTCGTTCAATAAAGCCTATTGTTTATATTGAATGTTGTGCGACCTAACAAGCCCAACAACTAAAATTCCGATCAATGGGATTGGGAGATATAGGCATTTGTTCTCAAAGAAATGAATTACTCTCGAAAAAGTTGGCAGATAATATCAGATCATTTGTATGACAATCAACAACAACTAGTAATAAGCAATTCATGACCACACACATGACAGGATGAGGTTATCCATTTTTAATAATTACAAACACAGAAAATAAAATGGGTTTGTTAATCTAATCAATCAGATACAATACGGTTTTCAGACCACAAACTAGACTTCATCTTACGCGGATTCTTCGAGAGATGTTCAATTCGATAGGTATTTTGAGCTTGATACTAGATGGGCATGATATTAAAATCACCGTGACACCAAAATTAAGGTAACATAAAGATGGCTATATCTAAAGATATTCAGAGAGTACTAGAGATAAAGGCAATATGAAATGACCGAACCATTACCTCACGATCAACTAGTAAAAATTATACCCTTGCTCCGCCATATTGCAGAGATGGTGAAGAAGACAGGTCCTCTAAACCACAAAGGAATAAACCTTCTTCTTATGGGTAGTGGGATATCAGAATCATGGGCGTTGGACGAAATAGATCAATGGGCAAAAATACTAAACACAGTCGCTTATTCGATTGATATGGACGAGTTAGAATTTGCAAAACGAGCCCTGATGCTTCGTGGAATTCCAGAAGCAAATTGTTTTTTAGCAATAGGGACTGTTGCTGGAAAGTCTGATCAATTGTCTGTCAGTGTAGATTCTATAGATCTGGGAACATTGCCATATGGACAAGAGGGACATTTTGAATTTGAAATTCATGGAGGGCCAGGAAGAATTGAGTGTGAAAACGAACACGTTAGTGTTATTCCCCCTGATTTTAGATCTGCAAACCAAAAAATCCGGGTCAATATTAATCCGCTGTATAATGGAGTTTTATTTAGTGAAATTAATATAACATCGGTTAGAGGGACTACGAAAATACCCATCTCTGCCCGATGGCTCAGTAAAAGTGAAAATATTTTTGATTCTCAAGAGGTAACAATAAGCGATCAACAAGTAAAAAAATCCCAAACTTTGTCAAACAGTGTCATAGATGAAGATCCGCCTTTTATTAGTACTAAAGATCCCAAACAGTTGCATCAAACTATAAAACATCAATTGTGGAGCCCATATGAGTCATTTCAACCAATAAGCCCTGATACTGCCAAGGGACTAGGCAGATTAGGATTCCTTGGTATTCCCCAGCTAAATATGGTTGTTTACGATTATATAGAAAACCTGGTTTTTATCATTACAAATTGGGCAATTGAAGTTCGCAACACTACCTCGCTTGAACAAATCCAAGTAATTCCTGTAAATTTGGAGAGTTTTGAAATGTTCCATTGGCACTTGAGTTACAATGATCTTTCCTTATATGCTGCTTATTTAGATGTACATAGAAATGTCAGAGTTCTCAATGTTCGAGATGGTCAAATTATATCTACAATACCAATCGAAGAAGAGGAATTTATTACTTGTTGTCAGTTTAACCATGCAAATCAATTATTGGCAATAGGAAAAAATGATGGGCAAGTCCTAGTTTATGATTTAATTGCAGGGGGGGTGAAATACAATTTAAGTAAACATCATTTAGATACCACGGGTCTTTCATTTTCTCCTGACGATCAAATTCTAGCCTCTAGCTCTGTAGATATGGCGATCCGCTTATGGGATATGGAAAAGGGTGATTATTTAAGAGGATGGTATGAAGGTGATGGCGAGCCGGAGCAAGAAAAAATTAAGAAAAACGGGCCGCCTGTAAAAATCGCATTTGCTCATGATGGTGCGACATTAGCTTCAATTTGTATACAAGATAATAAAATTTGGGATGTAAAAAGTGAGTCACCGACTCAGCATTCCGAAAATGACAATATATATTTTGGTTTGAATGGGTATTATTACACATCAACTAATAAAATTCAGAAATCCTGGGACGAAATAAAAAACTCCATAGCTAATATATTGCAGGGGCATAATGGATATATTACTGATCTAGCTTACAACCCAAATAAAGGACTAATGGCCTCTTCTTCGGAAGGGAGATTAGGGAAGATTAGATTATGGGATGTTTGGGAACGTCGGCTAATGAGAGTTTGGGAAGATCATAAAGGTAACGTCACAAGTCTTAACTTCACAGCCGATGGATTATTACTGGGATCAGCATCTACGGATAAGACAGTCCACCTTTATAGAATATCCGATGGAAGACAAGAATATACTTTGAAAGGATCTGCACCTGATAATTATCGAAGTTTCTATCCGTTAGCAACGTCTCCAGTCAACCCAATACTTGCTTCTTTTACTGAATACGATTCGATAAATTTGTGGGATACAGATACCGGAGAACTGGTGAGAGTAATAAAGGATCAAACCAATCACCTCGCAATCTCACAGAATGGTCAGTTATTAGCATCTTGTCCACAAAAAACAATAAAGTTATGGGAGATTGAAACTGGATCTTGTGTAAAGATTATAACACTCCCCAATATTGCCACCAATTTTGTATTCCAAAATAACGAGACCTTATTAATAGCCGCGAGAGAAGGTTTATTTCAATGGCAGATTGATTCCAACAAACTTATCGAAATTCATCAAAACTCGATTATGGATATGTCATTAAGCCCTGACCAGTCAATGCTGGTCACAATCGGGGATAAGATTCAATTAATTGACTTAAGAAGTAAACAGTTTGAATTAATTTTCGAAAGTGAAAATATGGAAATAATCCATTATCCCAAAAATCTCCATCCTGTGAGAATAACATTTAGCCACGATCAGATGTTTATTGTTATTGGTTGGAATAATGGAGATATATGGCTTTGGGGATCAATTGCTCTTGAGAATGAAAATGATGGAATTAATCACTGATAGAAAAGGATTGTTTCATAGGATATCGATATTGATATTTGATCATAAAAATAAGTCCACAAATAAAACCAGAAATTATTTGCTAGCACATCAAATTTGTAATTATTTGTGCTTTAATTGCCAACCGTAGATCAGGGTACTCGCAAAAAACAGGAGAAGATACAATCCTTCGTAGTAGGATATCTTCCTATCGATAAAAAGCAGTTTCATACAGGATTACAGAGGAATAGATAAAGGCAACAATACAATTAATATTTTTGGTTTTTCTGCAGCAACACATTAGACCAATAGAGAAGATTTGAATGAGCCCTACCGCGTATGTTCAATCCCTAAAAGCACTTCAAGATTTGAAGATCGGCTTGACACGCTTTGCTGAAGAGACAGGACAGACTTTACAAGCAACCGATCTTGAGATCAAGAAAACAGAGATTTGGTTGGATGAGAGGCATACCTATTGGAAAACTGAGGTTATTCGTTTTGAAGAAGATCTAAGAATTGCTAATGCTGCACTAGAGAGGTGTCGCTCATCAGGTTATCGGGATACCAATACCGGTTTGGTCAATACTCCACCCTGTATTGCCGAACAAAAAGCTGTTGAATATGCACAAAATCGTCTAACAAAGGCTAAAAATGAACTTTCAAATGTTCATTACTGGAAGAAAAACATTGCGCATGCCACAGACAATTACCAGCAACGAGCTCAACAGCTAAAATTACATATTACGAGTGAAATACCAAAAGCAGAAATATTCTTGCAAAATAAGATTTCAGAGCTGCAAGCATACTTACAAATTATATACAGTAAAGGCAGTCCGACCACCCTTCCAAAAACCTCTTCAAAACTATCTTGGAATAAATCCTCTGCTGGAGGTGTAACAAATTGGCCGTTAAATTTCCAATTAGTTTCAGTTGACCAGATTGATGTAAGTGATTCGCCTGTAAAGGACTATGATGATTTTATAAAAGTGTCCGCTAAAGAAATGGAAGAGGGGTTAAAGAGATTAAAAGATGTGGTCATCCCAGCGATGGCACAAGGTGCTGATGGTGATTATTTTTACAATCTGGATATCTCCTTGGGACAAGATCCTGTTCATGGTTACAAGAATATCTACGATGTATTTTTCGGAACAAGTTGTATAACTCTCGATAAAGCAGGCGGGCAACTTAAGGTTATTAACGGTTATCATCGACTGTTTGTCGCACAACAAATTGGTATTAAATCATTACCAGTTAGAATTCTCTGATTTTCTAAAACCCACAAGCAAATATGAGTATGAATTCGTTGATCAATCATATACAAATCAATTTCCAGAACCTTTCAAGAATCTGGAAAAATTCATCATACCTGTGGAATGACCTGGTACGTTGGCAGTTTGAGAGAGAATATTGGGAACCGCTTGAGGGAAAGATGAAACCCACCATCGTCGAAATGGAAAATCTCGCGCAGGTTATTTCAAAAGCGAAACAGAATGTCAACTAACGAATAAAGATGTCAACCACAAACGGTTTAATACAACCCGATCAAATTGAACAAATAAAATTTTTCAGCAAGCAATAATTGTGGAGATGGTCTTGAAAACATTTTTGTCTTGGAGCCTTAAAGTATATAATATCAATGAGGTTTATTACAATAGTGAATAATTATTATTACCGAGATAATTTTCTCTCTCGTAAACTTATGAAATCTAGATTAGGATTGTTAATTGAGAATTCATCGAAGAAGAGAGATTCAAAACAAAATGACAAAACCACTCAGTGACCCTGTATTTGAACAACTATCTCCATTACTGGCAAACATTGCGCGAATAATCTATTTCAATTCCACCTGTTCAGATGAACAAATTTTAACCTTATTAGAAGTAATCGATTTGGAAAACGAAGAAGGCGCACAGGCCGAGCTCAGGAAATGGGCGACTTTATTACAAAAAATTCGACAAAATCCAAGTGCTGACCAGCGAATAGTAACCATTGAAGGGCTGCGGCTGTGTGGCTTCAAAGAAGCACAAATCCTTCTTGCGGTAGACATTGTATGCCAAATTAAATCATCACAAAGCCTCAATGTTCAACCAAAGCAATTAGAGTGGAACAACCTGGCAGTCGGTGAAACTGTGCAGACAGTTCTGAAAATCGACGGTGGTCCAGGTCAATTGGAAGTCGGTAGTGACCAGATAAAATTGAGTTCCATGGATGTTACAGGATACGAAGGTGAAATAATAGTTACAATCAAACCTCTTTCTCCTGGGAGTATCCTAAATAGTTACATCAGAATAATTACCGCAAGTGGCAGCCTCGATATTTCAGTCTTTGCAGAATGGAATCTGGAACCCGATAACGACCATCTTAACATCCAAGAAGAACCGATCGTTGATTTTGGCGATCATTTTCCCAGCATCCAAGCGGAGATTTATCAAGCCGAACCAGGACAATCGGTGTTGATAAGGCGTGGAACAATTTATTTAGAGAATCCTTTGTTGATTGAGAAGCATATTACATTGATTGGGGAAGGGCGAGATAAAACAAAATTGATATTAACAGAAGGAAGCTATATCACCTTAATATCAACAGACGACCAGGTAAACCTTCAAGAGATCGGATTTGTTTATGAGGGAACAGAACCTGCGGATTGTGTAAAAGTTGAAAAAGGAAAGGTTAATATTTCTAAATGCAGTTTTCAGGGAGCGGTGTCTGATGAAGCCGAAAGATCTAAAGGAGCTGGTTTGAGATTATTAAAAAATTCAAATGGGGAAGTATCCAATTGTAGCTTTTTTAACAATGGGGCAAGTGGCATTCATCTTGGAGGAAACTGTAATTTTAGATTGATTGAAAACACTTGTAAGGATAACGAACGGTACGGCATTGCCTACTTTGGTAATGCAGGTGGGATTGCATTTAAAAACTTATGTGCGAGAAACGGAGAGGGCATCCATGTCAGAGAACAGGCGCAACCAAACCTAGAGGCGAACACATGCCGTGAAAATAAATACAATGGGATTTCATATATTAATTTCTCCGCTGGCAAGGCAAAGGAAAACCTGTGCTTAGAAAATGAGGGATCTGGAATTGATGTCAGGTTTGAGGCACAGCCAAGACTGGAGGCGAATATCTGCCGGGGGAATAATCATTCAGGCATTGATTATTCTGGCGAATCAGCCGGTACTGCGAAGGACAACCTATGCGAAGATAATAAGATGTATGGTATTGGTCTCCAAGGGATGGCACAACCACGACTGGAGGCTAACACCTGCAAGGGGAATAAATGGTCAGGAATTCGCTTTGATGGGGAATCAACTGGTTCTGCCAAGGAGAACTTGTGCGAAGGAAATGAGAAGTCTGGTATATTTGTCATGTCTAGGGCACCAATACTGGAAGCGAACACCTGCCGGGAGAATAAGGACACAGGCATATCATATTTTGGAAACGCAGCTGGTACTGCCCGGAAGAACCTATGCGAAGGAAATGAGGAATTTGGTATAACTGTCGAAGATTTTGCACAGCCGAAACTAGTGGCGAACACCTGTCGGGGGAATATGCATTCAGGCATTTCCTATTCCGATAGGGCTGCAGGTGAAGCTAATGAGAATATCTGTGAAGGAAATAAAGATTATGGTATCAGGATTGAATACGGAGCAAAGCCCAGAATACGAGGAACTACGTTTATCTCAAATCTAAAAGGAGATATTCAAAGAAACGATGATTATGAATTATAAATTCGAGACCTAATAAATTGTAATTTAATATATATAGTTCACCCCAAATTTTTGACAACAACCTTTCTTTTTTTTCTTTATAATCAAGGATCACAACAATTGGTATATGCAATTCACATATTTCTACCAGGGCTTATATCTAGCAGAGTTTTGACTCAGACTAGATTCCAAGAAAAACAGGTCAGTGATCTGTCATCTAAATCAATTGAAAATTGATTTAGACTTATCAATATGATGTACCTTATGGAAATCTGGGTTTATGATCACGTAGATAGGCTAATATACATTGTCAAGTTGAAAAAGCGTAAAATCTAAAGTATCGTGTTGCTCTATCAAAAAAACCGATTGCGAATAAATCATTAGCAAAGTTGTATTCTCTTCGCCCTCGAAGATCTAGTTTGAAAAGCATTGCCTTGAATTTATCTGATGCTCCTGATTTCATCGAATTATTAAATTTAAATATTAAAATTTATTAGTTCACAACACAGAAATTATTAGCAAAATAATTAGGTTGGGTATACAATGACAACTCCTCTTAGTGACCCCATTTTTGATCAATTATCTCCATTACTGGCAAATCTTGCAAGATTAATATCTGCCAATTCCCCCTGTTCTGACACACAGTTACTAACTCTCTTAGAAGCCATTGACTTGGAAAACGATGACGATACTCTGGTTGAGCTCAGGAAGTGGGCAGCATTATTGAAAAAATCTCATCAAAACTCCAACGCTGACCAGCGAATGGCGACCATTGAAGCATTGCAACTGCGCGGTTTGAGAGAAGCTCAAGTCCAACTCGCTGTAGACATGGTCTGCTCAGCGCAATCATCCCCAAGCCTAACTGTACAACCTAACCGATTAGAATGGAACAACCTGGCTGCAGGGGAATCTGTAGAGACGATACTGAAAATCGAGGGCGGTCCGGGTCAATTAGAAGCCGGAAGCGATCATATTATTTTGAGCTCTACTAATTTTCCAGAAATGGAGAGTGAAATAAAGGTTACAATCCATTCTCTTTCTCCTGGAAGCATTCTCAACAACTTTATCAAAATTATCAACCAGAAAGGTAGTCTGGAAATACCAGTGATCGCTGAATGGAAGCTAGAGCCAGATAGAAATCACATTGATACCCAAGCAGACTTAATTGTAGCTATTGATGAAGGATCTTTCAATCTGAATGAGGTTATAGAGCAAGCTGAAGCAGGACAATCGATTTTAATAAGGTGTGGAACATACTATTTAGAGAAACCATTGTTGATTGAAAAGAGTTTATCATTGGTTGGAGAAGGGCAAGACAAAACACGTATTTATGGCAAAGATGGAAGTTATGTAGCTTTTATATCGACAAGCAATGAAGTAAATATACGAGAGATCAGTTTTATATACGAAGGTTCTGAACCTAGCAATTGTGTAAAAGTCGTTAAAGGGAAAGTAAATATTTCTAGATGCAGTTTTCAGGGGGCGGTGCCGGATGAAGTTGAAATTTCAAATGGGGCTGGTCTGAGATTATTAGAAAATGCGAATGGTGAAATATCCAATTGCAGTTTTTTTAATAATGGAGGGAGTGGCCTATATCTTGGAGGAAAGTGTAATTTCAGATTGATTGAAAACATTTGCAGGGATAACAAATGGAACGGCATTTCCTATTTGGGTAGTTCATCGGGAGCTGCCTTTGATAACTTATTAGAGGGAAATGGGAAGAGCGGCATGTATGTTTATGAAGAGGCACTACCAAGAGTGGAAGGTAACACCTGTCGGGAGAACAAGCAGTCAGGCATATCATATTTTGGAAACGCAGCAGGTGAAGCTCATGAGAACTTGTGTGAGGGAAATAATAATTATGGAATCAGTATTAATGACGAAGCAAAGCCCAGACTAAAGGCAAATACATCTATCTCAAATTTAAAAGGAGATATTCACAGAATCGATGGCACTGGAGAATAAATTCAAGACGAAGTAAGTTGTAATTAAAGATATGTAGTGTGCCCTAAATTTTGGACAACAATTTTTTTCCTTCTTTCTTTGGAACTCAGGATCACAACCACTGGTATATGTAATTCATATATTTCCACCAAGATTTATGTCAAGCAGAGTTTTACCTCAGATCAGTTACAAGAAGAATATGTCAATAATCTGCCATCTATACAAACTGAAATTTGATTGTGACTCATCAGCATGACCTACCTTATAGCAGCCTGGGAATATGATCATGTAGTTAGGCTGATCGACATGGTCAAGTTGACTAAGCGTAATAACTAGAATTTTGTGTTGCCTATCTAATATTAAAAATCGTTCAGGAGTATGTCAGAAGCAAAGTTGTATTCTCTTAGCCCTCGGGTATCTAGTTTGAAAAGCATTGGCTTGATTTTCGAACTGATGCCATAAAATTCTTCTAAATAATTCCAGATCTATGTCTTAATCTATTGGCTCTCTGCACAGAATTAATATGTAAAATAGAAGAAATTATATATACAATGACAAAACCACTCAGTAACTCTGTCTTTGAACAACTATCTCCATTGCTGTCTAATGTTGCGAGAATAATCTATTCCAATTCCACCTTTTCAGATGAACAAATTTTAACCTTATTAGAAGTAATCGATTTGGAAAACGAAGAAGGCGCACATTCCGAGCTCAGGAAATGGGCGACTTTATTGCAAAAAACTCGGCAAAATCCAAGTGCTGACCAGCGAATAGTAACCATTGAAGGGCTGCGGTTGTGTGGCTTCAAAGAAGCACAAATCCTTCTTGCAGTAGACATGGTCTGCCAATTACCATCATCTCCAAGCCTAAGTGTGCAACCGAATCGATTAGAGTGGAACAACCTGTCTATTGGAGAAACAGTGGAGACAATTCTAAAAATCGAGGGCGGTCCGGGTCAATTAAAAGCCGGAAGCGATCATATTATTTTGAGCTCTACGAGTTTATTGGAATTTGAGGGTGAAATAAAGGTTACAATCAAGCCTCTTTTCCCTGGAAGTATTCTTAATAGCCGTATCCGGTTTATCACCCAGAATGGTAATCTCGATATACCAGTGATCGCTGAATGGAAGCTAGAGCCAGATAGAAATCACATTGATACCCAAGCGGATCTAATTGTATCTCTTGATGAAGGATCTCTCAGATTAAATGAGGTTATTGAGCGAGCCGAACCAGGACAATCGATATTGATCAGGAGAGGAACATACTATCTGGAGAATCCATTGTTGGTTGAAAAGAGTTTAACATTGGTTGGGGAAGGTCAAGGCGCAACCCGATTGATCGGCAAGGACCGAAGCTGCATAGGTCGAATATCAACAAGTAAACAAGTTATGATAAGAGAGATAAGCTTTATATATGAAGGAACTAATTCCGCTGATTGTTTAATTGTTGAAGAAGGGGAGGTTTTTTTTTCAAAATGTAGTTTTCAGGGAGCAGTGTATGACGAAGTTGCTGATACACATGGTGCTGGTCTTAGATTGTTAGCAAACTCGAGGGGGGAAGTATCTAATTGTAATTTTTATAATAATGAATGTAATGGAATATGGCTTGGAGGAAACTCGAATTTCAGATTAATTGGGAACATCTGCAAGGAAAACAAGTGGAGTGGCATCGCCTATTTTGATGATGCGGGAGGATCTGCTAGGGATAACTTATGTGAAAAAAACGGAAAACGGGGAATTTATGTCGGAGAACAATCACAACCAAACCTGGAGGCGAACACATGCCGGAGGAATAAATTGTCAGGTATCTCCTATTTTGAAGCCACGGCTGGTACAGCCAAGATGAACATCTGCGAAGGCAACGTTTTGTATGGCATTGTTGTAGGAGCACATGCGCAACCAATACTGGAAGCCAATACCTGCCTTAATAACAAAAACACCGGCATTTATTATTGTGGAAACTCAAAAGGGACCGCAAATGAGAATGTGTGTGAAAAAAACGGGGTTTATGGGATCGCCATTGGAGAACAGGCACAACCTAACCTGAATGTAAACACATGCAAAGGAAACAGGAGTTCAGGGATTTTCTTTTATGGAAACGCTGCTGGAACTGCCAAGAATAATCTGTGCGAAAAAAACGGAGATTATGGTATTTTTATTGATGATCAAGCAAATCCAATAATGGAGGCTAACACATTTAAAAATAATATAAATGGGAATATTCATTGGAACAGAGATAATGATAACTCCGAATAACCTAATAAAACAAGGATACTCCAGTTGAGTGTATACATTGCGGATTGTGATCGATAAAAACTTTGTAATTATCGTCTTTGAAGAATTGGTCTATTTAGTGAGACTATTCATGATTTCTTAGAATTCATCTACAACACCAAATAGCTTCTATAAAGATAAATTGTAATACCCACACAATTTTAGTGTCTTTGTCATTTGCGTAAAATCAAGTGTGCTGCCTATGATGAACCAGCTAATATATTTGTTAGTAATGATTTTTCTCATTTTCAGGATCGCTTTTCCAACCTTTCTACCATTGAATGCTCATCTAATGAAAATTGTGACGACCTACTCACCCATCATGGTCTATCTCTTTTAGATCCATTCCAACCAACCGGAGTACAGATGGACGATCTGGAAAGTCACCTACTACATTTGCCCTGCGTTTTACATCCTGGTGAAGTCGCTCCAAAGGATTGGTAAAATGGATCCTGCGGCAATGTTCTCGCTGAATCTTCATACTAACCAGGAAATCTTCTTCAGCCTCAACCAGCAATTTGGCAGTCTCCGGATAAAGATCGCCCTTGCTCAATGCCGCCCATGTAGCTGAAGAACGGCCGAGTTTCGATCATGTTGGTAGAAATCTATACTGCTCGCATTAGCATCCCATTGGTACCACACCTGCCACCCCGGATTATTTCCCATCTGGGTATATGAGCAAGCACATAACGCATGAAGTGCACCCGACATCGCTGCCAACTGGATCCTATGAAAACTTGGCTCAATGCTCTCTTCAACCCTTCACGCGCATCACTGATGACCAGTTGGGCTGTTTTAAGGCCTCTTTTGACCAGAGAACCCATAAATACCGACCAGGAGCCTTCATCTTCGCTCGCCCCCAGGTCAAATCCCAACAGATGGCGTTCTCCGGTTTCGTCCACGCCAATGACAACTACCAGAGCCAGGCTGACAACACGATGGTTCTGCCGCACTTTGAGGTACCCAGCATCCAGCCATACGTACGGATACCTCTCCTGTAAAGGGCGATTACGAAATTATTCTACCGCATGATCCAATTCTTTGCAGATTCTGGATACACTGCATTTGTCGATCCTTGTCGACACGAGCGCCTTCAACAAAGCGTAGATCCTTCGTTCCACTCAGGACAAAATTTTCCTGGTACTTATTCCTTTAAGATGGGCTTCTTGGATCACAGCCAGCAAGGCTATCTCCGTCGGTCTACGTGGTTCCAACATGCTTTGATAGTAACCTCCTTTGTGAAGTTTTATGGATCTTCAAATCAACTTCGCTGACATGTGTTTTCCAGGAGCGTTGGCGATGGTTGTTGCGATAGCTCTTGCGCTATGGGTTTCGAGGTTGCCAACACCAACTTGCTGCTCTACTTCAAGATCGTTTAAGCCTTTGATTGAACAGCTGCGCGTCATGAGCAAGAAAGTCTGCGTCTTTCTTTAGTTCGATTATTAATAGTGACTTTTTTATTGCTTTAGTTTGCTCGGTCATAATGATGCCTCATTTTTGATTGTTTGGAATAATTAAGGAAGCATAAGATAATTTTTTCGTCAATCCCTTATACACTCCTTTTTGAAATTTAATCAACCCAACCTATTAGCACCTTCATTATGGAGATATAATAAAAGAAGTGCTGTGGTCACATCCATGACAACAAATGATTGGGGATTTACTTCAATAAAGCAAAGACAACAATTTACTCATTAACGAGTGATTCATAATGGTTTACAGATTCGGTTTTCCACAATTTAAACTTTCTTCTTCAATGATGTGGATAGCATCCTTAAATAATATTTTCAAGAAGGAAAAACCTCCTCCTCCACCTCCGCCTCAAATTCCGAAACCAAGAACCACAATCGAGTGTCCAGTATGTAATGTGAGCTATCCAAAAGAAATTATTTATTGCGATATTTGTACACGTCCATTATATGGCATCGCAAAATGTATAAAATGTAGATCAAGTATTGCAAAAAGATCTGCATTCTGCAATATTTGTGGTAAAGAACAATAAAGGATTGTGAAATATCCTATGAAATGTCCAGATTGTGGAAAAAGCATTCCTAATAACTCAAGATATTGTCCTTATAATGGAACTAAGATTCCAATTGTTGATATTCTTCTTAATAGATTATCTTCCCTAAGAGTTCCGATAATACTTTTAATATTACCCGCTATGTTATTTATTGGATTAGTTATGTTATTTATTGGATACGTGATATGGAAAGAAATTAGTATTGTTGAGACAACCCCCACTATTATTTCATCAGAAACAATTGAAGAACCTCCACCTGCAATAACTGATGAACCTCCACCTGCAATAGCTGATGAACCTCCACCCGTAATAACTGAGCCATCTACTAGCATATGGAATCCAAAATTGACTCCGAATCCAATTTCTGAATATCAATCAATTGAGTCTATTGATATGATGCAAAGTAAAATTGCCTTTGTAGTTGAATATGGAAAGGGTGATGACGTTGAAACTGAATTATATACGATCGATCAATCCCGAAAACCAGAATTAATTACAAAACAACAGGGGCGTATTTCTGCCCCTAGCTGGTCACCAAATGGAAGCCAAATATCGTTTTATTTAAATTCTGGGGGAAAGTTCTTGACAGTGGTTAAAGCCAAACCAAATGCTTCTTTAAATAAACTAACTGAGTGTGGTTGGAATTCTTGGTCTCCGGATGGGAGACAGATAGCCTGCAGGTATGAGGATTATGGAACTGCTTTTATTAAATTCGTGGATACCGCCACTGGTGGAGTAACAGACACGATAGGGATTGGTACGCTGAGAACTTTGGATTGGTCTCCAACGAGAGAAGAATTTGTCTATTCCGCTGGAAATGGATATAATACACAAATCTGGCGAATTAGCATGGATAGAGAATCAGCAAAATCTCTAACCGAATTTGGTTGTCCTAGCTATGACCCGAATTTTTCTCCAGATGGTAAATGGATTGTTTACCGGTCAGACTGCGAAAATGCTGGTAGAGAAATTTGGATAATGGATCGCGAAGGAAATGACAAGCAAAGAGTCACTTCCACAGATGGCTGGTCAGATTCCCCAGATTGGTCGCCGGATGGGAATTATATTGCTTTTGTTTCCAGTCAAGCTGACAGTGCAGGATCCATGCTCGGTGATCTCTTTATATTGTCCTTGATAGATGGCACGGTCGAAAAGCTACCAAGTACATCCGGTAGGGTATCAAATTGGGGAGTTAGCTGGGGTGAATAATTTATTGATAGTTGCATATATAATCAAATGTCTCATACAAAAATCAAATTAGATTTATTATTACATATTTATGAGTTCACTGAAAAAACTCGTACTTTAACAACCGAAACATAATCTCCGAAGAAAGAATAACTGCAAATAATCATTTAAGCGGCCTACAAAGATAGCGAAAAAGAAATCACCTTGCAGTTTCGGGTCGCATTTTTGCCCCCTTTCTTGATCCTTTTTGCATAATCCGGGCCAAGCCGATCAGTGATTCCGTTTCATGCCGATCGCTGATTCCGTTTCATGCCGATCGGTGATTCCGGTCATGCCGATCACTGTATCGGGAGAAAAAGAGCGG
>Ga0114919_10001320_pt1 | contig 19757 bp, 18 predicted proteins | sample BlataG_FD_88682 | JGI IMG/M metagenome (GOLD analysis project Ga0114919, IMG submission 88682) | Deep subsurface microbial communities from Black Sea to uncover new lineages of life (NeLLi) - Black_00105 metaG | ecosystem: Environmental > Aquatic > Marine > Oceanic > Sediment | place: Atlantic... | reverse complement strand
TTGGAGTAGATTATCACAGGAAGTTCGGCTATGGAACCATTATGACCGAAGCAGGCGAAATAATCAAGCAGGGTAGGTTTGCCAATCATCCTGATGACTGCGACGAACCGAGCGCGAAGAATCAGACGAAACCGAAGGTTATGGCTCTCAGGGTCAGCCAATTAAAAAAGTAGAGATAAAAAATGAGTTACACTTGAAATAAAGCACGCTTTCAGAGATGACACCTATCAATTGGGAAGCTCCTCACAGCAAAATTGGCAGATTTATGTTCTTGCTTTTCGGGCGGGGTTGCTGTATAATAGCTTTTGGTGTTTTTGTGTTGGTTTTACTCTGTCGCATATAAATAGGGGGCGAAGAGATGTGCAAAGAGCAAGAAAAAGCGGACTGGAAAATTATGCCGCGTGGTTTTACGCTCATCGAGCTGCTGGTGGTCATATCGATAATAGCCCTGCTTATGTCTATCCTTCTGCCGGCACTATCGGGTGCACGCGAACAGGCCAAACGGGTGGACTGTCTTTCCAATATGAGGAACCTGACAGCGGCCTGGATTATGTATGCCTTCGAGAACGACGACAACCTCTGTTCGGCCGACACAGACTGGGACTTGAAGGTCCCGCCGGAAAGCCACTGGGTCGCCGATGGACCGGTCATGCCGAGCAACCATATAGGCGGTACCGAGCGGGCAATCAGAAATGGCGTCTTCTGGCCATATACCGAGAAGACCTTAGAGCTTTACAAGTGCAAGAGCGACAGTACCGAGCTTTTGCGCAGTTATTCGATATCGAGGGCAATGAACGGCAAGACCTGCAATTGCGAGCATGACAATATAAAGCCATATAGGGCCTGGTCGGAGATTCGGATGCCCAGCCGGAAGATGGTTTTTGTCGATGCCGGCAGCCGAGCGAAGTGGATAGAGGGCTCCTTCTGTGCCGTAGAGCAAATAGACGCAATACCGCCCAAGTGGTTCGTCAGGGAAAGTCGAAATATAACCGCAAGACACAGTAACGGCTGCAATGTGTCTTTTGCAGACGGCCACTGCGATTACTGGAAATATAAAGACCCGAGGACGGTTGACTTAGCAAATTGGCGCATAGGGCCAGGCGAGGCGTCCCCTAAGAACCGTGACCTTGAAGAAATGGTCCAATTGCTCCAGGGCATTCGATAGTAGAGTCAATTTTTATTGTGCAGTTTCATCCCGGCATAGATTGCAGAGGACATTGCGATGTCATTCGAGGTTCCCGACTGGCTCAAATATGAAATTCGAGAAAAACTGGAGCGACTCCAGAACAGATGGGAGCATCTTGCTGTCAGGAAATGGGTCAACGACAACCCGACACTGGTGGTGGGAATTACCTCTGCATCTGTGCTTGTTCTGTTAGTGGTTGTTATATGGTTGGCGTGGCCCGAAGGGGCAGTGCCGATTGTGGAATACGACAAGGAATGGTTCTACGATTTGAATACCGGCGAACTATTCTCCACATCGGAAGGCCTGACTCCGCCAATCGAAGCGCCTTCCGGCCCCCTGCCCAACGGAGCAGCGGCCGGTGTCAGGGCGTATGTTCTGACATACGTGAGTGAGCCAAACGAATCAGAACGTTTTATTGCCTTTCTGGAGACTACCGACCCCCAAAGCCGTAGTGCAGGTTCGCCCGTTGTTGACAGTAACGCCAGCGGCGCCGAGCAATGGGGCAAAGGCAAACTAATTCGCCGACTCCGGGACAAGCAGTGGTTCCCTGCCGACAGCAGACGGGGCCGAGCTATTTTCGAGGAGGCCTTCACTCCTAATGAGAACGGGGAGCGTCCCTACTACTTTCAACCCAAATAAGAATCATTCACCCTCCAACTGTTTGAATTGTGCCGCCACTTCGGCTTTAATAAGCCCTTGTGCATTTTCTATTGGGCCGGGCAAATAGGTACCTGCGGCCATTTTGTGGCCTCCCCCACCGAATTTTTGAGCGATTTTGCTGACATCGATACCTTCCCTGCTTCGCAGGGAACATCTGATCCGGCCGTCTTTGAGCTCTATGAACAAAGCCGATGCCTTGACCATCCCTATGCGGTGACATTCGTTGATTAGATTCTCCGTGTCACTGTACGCGGCGCCGGTCCGCTCGAAATCCTGCTGCAGCAGATGCTGGGTTGCAAATCGGCTGTCAAGATGCAGTTCGAGCGTGTTGAGCATCGCAACCATCAGCTCAAATCGCGCGGATGAGAAGTTCTGATACAATGTGTCATAGATTTGCGCGGGATTTGCGCCTTTTTCAATCAGCTCGGCGCAGCTTCGATATGTCCTGCTGTCGGCATTGTTAAACTGGAACCATCCCGTATCAGTAGCTATCGCCACAAAGAGCGCCTCAGCCATAGTTTCGGTTATCGTCAGGCCCGCGAATTTCAGCACATCATAAATAATCAGGGCCGTCGCCGCGGCATCCGAATCCACTACTTCGACATCTCCAAGCCCGTCAGCGGTTACGTGGTGGTCGATTACTACGACGGGTTTGTCGTTCTGCTTCAGATATTGTTCAAACTCGCCCAGCTGGCTATAGCTATTTGTATCGACAATTATTATCAGGTCGAATTCGCCGAGCCGGCCTTCTGTCAACTGTGCAACTGTAATGTCCTCGCTGAGGACGGGGACCTTTTCCGCAAATAAAAAGTCGTACCACTGCGGAATCGGCGAGAGCATCAACGGCTGTACCTCCTTACCAAACTCCGTCAGGACATCACACAGCACCGCAACACAGCCACACGCATCTCCATCCGGCCTGGTATGCGTCGTAACCAGAACGCTGCTCGATTGCTCGACCAACTCAACCGCTTCTTGAAAGTCGCTGCTGTTTAACATATCAATCCTTATTTATTTTTTAACTCTTTTGCTGTCTTTTGCAATTCGTATAGGTGTCTCTTGCGTTCATATATCGAATTATACAATCTCAGGCATCTAACTTGTTTAATGCGTCTTTAACCTTTTCGCAGTCTTTTGCGATTTGGACAGAGAGTTTGGCTTCGCTGTCGAATCTTTGCTGGTCGCGGATTCGCTTAACGAAGTCCATCGCGAGCCATTTTCCGTATAAATCACCCGTTTCCCGGCCGAGTATATGGGCCTCGACCAAAAGCGGACGGCCGGAGATGAAAGTCTTTGCCCTGCCTATGCTAAGCGCTGCGGGGATTTTCTGCTCACTGCCGCAGAGCTGCTCTTCGCTGTCGGCTATTTCGACAAGCCCGGCATAAACCCCTTCTGCCGGCATAATCTGCTTTGCCGGATTGATATTGGCCGTAGGAAATCCCAGCTTCTTGCCCTTACCTTTGCCGGGTATTGTCTCGCCGCTCAATCGATAATACCTGCCCAGGGCCCCTGCCGCATCAGCTACTTTGCCTTTGTGCAGTAGATGCCTAATAAGCGTACTGGAGACTTTTTCATTTTTTCCATCTGCCGGCTTAATCTCTTTACTTGCTACGACAGTAACTTCAAATCCGAACTTTGTCCCCAAATCCTTGAGCGTATCCACATTGCCGCTTCTTCCGTATCCAAAGTTAAAGTCCCGGCCTTCAACTACTACGGCTGGCTGGATATTTTTTACGAGAAACTCCTCCACAAAAGCAGCCGGCGAAAGGTTCAAAATTCTGTAACTGTCCTTTAGAATTATCAGGCAATCCACGCCAAATTGTGTAAGCAGATGTTTTTTAAGCGTTAACGGCGTCAGAACTCCCGGCGCTTTTTCCGGGTGCAGAACCACCGCCGGGTGCGGTTCAAATGTCATTACTATCAATTGTGTTTTTCTTTCCGCTGCGATTTGTTTGGCGGCGGTTAATATCTGCTGATGGCCCAGATGAACACCATCGAAATTGCCGATAGTCAGCACGCCGCCCTTTTCTATTCTTTCAAGCTCCGATATAGCTTCTATAATCCTCATTTTTCCTTTGCCCATACGCGCTTCATCAAGTATAGACCCGACCGTGAGGGAGGGGCCAAATCCAGCATCGAGTACCAATTTACCCACCCAATCCAAAATCCGCAATGCCTTTCTGAAATACGGCGGCGGCGGTCGGCTTGAATTGGTATCTGCAAAAATTTGCAAAATATTTGCAACTTAGTTGCAAATTCGGCGTATAATTTCTAAAATGCTGGATACTGGATGCTGGAGTGTATATGCAAAAAAGAATTGCTGTTATTCTGACAGAACTAAAGGGCCATGCGCCGTTTACTTTGTTCGGGGCCTTTACGGGCATTGTCCTGATGCTGGTTTTCAGGAATCTGCCGCACGAGATAAGCCACACGCTGTTCTACATATTTCACCCCGCCCACGTCGTACTGAGTGCTATGGTAACGGTCTCGATGTTTCAGCTTTATACGGAGAAAAGCAAATTCATTGTTGTTTTGTTGATAGGATTTTTCGGCTCGCTTGGGATAGCGACCTTGAGCGATTCGTTGATTCCCTACGTCGGCGAGCTGCTTTTAGGAATGCATGTTCACGTTCATGCCCACGAACAAGCAGGCTTTGCCGAGCATGCTCACATCGGTTTTATTGAGGGCTGGTACATTGTGATACCGGCCGCGGCGGCAGGTGTTCTGATAGGTTATTTCAGGCCTAAGACAAAATTTCCCCACGCAGGTCACGTTTTGCTTAGTACCTGGGCTTCCTCATTCCATATCCTTATGGCAATGGCCGGGCAGCTATCAGCGTGGAAAGTGGCGGGCAGCTTCGGATTTTTGTTTTTAGCGGTCTGGTTGCCCTGCTGTATCAGTGACATTGTCTTCCCGCTGCTGTTTGTTAAATCACCAACAGATTCGCCGCACGTTCAGCATTAGTATCCAAAGACAGAAATTATGAATTCAAAACCGGACATAAACGTGTGCAAGATGTTAAAGGCGGCCAGGCTTTACTGCACCGACGGCAGAGTGGCGGTGCTCAAGGCGCTGCTTAGAGCGGACAAACCGCTGAGCCAGGACCAGATTGCGAAGCGATTGGGCAAAAAGCGGTACAACAAAGTTACGATTTACCGAACTCTGGGGAGTCTATCAAAGGCCGGGCTGGTACACAGGGCTTTTATGGATAAAAGAGCATGGCATTTCGAACTGGCCCACAACTGCACCGAAACTCAATGCCACCCGCACTTTACCTGTACAAGCTGCGGCGCCACACACTGCCTGACGCAAATGTCGCTGCCTATGGCGAAACGGCCGCCGAAGGGCTTCGTTGTTCGGCGCCAGCAGGTCCACCTCGAAGGTCTATGTCCTGCATGTGCTTAGAAAGCCGGATATGCAGTAAAATGAAGTAGGAATGAAAGGGCTATGCGGCATTTTTCGTCTGCAAAGTAATTTGGAATTTAATGTAAAACTGCGATAATTACCGATAAAAGTTCATAAATGCGAAGTCGGTTTGAATCAACGATTGTGTTATTGCTTGTCACGCTGGCGATTGCGGGCTGCCAACGACCTGCTGTGGGCCCTGCAACCGGGGAGCCGCTGATTACCGGCCAGAATACGATAGGCATTTATCAATTTGCCGCCCTGCTTGGTCTGCGGGTAGCCGAATCAGCATCCACCCACATCACGCTCAAGAATTCCACCAACACCGTAATGCTTTTTACTCATACGGGCGGCCGGGTTTACGTGAACACCAAGCCAATCGGCCCGACCAGCGGAATCGAGAAGATAAACGGCCAAATCTACGTCTCGAAATCGCTTGTACCCAAAATCCGCTCAGCAATGGTAGCGGCTGCGCCGTATGTTGCTGCGAGCAAATTGTCCGGCCGCGTCGTCATCGATGCCGGCCACGGCGGCAAAGACCCCGGCGCCATAAGCTGTCTCGGTTATTACGAGAAAACAATCAATTTGCAGGTTGCCCGGAAGGTCGCTTCTTTACTGGGGAAGAAGGGATTAAAAGTCGTAATGACGCGCGACTCCGACCGGTTTTTGGAGCTTGAAGAACGCGCCGCGATAGCCAACAGACAGAAAGCCGACCTTTTCGTCAGCATCCACTCCGACTCGAATCCGGACAGCTCCAGGCGTGGTTTCACGATATTTATTGCCCGCTGGGCCTCACGCTCTTCCAACAAGGCCGCGCAGGCGCTTACTGGGGCGATGTCCCGAACCGGCAGCCAGAGCCACGGCATACGAAGAGCCAATTACCGTGTTTTGGTTCAAACTAAAGGCCCCTCTGTTTTGGTTGAATTGGGTCATCTGAGCAACTATCGCGATGCTTCACTTCTAAGGAACGACTCTTTTCAGAATCTGCTCGCACAGGCGGTCGCAAACGGCGTCACGGGTTTCTTCGCAGCAAGATAAATGGTACGGCCTGTCAGACTTTCTCAGGCACGACGAAGGGTTTGCGATATTTTCGTGAAATATACTTATTCGCCTCCCGGCTCATTGCGCCTGTGAACCTTTCTTTCGCGGGGTCCATAGTCAACACAGAGCCGAGCACCAGCGATTTTTTGTCGATGTCCAGACGATTGGCAGAGAGATGCTCGGTCAGACGTTCAAAAGATTCCTGCAATTGCGGTTCACCCTGAATGACCTCAAGAATTTTCTCGTTTGACTCATTTTTCCCGACCTGGTATGAGATATTCGCCATGTGCACGAGGCCGCAGGAAAGATGTCCATCGAGAGCATCGGTCAAAAGGTCCTGAGTTTTCCGGCTTTTAACAACCTCGATGAAATTTTCCTTGCAGTTTTGTCTTTGATAGGTGAACTCCCTGACTGGTTTACCCTTGTTGTCATAGACCGTTCCATCTTTGACATAACCCTGCTCACACTGAACCACGAAGCCCGTTTTGACACCGTGGAAATCGTCCATATCCGCTCTGGTCCAATTGGATTGTCGGAGTTGTTGATTTCGCGGCAAACCGCGGACCTCAAAGATGACGGGAGCAGGTTCGTAATCCAACAGAATAATCATAGTATTTGGCGTTTCTCCGTCATCGTCATAGCCCAAACGCGCTGCGATACTTATCACACGTTTTGGAAGCTCATTTTTCCGCAGCGCCCATCGGCACCCGTCCATGGCGTGGATACCCATATTCCCGATGTCGCCGTTGCCCGTATCCCAATCCCAGTGCCAATCGTAATGCAGATATTTTCGCATCAAGGGCTTTTTGGGTGACGGGCCGCACCAAAGTTCATAATCGCAGGATTTCGGGACCGGCTGAGGACCATTCACTTTGCCGATGCTCGTTCGCGGCTTATAATTAATACCGTACACGCATTTGACGGCCCCCAGATTTCCCGCCCAAACATACTCCAGCGATTTTTCAATGGCACCGCTGTTCCTCGGTCCGTGTACGGCCTGCACCACGCGATTGTATTTTTTCATCGCCTCGACCATTTTTCGGCCTTCAAAGATATTGTGGGAGGCGGGCTTTTGAACATACACATCCTTTTGGGCCTGAGACGCCATAATAGTCATAAGTGAATGCCAATGATTCGGAGTGGTGATTGAGACGGCGTCGATATCTTTATCATCCAGGAGCCGGCGAAAATCCGTATATGCTTTTACTTTTTCATTTCGTTTTTTGAATTGGTTTACTTCATAGTTTAAATGGTTTCCATCGCAATCACAGATGGCAACCACTCGGACGCCGGGGATTTTTCGGAAATCGCGAATATCGCCTCTTCCCTTTCCGCCGATTTTTACAAACGAACCGACACCGATTACACCCAGCCGAATATCGTCATTCGCCCCGAGAATCGCAGAACCGGACAATGAAAGAGCTGCGCCGGCGGCCACGGTTGTTTTCAGGAAATCTCTACGTTTCATAACAGACCTCTTCGATTAAAAGGTGTTTTGTATTCGAGTTTCTTTTGAGAGCTCATAATCCAAGCACGCGTTAGGCCCCTTCGTTTTGGGTTTATAACGGCCGGATGCCATCGGTGCCTGTCAACTCAACAAGAATACCAGATACGCTCGGTGAGTACAATGCTTATTTCTCCGAATGCTCAAATGCGGATAATCAATAATAGACAAGTTGCATGCGCATCTTTATAATACGGGTATGCAGGTATATCCGTTAAAGTTTGAGCCGATTTACAAGCAGCGAATCTGGGGCGGGCGCAAGCTGCAAGAAGTTTTCGGTAAGGATATACCGCAGGGCGAGAAAATCGGCGAAAGCTGGGAGCTGGCCGATTTGCCGGACGATAAATCCGTCATAGCAAACGGCGAATTCGCAGGACAAACTCTCAACTCGCTTATCGCAAAATATCCAAAAGAAATAACCGGAGACGAAAACTTTGCGAGCCCTTTTCCGCTGCTGATTAAGCTTCTCGATGCCGAAGATATTCTGAGCGTCCAGGTCCATCCCGACGCCGAGACCTGCCGCCGAACGGGCAAGGGCAAACCAAAAACCGAATGCTGGTATATTATATCCGCTGCGCCCGGCGCGGTAATTTACAAAGGGCTCAAAAAAAGCGTAACAAGAGAAATGTTCGCCGAGGCGATAGAGAAAGGCAGCGTTGCCGAGATGCTGGCCCAAGTGCCCGTCGAGCCGGGCCAGTGCCATTTCCTTCCCGCCGGCACCGCCCACAGCATCGGAGCGGGTCTGTTGATAGCCGAGATTCAAACACCCTCGGACACCACCTATCGGGTTTTCGATTGGAACAGAGTGGATGATGCCGGCAGGCCCAGAGAGCTGCACATTGCCGAAGCGCTGGAAAGCATTCACTTCGACGCCTCCGGTGACGACCTTTCGGTGACAACGTTGGGCCGGCTGGTGGATTGCGAATACTTCACAATAGATAAAGGCCACCAGGCCAAAGATTGTGAGCTGCTTCTTTCGCCCGGCAAAGTGAAGGCCCTGGTTATTATTTCCGGCTCCGGAACAATTTCGGGAGCTGAGGAAAATTCCGTTGAGCCCGTTAGAAATTCTACCACGGCCGGTATAAGGCAAAAACAGGAAATTTCTAACGGGGTTGAGTTCAGAGCGGGCGATTGCCTGCTTATTCCCGCTGCTTACGAAGGAGCGATGCAATTTGACGACGATACACAATACTTAACAGTAATGATTTAACAACTATTCGTTCTTAGCAGAACCGTGATATCCTTATGGCTTTTTAGTTTCTTTTATCATTGATGTTTTTAAGCTTTCTTATGAATGATTCAGGAACATCATAGCCATAGTGCGACCCTAAAATCTCGCTGCTATCGGGATACTTTATACAATGAGTAGGATAATACCCGACCTCATATTGCTTGGCAATTTCAGGATGTTTGTCAACATCAATCAAAATGGGAATGAAATTGGATTCAACATACTTAATAACATCGGGATTATTGTAGGTATTTTGGGTCATTAGCACACAAAAGCGAGTATTCGACTTAAAAAAAGCTAACAAAACAGGCTTATCTTTTTGTCTCGACAGCTCCATCCCTGCCTCATAATCCTCAATCCAATTGATGGAGCTTTTGCTCTGAAACAGAAACACAACTACTACGAAGATAACAAAAATGACAAAAAGCTTTAGCAGTGGACGTAAACTTCTTTGTTTGGCTCTTTCAGAATCACTTTGAGATATGTTTCGACCTGAAGCGTTATTAAGTTTTTCGTCAGCCATCAAAATCACCGCATAAATTACTTCTTTTCTGCGAAAATACGTACTAACATAATATGAATTAATAGTTACTCAAGTCAATAACTTTTGTTATATTATTCTCAGAATGCAGAAAACACTGATACAAAACAAATCAGTATTATCAGGCAACATATTACGATTGTATTTCATCGTTCTGATTGGTTCAGGTATTCTTTATTTTTCAACCTGTGCACCGGTGATTCTTTGGCAGGATAGCGGATTGTTTGTATATCGGATATGGCATAATGACCTCAAAGGCGATCTCGGTCTTGCACTGGCACACCCACTCTATATTATGATAGGCATTGTGGTAAAATGTATATCTCTGGGTGATTTGGCATGGCGAATTAATCTTTTATCAGCGGTGTTTGGAGCAGTTACAGTTGCGAATGTGTTCTTGCTTATTCGTCTCTGGCTTGGCAAAAATACCCCGGCAGTGCTCGCTGCCGCTACACTGGCGTTCTCTCATACAATCTGGCAGTTTGCTTCGATAGCTGAGGTCTATACACTTTACACGGCCTTGCTCACGGCCGAACTAATATTTCTATTGCAGTACATCAGGACTAAACGGGTAGGGTATCTGTATTTGCTCGGCCTCTGTAACGGCCTGGCAATTGCCAACCATATGTGGGCGGCTATCGCTTTTCTTTGCTATACGGTATTCTTAGTGGTTTTGTTGATTCAAAAGCAAATTCGTTTGAGGCACTTCGCCGTTATTGTCGCGCTGTGGCTCATCGGTGCAGCGCCCTACGAATACCTGATTATCAGGAATATCATTACACATAATTTCACAGATACCATTGCTTCGGCGCTCTTTGGCAATAGCTGGCAGGGAAAAGTGCTCAATACGACTCTTTCGGTAAAGCTCGTCAAAGAAAACCTGATACTTATGGCATACAATTTCCCCACGCCAAATGTTATATTTTTCTTCGCAGGTCTCTATGGGTTGAAAAAGCTGTCGCCGGCTCGTAGTTTTGCGAATATTCTTTTGGCTCTGCTGGTATTATTTTTCCTTTTTGCCTTTCGATACAACGTTCCGGACAGATACGCATTCTTTATGCCGTTTTACTGTCTGGCTTGTGTCTTTATGGGCGCGGGAATGCATCGTTTTCTCCAGAGTCGTTCTCGAAGGCCATATATAGTGCTGCTGCTTGTATTTGTGTTTTTGCCGCTGCCTGTTTACACGTTTGCACCGGCCATTGCCCAGCGTTTGAAATTTGATTTGGGAACAAAAAGAACAATACCGCATCGCAACGAATACGTATGGTTTTTGAGGCCCTGGAACGGAAGAAATGTCGGCCCGGAATTATTTGCCTCCGAAGCCCTCGAAAGCGTTGAAGATAATGCGATAATAATTGCCGACGGCACGACGGTTTATCCACTCTGGTATCTTCAGGAAGTCAAAGGAAAAAGGACCGATGTAAAAGTTCTCTCCCTGCACGGCAGCTATAAGAGTCCTGTTGCGTTTCCCACAGAGGACACTATTGCAGAGATGCTGGCACAGAACCGGGTTTATGTTGTTTCGCCTTTACGGGGATATTGTCCGGATTATTTACTTGAGAATTATGATTTCGTTAAAATAGGACCTATATACCTCATGTTAGTTCGGCGGTAGTACATCCATTATTATGAACTTTTGTTAAATTTCAGATATAGGTAATTTTCAAACATTCTATGATACATAGAAAGACAAAGTTTTGGTACCTGATAGTTCTGGCTGGGGCCGGAATGCTTTATCTGTTGACCTGTGCTCCTGGGGTGTTGTGGCAGGATAGCGGACTGTATGTTTACCGAATCTGGCATAATGACATTCAAGGAAACCTCGGACTTGCTCTTGCACATCCCCTTTATTTTATGATAGGTATCGCCGTAAAATATATACCCTTCGGTGATCTGGCTTGGCGAATCAATCTTATATCGGCAGTATGTGGAGCGGTAACAATTGCAAATCTATTTTTACTTCTGCGGCTGTGGCTTAACAGGCTAATACCTGCATTGATCGGGGCGGTCACATTAGCTGTTTCCTGGACTTTCTGGCAGCATGCTGTTATAGCTGAGACTGATACTTTGCTTACAGCGTTATTGTTTGCTGAGTTGATAATGTTATTGCGATATATGCAGACAAAGCAAATCAGATATCTGTATCTATTGGGTTTTCTTAATGGGCTGTCGATTGCCACTTGTATGTGGGGTATGTTCGGTTTCGTGTTTTATTCAGTGCTGCTGGTTATTTTACTGGTTCGTAAGCAAATCGACTTAAAGCATCTTGGTATTATCCTTTTGTTTTGGGTGATTGGAGCACTGCCATATGAATATCTGATAATAAAGGACATCATCCTCTATGGTGATGTAGGCGCAACATTTGCCTCGGCAACGTTCGGTAACTTGTTTAAGAATCAGGTTTTGAACACATCCATTTCGATGAAAATAGTATTTGAAAATATAATATTTATCCTTCTCAACTTCCCTACGCCGAACCTGGTGTTTTTCTTTGTGGGACTATGGGCTTTGTGGAAAAGAAGTCCGAATCGTGGTTTTGCTAATATAATATTTGCGTTGTTAGTATCCTTTTTTTTGTTTGCTTTTCGATACACTATACCCCTCAGACACGCATTCTTTCTGCCATGTTATTGTCTTGTGTCGGTGCTTATAGCATTGGGTGCAGATGCTGTTATGAGGCGATATAATCATAGGACGCTGGTAATTGCGGTGCTGGTGTTCGCTTTGTTACCCATCCCAACTTATTGTGTTGCCCCAGACCTGGCAAGGAAAGTATATAAGCCCCTTGGCCAAAGGAGGCAAAGGCCGTATCGTGACGAATATGATTATTTCCTCAAACCCTGGAAAACTGGCTATAGAGGAGCAGAAAGATTCGCCAGGGAAGCTCTCGATATGGTTGAAGAAAACGCAATAATCTATGCGTATACCACTGAAGTTCATGCGCTTTTGTATCTACAGCAGGTTAAAGGCAAACGAAACGATGTCAAAATCGTATCAGATTATGATATGAGTGAAAATGCCCCTGTTTTCAATGAAGACACTATTGCACGGTTAATGAAAACATCAGTTGTGTATGTTACTACAACAGAGAAAGGCTACTGCCCGAATTTTCTCCTCCAGCAGTATGATTTTGTTCAGGCAGGTGTGCTGTGGAAAGTTGTTGAGCTTGAATAGAATATCTATCATATAATGACAAAGGGTTAGGCCGATGAGCAAAGTCGCTATCGTAAGAACAACTCCGCAAACCGTTCTGGATGATGTCCAGAAGGTAATGGAATTGGGCTCAGTTCGGGCCGCACTGGATGCCGGTACAACTACTATCCTCAAGAACAATTTATCGTGGCACCTGATGTACCCCAGCGCCAATACCACTCCCTGGCAGCTCGAAGGTACAATACTGGGCTTGCATAAGGCCGGGTTCGAGGACTTGGTATGCGTTGAGAATGAGACAGTAGTCACCAGCGCCAAGGCCGGAGAGATACTGAATAAGCAAAGGCCGGTCTGTGACCACTACGGCGTGCCCATTAAGTACAACTTCAAGTGCTCCGATATGAAGTGGCAGCGATATGAGCCCAAGGCACAAATGCTCGCACTGGATGAAATTTTCCCGAAGGGCATTTACATACCTGATTATTTCCACGGCAAGAACGTCGTCCATCTGCCGACAATCAAGTGTCACATCTATACGAATATTACAGGCGCTATGAAGAACGCCTTCGGCGGCCTGCTGGACAATAAAAGGCATTACTGTCACTCCCGCATCAATGAAACACTCGTGGACCTGCTGGCCATTCAGAAGGAAATTCACAAGGGAATTTTTGTCGTGACCGACGGGACAACCGCCGGCAACGGCGCAGGACCAAGAACAATGAGCCCCGTAACTAAAAACATCCTTCTGGCTTCGGATGATTGCGTGGCCATCGACGCCGTCTGTGCAAAACTGATGGGATTTGAGCCGATGGACCATAAGTTCATTCGATTAGCACACGAACAGGGACTTGGTACCGGCCGATTCAGCGAGATTGAAATTGTCGGTGACATCGAAGTAAAAAAAGAGAACTGGGGATTCACCACTGGTGACAACGCGGCTTCCTGCGTGGGCAAGTTGTTCTGGTTCGGGCCTATGCGATGGCTTGAGAAACTAATGTTTCACACACCACTGGTGTATCTTTTTATTTTCGCATCGGCAATTTACCACGACAAGATATGGTATCCTTCCAGAGGCGGAAAAGAGGTAAACCAATGGCTTGAGAACAGCCCCTGGGGCAAGCTGTTTGCACACTATAAACCCGGAGATTTCAAAGCGTAAAGAAAACTATCGGCCCGATGCTGTTACCTTCAACGTCTTTACAGCCAGACTTCACCGTCGTAGCGAAGCATAATCAGCTTATCTTTGAAACCATCGGAAGGTATCCTGGTTTTTTTACCGAGCAGCTCCTGTAATATCCATTTTGGAAAGTTTGCTCCGGCCTTGATTGACAGCGGGACACCGCCTCCAAATCGCGGATTTATCTCGATGAATTTCACTTCTTTATTGCCTGTCACAAATAATTGAATAGTTATAACACCCGGCCCTGCCCCAAGGGTTTCTACCAGTCTTGAAGCTTCGCTCATAATGTGAAGGTCTTTCACCACTTGTCCCTTGCTCACCTCGCCTGCCCGTACCTCAATGCGTTTTCGCGGAACCACGCAGCGGACTTTCATATCAAAGTCAACGTACACATCGCATGTGTGTTCGGTACCATCGACGTATTCCTGGCAGATTGCATTTGGTATCTTTTTGCCATAGAATTGAAGCTCTTTGCGATTCTTTACAATCGCATTTCCTCTGCCGGCGTATCCGTCCCACGGCTTTAGAAAGAAAGGCCAACTCGGCCTGCTCATAGACATAGCAGTGCGAACACTCATAGTAGCGGGAGTATCGAAACCGTTTTTGAGTAAAAATCGATAGGTCTTCCTCTTGTCCTGGCAAATATCGACTACCTCTGGACTCGAAACAAGCACACAGCAGCCCAATTTCGCAAACTTCGATTTGTTTTGTGCCAGCAGTTTCAAGTCCAAATCGACGGTTGGGACAAGCAATTTGACGTTGTGGTTCTTGATAATAGAAAGCAATTGCCTGATATAGCCGATATGTGTTGTCGGCTTGACCAGAAAGCGCTTATCGCATAACTGCAGGGCGGAGCTCAGCTCACTGGCATCGGCGCCAAGGAAGGATGCCTTGAGCTTGAGCTGCCCCGCTGCCCGACGAAAACTCTCAAGCAGCGAGACCCGTCTGCCAATGCACGTGAACAAAATGCCGAAACGGTTCGCCCAGGTACGCGAACGCGATACGCGGCATTTACACGATGCCGCAGTTGGTTTCGATTTTGCCATTATTACTCCCACTCTATTGCCACTATAGCAACGTAAGGAACACAGTATTATACACAACTAATCACAAATCGTCAAGCAAAAATAGTCGTCTCGGAGCCGTCGGAGCCGTCAAATTCTTTTGACATTTGGCTTTCACAGTCCTAAACTAACGATTCCGGTCGGATAATCGACCGAAATCAAGGGCGGATTTAGTAACTGCCGGCCGGTTAAATGATTGACCACGGGCCTTTTTTGCAGGATTTTAGACGAGCCGAATACGATGATAACAAAAAATACGTTGAAGAACTGGCAGAGTAAAATCGACGATAAAAAACTTACTCTGGGCATTCTGGGACTCGGCTATGTAGGCCTGCCTTTGACCAGAGAATTTGCTTCGGCAGGCCTCAAAGTGGTTGGTTTTGACATCGACCAGAAGAAGGTCAGGATTCTCAACAGCGGCCGCAGCATCATAAAGCATGTCCCCCACCGGCAGGTCAAGCAAATGGTCAAGAGCGGCTGTTTCGGCGCGACCAGCAATATGGCCCGGCTCAAAAGCGCAGACGCCATATTGGTTTGTGTCCCCACTCCTCTTACGGAAAACCGTGAGCCGGATATGCAGTTCATTATCAAAAGCACCGAAACAATCGCCAAATACCTCCAGCCGGGACAGCTTATCGTCCTCGAAAGCACAACATATCCCGGCACTACCCGCGAACTTATGGTCCCAATTCTCCAGAGCAGCGGCCTGAAAGCAGGAAAAGACTTTCACCTTGCCTATTCACCTGAACGCGAGGACCCGGGCAATAAAGACTTCTCCACCAGGACTATTCCGAAGGTAGTCGGGGGCCTGACGAAAACGTGTCGCGATATGGCCTGCCAGCTTTACAATCTTGCCATCGTCCGGACGGTGCCCGTTTCCAGTCTCGAAGCAGCTGAAGCTACAAAAATCCTCGAAAACGTCTATCGCTGCGTCAATATAGCTATGGTCAACGAGCTCAAGGTCGTATTTGACAGAATGAGCATCGACCTTTGGGAGGTTATCAACGCTGCGAGCACAAAGCCGTTCGGATTCAATCCCTTTTACCCGGGGCCGGGGCTCGGCGGTCATTGCATACCAATCGACCCGTTCTATCTGACCTGGAAGGCCAGGCAGTATGGTATGCCCACACGATTTATCGAGCTGGCCGGTGAAATCAATACCAATATGCCGCATTACGTCGTCACAAAGACAATGGAAGCACTCAACGAATGTAAAAAAAGTCTAAAGGGCTCGAAGGTCCTCGTGTTGGGGCTGGCATATAAAAGGGACATCGATGATTTGAGGGAATCGCCTTCGATAGAGCTGATTGAACTGCTCCGCCAAAAAGGCGCCAAGGTAGATTACAATGACCCTTATATTCCTAAAACCCATAAGCAGCGCCGCCACGACCTTGGAATGAGCAGCAAGCCATTGTCGGCCAAAATGCTTGCCCGATACGATGTCGTCTTAATCTCGACCGACCACAGCCAGTATGATTACAAGTGGATTGTAAAGAACGCCAAACTGGTAGTCGATACGCGAAACGCTACTGCGGAGGTTCGCAGAGGCGCAAAGAAAATTGTAAAGGCATAAGATTTAGCAGGAGTTTTGATGCAGGTTCCGCTATTGGATTTGAAAGCACAGTATGCCACCTACAAACCTCAAGCCCTGCAGGCCATAAGCGAGGTCTGTGAAAGTCAGCGGTTTGCTCTTGGCCCCGCCGTGGCGAAATTTGAGGAAGATGTTGCTGCATATTGCGGCTGCAAGTATGCAATCGGGGTCTCGAGCGGAACCGATGCGCTGCTTGTGAGTCTAATGGCACTGGAAATAGGGCCGGGCGACGAAGTTATCACAACCCCATTTAGTTTCTTTGCCACGGCCGGCTCTGTCGCGCGTCTCGGCGCAAAGCCCGTCTTTGTTGATGTTGACCCCGACTCTTACAACATCGATGCGGCTCGTATCGAAGAAAAGGTCACGAAAAATACAAAGGCCATTATCCCTGTGCATTTATTTGGCCAATTGGCCCAAATGAAACCCATTATGGAAATCGCTCGCCGGCACAAACTGGCCGTAGTCGAAGACGCCGCACAAACAATAGGGGCAAGCCAGGATGGCACGAAGTGCGGCAACTTCGGCGATTGCGGGTGCTTTTCCTTTTATCCAACCAAAAATCTCGGCGGCTTCGGCGACGGCGGGCTGGTAACAACCAACAGCGACGCCCTTGCCGAGAAAGTCAAAATTCTCCGCGACCACGGCCAAAATCCCAGATACTTTTACAAAACCATCGGCGGCAACTTCCGCCTCGATAGTATTCAGGGCGCGGTTCTCAACGTCAAACTCGGATACCTCGACCAATGGAACGAAAAGCGAAGGAAAAACGCCGCTGTTTACGACAACCTCTTTGCCAACTCGCCCGTCGGAGTTCCCAAGATTGATTCTAACAACTTCTGTATCTATCACCAGTACACCGTCTCTGTGCCGGAGAGAGACCGCCTGCAAAAGTTTCTGGCAGATAATAACATCGGCTCTGCTGTATTCTATCCCAAGGCGCTCCATCTGCAGGATTGTTTCAGGCACCTTGGCTACAGCCGGGGTGATTTTCCCGTGGCTGAGAAGCTTTGTAGTGAGGTTTTGTCGCTGCCCATTTATCCCGAGCTGACCGCCGAGCAGATTGAATACGTTGCGAAAACAGTACTTAAGTTTTACGGGCCGGATTAGAGGACGTCAAATTAGCCGTTTGCCGCGAGGCCCGGACATCGGAGAATTAAGTTGCTGAAAGCAAGTGAAAATCCGCCTTTGATTTGGCCTGAAGTAGAATCGATTCGTGATTTCCCCGGCCAATGGTGGGTTGCGCATACCAAAAGCAGAAATGAAAAGGCCCTGGCCCACGACCTGGTCGGCAGAAATATCTGTTACTTTCTCCCGATGAGCTGGAAGGTTCGGCAGCGAAGTCGCAGGACCTTCAAGTCGCTGTTGCCATTGTTTAGCGGGTACTTGTTCTTCTGCGGCGATGAGAGCCAGCGCATTGAGCTGCTTCAAACAAATCGCGTCGCGAATCTTATCAATGTCAAAGACCAACAGAACATAATTGATGAATTGGTGCAGATTGAACAAGCTCTTCGTGCCGGTGCTCCTCTGATACCACACAAGTATATCAAAGCCGGCCAAAAGTGCCGTGTCATAGCCGGACCGTTGCTCGGTTTAGAGGGTGTTGCAGTCAGAGCGAAAGGCGTCACGCGTCTGGTCCTGCAGGTAGATATCCTCGGCCAGGCCGCGAGCGTCGAAATAGACCTCGGTATGATAGAGGTCCTTGATTGACCTTGCCCCAAACAAGATCTTGCGTCTTGAGTCTTGGGTCTAATAAAGGAGATAGTTATGAAAATCGTCATTGAAATTGTGGGCATACTTATTGTTCTTGTCGGGATTCTGTATTTGTTGAAGCCGAAAATGATGAATCGCTTGTTGGTGTTCTTCAAAGAAGGCAAACGCATATACTTCATAGGACTTGTTAGATTTGCCCTGGCCATCGTTTTCTTGCTCGGCGCCGGGCAGTGCCGTATAAAGCAGGTAATAGCCGCATTTGGAATCCTCTTTCTGATATCGGGTCTGTTGATATTTCTGCTTGGGGCCGAAAAAGTTGCGGCTATCCTCGATTGGTTCTTAAAACAATCGGTTCTGCTTAAGCGAATTTCTGCCGTTATCGCGCTGGCCGTTGGAGCGGCCATTATCTATTTCGCATGACAACAGAAATAATTGATGGGGCACAGGTAAGAGCCGATAACAAGCAATGATTTGGTCGGTAAAATAGCTCAAACCAGCCATTTTTTTCAACACTCGCCATACCAAATTTGTTATAATAATACATATCAGTTGTTGAAGTCTGAGAACGGATGGATAGGTGATTCGCGGGCGTATTACTATAAGAACTTCACACGGGGGCATACTCTGTTGCCTCAAGGTATGAAGCATAGAATATTTGAACGTTTGTTGCCGCTATTTATAGTGGCGGTGTTTCCGTTTGCCGGCACCGGCCCGGCCCTCGCCCTGGTTCTGCATCCCGGTGCCGAGCCGAACCTGGCGACCTGGAACGACAGACCAGCAGCCAACGTAATCGGACGCTGGGGCTATAGCGCTTCCTGCGTGGCCGTCTCATCGAACTGTGTAATTACCACACAGCATCAGTACGGCAGTACCAATACATTCGTTGAGATTGACGGCACCAGATATTCTATCTCGCAGATTTGGGACCATAACACGGCAGATTTGCGGATTGCCAAGCTCTACGGAGCAAACCTGTCGAATTTTGTCGGCCTCTATGAAGCTACGGACGAAATCGGTAAAGATATAGTCATTGGCGGCTATGGCATCGGTGCCGGAACGGAGCTCCAAAGCCAGGGCAAGACCTATGGTTACGAATGGGGCAGCGCCGGCAATCACACTTTGCGTATGGGCACAAACAGAATCGACTACCTCGACAGCGATAACACACTCAGAGATTTCACGTCGGACATTATCATCGGTGATTTCGATGGCTTGTATGAAGGCGAGCCAACCATTTACGAGTCGGTTCCTGCCGACCACGATTCCGGCGGCGGATGGTTCATCAAGGACGGCCAAACCTGGAAAGTCGCAGGCCTGAGCCGAGGCGTAGAACCACACTACGAGCAGGGCCACGAGGATGACCCGAATTATATTCTTTACGAGTCCTGGTTTCGCAGCAGGAGCAGCCCGAGCACGCCCGACCCAGATTATTTCGATGCAGTGCGAATCAGTTCTTATGCCCAATGGATAAACGATACTCTTCCCGAGGTTCTG
>Ga0114919_10001318_pt1 | contig 19791 bp, 18 predicted proteins | sample BlataG_FD_88682 | JGI IMG/M metagenome (GOLD analysis project Ga0114919, IMG submission 88682) | Deep subsurface microbial communities from Black Sea to uncover new lineages of life (NeLLi) - Black_00105 metaG | ecosystem: Environmental > Aquatic > Marine > Oceanic > Sediment | place: Atlantic... | reverse complement strand
GATGCGGACGCTCGAGGCGCTCCATGCCGGTGGCATCCGCGTGGTTGAGTTCACCAATCGGACGGCGGCGGCCCTCGACGTGTTCCGCGTGCTGGTCGGGGAGGCGGCCACGCGGCTGCCCGAACTCGTGCTCGGAGCGGGCACGATCATCGACCGCGGGCAGGCGGAGGCCTTCTATGCCGCGGGCGCGCGGTTCCTCGTCGCCCCGTGCCTCGACGAGGAGGTCGGCCGGTATTGCGCCGAGCGAACCCTGCCCTGGTGCCCGGGCACGGGCACGGTCAGCGAGATGATCCGCGCCGACCGCCTCGGGGCCGCCCTGATCAAGGTGTTCCCCGCCGACGCCCTGGGGGGACCGGCCTTCATCAAGGCCGTTCGGGGCCCGTGCAGCGGCCTGCGGCTGATGCCCTCCGGCGGCGTCGGCCTCGACGAGGCGAACCTCCGGGGCTGGTTCGCCGCCGGCGTGTTCTGCGTGGGCATCGGCTCGAACCTGGTCGATGCCGAGACGCTCGCGGCGGGCCGATTCGACGAGCTCACCGACCGTACCCGCCGGCTCGTGACGCTCCTTGCGGAGATCGAGCCATGCTGCCGCTGATCGTGATCGCCGCCGCCATCGCGGTGCTGGTGCTCTTGGTCGCCTGGTGGCAGATGCACCCCTTCTTGGCGTTCATCGTCGTCTCCGCCGGCGCGGCCCTGGCGCTGGGCATGCCTCTGGAAGGGGTCACGGCCGCGGTCCGCAAGGGATTGGGCGACATGCTGGGCTCGCTGGTGATCGTGATCGTCGCCGGTGCGATGCTCGGCAAGCTGGTGGTCGAGAGCGGAGCGGCCCAACAGATCGCCGACACGCTCGTCGGCGCCTGCGGGAAGCAACGCATGGCCTGGGCGATGGCACTGACCGGCTTTATCGTCGGCATCCCGCTGTTCTACGGCGTCGGATTCGTGCTGATGGTGCCGATCATCTTCGCCGTCGTGGAGCGGTACGGTCTGCCACCGCTGGTCGTCGCCCTGCCGGCACTGGCCGCCCTGAGCGTGGCCCACGGCCTCCTGCCCCCTCACCCGGCCCCGACGGCGTTGGTCGCGGCCTTCGATGCAAATCTGGGACGCACGCTCGTGCTCGGGCTCGTCATCGCCGTGCCGGCGCTGGTGATCGCCGGCCCCCTGTTCGCGCGGGCGGTGGCCAACCTGCCGGCCCGGCCGCTGGCCGGCCTGACGTCAGGGTCGCTGCCGACGGCGGACCTGCCCCCCGCGGGAATCAGCGTGCTGACGGCCCTGCTGCCGGCGGTGCTGCTGGTCGTGACGGCCGGCGCCGCCGGCCTGGTGCCGGCAGGCTCGACGGCGGCGGCGATCATCCGGTTCGTCTCGGAGCCCGACGTCGTGATGCTGACGGCCCTCGGCTTCGCGACCTTCACGCTCGGCTTGTTCCGCGGCCGCTCCCTGGCTTCGGTGATGAAGACCTATGCCGCCGCGATCGGAGACATCGCCTCGATCCTGCTGGTGATCGGCGGCTCCGGTGCCTTCAAGGAGGTGCTGGTCGCCAGCGGCGTCAACGGCCGGATCGGCGCCGCCCTGCAGGGGCTCCCGATCGATCCGCTGGTGGTGGCATGGCTCGTGACGGCCGCGATTCGAGCCTGCGTGGGATCGGCCACGGTCGCCGGACTGACCGCGGCCGGCCTGGTCGCCCCCCTGGTGGCCGACGGGGCGGCCGACCCGGATCTGATGGTGCTCGCGATCGGCGCAGGCAGCCTCGCGCTCTCCCACGTCAACGACGCCGGATTCTGGTTGTTCAAGGAATATTTCAACGTCAGCCTGGTCGACACGCTCAAGAGCTGGACCGTGATGGAGACGCTCGTGTCGCTCGTTGGCCTCGCCGGCGTCTGCCTGCTGGCACGGCTGGTCTGACGCCGGCCCGCCTCGGGCATCGAGCGACCGCCCGCCGGGGGCCGGATCAGGGGGCCGGCCTCCGGCGATCCCAAGAAAACCGCGGCCTGGATTGCTCCGCGAGAACCAGTTCGATCGCGACGGGGTGGCTCCCGGCAGCCAGCCGGATCGTGGCCGCCGCCGGGCGGCCGGGCCGATGGCCGAAGTCGTCGTCGATCACGACCGCCTCGTGGACCCGGACCACGGCCGGCCCGGCACCGGCCAGATGCAGCGTGTAGCGGCCCTCGACCGGAACCTCGATCATTCCCCGGATGCTCGCGGCCGGGCGTCCGACCTGCCCGCGGGCGGCCTGTGCGGCCGACTCGATCGCGGCGGCGATGTCGGCGGCCGTCCCTCGCCGCGTCGGCTCCAGGTTGGCCGACGAGGGCGCGTAGGGATGGTCGCCGGCGAACACCGCCCACCGGGCCTCCGCGGCGATCGGTGGTCCGGCCAGCGGCGGGACGGGGAGGTCGTCGTAGGGGCGGGCCGCGGATGACTCGGATCGGCGGAGCTGGAGCACCCGGTCCTTGAACCGCGCCTGGACCTCAGGCAGGCCGGCCGCGAGGTTCCGCGACTGGCGGGGATCGGCGACGATGTCGAAAATCTCGAAGTCATCGCGGTGGGAACGCACGTCGTACCGCACGCCGACGTACCGCCCCTCGCGGAGGAGCTGCATCTGGTTCCGCCGGCGGCCCCGGTTGGCGGGTGTGAAGTCGGCAAACGGCGGCGTCGCGCCACTCTCGAAATACTCGCTGTAGATCGTCGACGGCGGCTGCGAATCGGGCCGACCCGAGAGCAGCGGCAGCAGCGACACCCCGTCGCTGCGGGCCGGTGGAGCGATGCCGGCGGCCTGGCAGAAGGTGGGCATCCAGTCCCAGAACGCGGTCGCGTGGTCGCCGGTGGTCGAGCCCGCCGGCACCCGGTCGGGCCAGCAGACGATTCCGCCGACGTGGACCCCCGCCTCGCGGAGGTCCCGCTTGATCCCGTCGTAGGGCCCGTAGCCCTGGAAGAAGGTCGGCTCGAACGGCTCGGGGAGGTAGGACTCGATGCTCGGGCCGTTGTCGGAAGTGACGACGATCAGCGTGTTGCCGGCGATTCCCAGATCGCCCAAGAGCCGGGTCAGGTCACCGATCCCGTCGTCGATCCGCCGAACCACCGAGGCGTACCGCTTCTGGACGTCGGGCCAGGCGATCTCGGGGGTGGCCGCGTCGCCGTCGTGATCCCAGGTCGCTGCCGCGTAGTCGGGGTGGTAATGGCTGTCGGGCTCACCCGAGGCGGTGTTGATCATCCCGCCCGCCCGGCCCAGCCACTGCAGGCCGCCGTCGCGGCCGCCGCCGGCCGGGTAGGCCTGGGTGGGAAGCGAGAGCACGGCGTGAGGGGTGTCGTAGGCCAGATACATGAAGAAAGGCTGGTCCGGGCGGGCCGCCATGTGCCGGACGATCTCATGTTTGGCCCGGGCGGTGAACAGATCGGTCGTGTAGCACTTGTCGAGTCTCGCCGAGATCTCCACCTCGTTGTGCCAGACCTCCTTGGGCCCGCGATGGATTCCCTCCTTGGGATAGTGCTCGTGACCGTCCCGGTGCCGGATCAGACCGAAGAACTCGTCGAAGCCCCGGCGATTCGGATGGGCGGGCCAGTCCGGCGGGCTTGGCGGCGAGCCCTGCGGATCCCCCTGGAGACCGTACTTCCCGATCGCTACGGTCCTGTAGCCGGCGGACCGCAGGAGGGTGGCGAGGGTGTGGTTGTCCTCCAAGGCTTTGTCGAACTGATTGTCGCGGACGTTCGCGTGCCCCTGGTGGACGCCCAACAGGAGCGACGCCCGGCTGGGGGCGCAGACCGGCGCCGGGCAGTAATGATGCGGCAGGGTCATCCCGCGGGCGGCCAGTTCGTCGAGCGCAGGCGTGCGGTGGGCCGGCTGGGCTCGGTCGGCCGCCGCGAGCCGCTGGTTCTGGTGGAACACGCCGACGTCGCCGTACCCGAGGTCGTCGACGAGAATCAGGATGATGTTGGGGCGGCCGACAGGCTCCGCCCGGAGGCCGCCAGCCGGTTCGACCGACATCCCGGTGGCGACCGCCCCCAGGATCACCCCCCACCGACCGAGCAGGCAGACCCGGGCCGCCGGGCTTTTCCGCCCCGCGGGCGGGTGCCGGTCACAACTGTGTCGGGTTGGGGGCGTCACCGTACACCGCCTTCGGGTCGAAGGCCTTCTCCCGCTCGACAAACTCCAGCCCAGCTCCGGCCCGCCGCTCGGCGCCGACCGGCACCCGGCGATAGAAGCAGGAGCGGTACCCGACGTGGCAACTCGCCCCGCCGGCCACCTCGACCCGGAGCCAGACGCAGTCCTGGTCGTCGTCGATCCGCATCTCGACGATTCTCTGAACCAGGCCGCTGGTGGCACCCTTGTGCCAGAGCACCTGCCGGCTGCGGCTCCAATAATGGGCCTCGCCGGTTTCGATCGACTTGGCCAGCGCCTCGGGATTCATGACGGCCACCATCAGCACCTCGCCGGTGTGGACGTCGGTCGTCACGCACGGGATCAGCCCGCGGTCATCGAACTTGGGCGCCAGGTCGCGGCCCTCCTCCACCTGTTCGACGGTTTCCCGCCGCCCGAAAAGCGAATCGTCGTGTCCAGCTGGTGTGCTCAACCGCGTGCTCCTCACCGTGAACCTTCCGTCCGCCAGCATACCCTCGGGCCAACGAGCGTGCCTCGGCAGCCGGCCAGGGGCCGCCAGCGGGTCCGGCGGCCGCTGGTTGACCGGCATCGGGCCGCGGCCATACGCTCCCGGTCGGCGTCGGGCCCGGCGTCGGGCGTTTGTCCGGAGGAGCAACATGATGCGGTCTGTGTCCTGGCCTGGGATCCTGCTGGCGGTCATTGGCATGCCGGTGGTCGCCGCCGATTGGCCCACGTTTCGCGGGCTCGACCGCACGGCCGTGGCTCCCGACACCGACCTGCTCGAGGCGTGGCCCGCTGCCGGTCCGCCGCTGCTCTGGGAGACCGCGGGCGCCGGCCGGGGCTACGCCAGCGTCGCGATCGGCGGCGAGCGGATCTTCACGCTCGGCGACGGGCTGTCCACCGCCGCCGACGCCGATGAATACCTCTCCTGCTTCGACCGCAAAACGGGCAGGCAGCTCTGGAAGACCAAGACGGGCGGCCCGTGGACGAGCGGCCAGGAGTCGTGGCAGAGCTCCCGCAGCACCCCCACGGTGGACGGCGAGATGGTCTACGTGCTCACCCCCTTCGGCCTGCTCGTCGGCTGCCGGGTCGACGATGGTCGGGAGGTGTTCCGCATCGACCTGGCGGAACGGTTCGGCGGAAAGAAAGGAGACTCGTGGGGCTACAGCGAGAGCGTCACGATCGACGGAGACCGGCTCGTCTGCACCCCCGGCGGACCACAGGCGACGCTCGTGGCCCTCGACAAGACGTCGGGCGAACCGATCTGGTCCTGCCCGGTGCCCGACGACCCCGGCGCCGGCCACGCCTCGATCGTGACCGCGACGGTGGGAGGGCGGCGGGTCTACGTGACCACCACCGCCGGCGGTGCCGTCGGCGTGGACGCCGAGACGGGAACCCTGCTTTGGACCTACCCGATCGAAAGGACCACCGCCGTGATCCCGACGCCGATCGTCCGGGATGACCTGGTCTTCTTCGCCGCCGGCTACAAGCGGGGGGGCGCGCTGCTCCGGCAGGTCCCCGGGCCGGGGGGCTCGCTGACCATCGAGGAGATCTATCCCCTCAACCCCGACCTGGCCAACAAGCACGGCGGCATCGTGCTGGTGGGAGACCACCTCTACGGCGACTCCGATGACAAAGGCATCCCGTTCTGTGCCGAACTGATGACGGGGAAGATCGTCTGGAAGAGCCGGGGCAGCGGTCGAAACTCCGCCTGCGTGGCGGCTGCCGACGGCCACGTCTACGTCAAGTTCGCCGATGGAACGCTGGCGTTGGTCAAGGCCGATCCGGCCGGTTACGAGGAGGTGGGCAGTTTCCAGTTGCCCGGCAGCGGCGACCGGCCGAGCTGGGCCCATCCGGTGATCCTCGATGGGCTGCTCTATCTCCGCGAGGGCGATGCGATCCTCTGCTACGACATCCGGCCGCGATAGCCTCGCGGCGGCGGCGTGTGCCGAACCCGGACCGCGGCTCCATGGAGCCCGGAGGCGGTCTACCCGAGCAACGCCCAGAGCCGCGGACCGAGCACGAGCAGGCCGATCGTGACGGCCGTCAGCACCGCCACCAGAACGCCCCCGCTCGCGTGATCGAGGGCGTCGCGAATGCCGTCGTCCGGATAGCTGCCCACCGCCTTGGCCAGCGCCTCGATCGAGGTGTTGAACACCTCGGCCATGATCACCAGGCCGATGGCCAGCGCCACCAGGCTCCACTCACCCGGCGAGAGCCCCAGCCAGGCTCCCAGGGCCACCGCGGCCGCCGCCACCGGCAGGTGGGCCGCGAAACTCGACTGGGTGCGGACCGAGAGAAAGAGGCCGCGGAACGCGTCGGCAAACTTCCCGAGCCAGGTGCGAGGCGGCGGCGTCACGGGGCGTTCGTCTCGCGGACTCGAGCCGGAAGCGGCCACGCTTGAATGCACCTAGCCGACCTTCACGTAGGGATCGCCCTTCTTCCAGTTGCAGGGGCACAACTCGTCGCTCTGCAAGGCATCGAGGACGCGAATGACCTCCGCGACGTTCCGGCCCACCCTCCCCTGGTTGACGTCCACCCACTGGATGACGCCGTGCGGATCGACGATGAACGTCGCCCGCAGGCAATACCCTTCCGCCTTCTCCAGGATGCCCAGTTCCGGGGCGAGCTTCTGGGCCGCGATCAGCGGGTAGCCGAGCTTTTCCAGGTCGGGGTGGGCCCGCCGCCAGGCGAGGTGGGAATACTCGTTGTCGGTGCTTCCCCCAACCACGCTGGTGTCCCGGTCGGCGAACTCCTTGAGCTGCTTGTTGAACTCAGCCAGCTCCGTCGGGCAGACGAAGGTGAAATCCTTGGGATAGAAGAAGTAGACGACCCACTTGCCCGCGTAGTCGGCATTGGTCAGCAGCTTGACGTCGTCCTTGCCGGTGCCGACGCAGGCCTGACAGGAGAACTGGGGAAACGAGTCGCCGACGGTGAGCATGCACACGGCCTCCGGGGGGCGGGAACTTCGCCAGAGTCTACGGGGCCGCTGCGAGCGGTTCAACACGCTTCGCCCGGCGGCATCGGGCATACTGGTGGTCGATGGCCTCGTCCTCCCAGCCCTGCGGCGATCCGCTCGTTCACCATGACGAGCGGACCGGTCGCGCCGTGTTCGTGGCCCCGCGGCGGGCCGACCGGCCGCGGGATGCGGACCTCGCCGCTACGGATCCAGGCGACGGCAGCTGGTGTCCGTTCTGCGCCGGCAACGAGGCCCGCACGCCGCCGGACGTGCTGCGGACGCCGGCCGATCCGGCCGCCGCCTGGCAAGCCAGGATCGTCCCCAACCGCTATCCGTTCGTCGAGCCGGCCGACGGGAGTGCCTCGCGGGTCGCCATCGGCCCGCGGCCCGCTCATGGCGTCCACGACGTGCTGATCGAGTCGCCGCGGCACGACACCTCGATCCTCGCGGTCGCTCCAGCCGGCTGGCGGGCCGGCTGGGAGCTCGTCCAGCAGCGGCTGGCGGCGCTGGCCGCCCGGGGCGATCTTGCCTGGGGCACGGTCTTCAAGAACTCCGGCCCCCGGGCCGGGGCCTCGCTGGCCCACGTCCACAGCCAGCTCGTCGCGGTCGACTTCGTGCCCCCGGCGGTGCGGGCGGAACACGCTGCGGCAGCGGCGTGCGTCGACCCCTTTGCGGATCTGCTGGCCGAGGCCCGGGCAGCGGGGCGGATCGTGACGGAAGCCGGGGGCCTGGTGGCGCTGGTGCCGGCTGCCCCGCGGCAGCCCTGCGAGACCTGGATCGTGCCGGCTCAGCGGCAGCCGCTCTTCCACGCCGCGCCGCCGGCCGCCGCCCGAACGCTGGCCGACCTCAGCCGCGAACTCGTCGGCCGGCTCGACCGGCTGCTGCCCGGCGTGGACTACAACTGGTGGCTCCACGAGGCGGCCTGGCGACCGGCGACTGCCGCAGGGACGCCGCCGGTCTGGGACCGCTGGCACTGGCACCTCGAGATCCTTCCGCGGGCGTCCGAGTTGGCCGGCTTCGAACTGGCCACGGGGTGCCATATCAATGCCCTGCCGGCGGCCGAGGCAGCGGCACGCCTGCGGCACGCCTGATCAGCCGCCACGCCCCGGCGTGTTTGGCGCGGGCCTCGCGGGGGCTGACAATCCCTCCGGTCAGCCAGGCCCCCCGCCCGCAGGACTCCCCGCATGTCCCCCGCCGTCCGGTTCGTCTTCGTGCTCCATGATCACCAGCCGGTCGGCAACTTTGACGGCGTCTTCGAGGCGGCCTGGCGGAACGCCTATCAGCCGATGCTCGACCTGCTCGAGCGGCATCCGCAGATCCGCGTGGCCGTGCATACCAGCGGCCCGTTGGCCGAGTGGCTCGACCGCCATCACCCCGACTATCTCGACCGGCTGGCGGGGTTGGCGGCCCGACGGCAGGTGGAAATCGTGGGCGGCGGCTTCCAGGAACCGGTGCTGGCGATGCTGCCCGGGCGAGATCGCATCGGCCAGATCCGGCAGTATCGCGACTGGCTGGAACGGCGGCTCCATACCCGGGTCCGCGGGATGTGGGTGGCCGAACGGGTCTGGGATCCCGGGATGACGCGGGACATCGCCGCAGCCGGGATGCACTGGACGATCCTCGACGATTCCCATTTCAAGGCGGCCGGCCTGGAAGAGGAGCAGCTCGATCGCCACTGGCTCACGGAGGGGGACGGCGCGACGCTGGCCGTCTTTCCGGTCAGCGAGCGGCTCCGGTACACGATTCCCTTCGCCGATCCGGGAGCGACGCTCGATCAGTTGCGGTTGATGGCGTCCCGTCGGCACGGGGCGGTGGCGGTCTTCGGCGACGACGGCGAGAAGTTCGGTGTCTGGCCCGACACCTTTCGCACCTGCTTCGAGCAGGGCTGGCTGGAACGGTTCTTCACGCTGCTCGAGGCCAACCGTGACTGGATCGCGATGGCGTTGCCCAGCGAGATCGTCGCCGAGATCCCCCCCGCCGGCACGGTCTGGCTGCCCGAGTGTTCCTACCGGGAGATGATGGAATGGGCCCTGCCCCCCGACGCCCAGCTGGCCTGCCTCGAGGCCCGGCGACTGGCGGCGGCCGACCCCCGCTTCGCCGGCATCACGCGATTCATGCGGGGCGGCTCGTGGCGGAACTTCCGGCTGCGGTATCCCGAAGCCAACGAGATGTACGCCCGGATGATGGTGGTAAGCGAACGGCTGGCACGCCTGCGGCAGGCCGGCACGGCCGATCCGGCGGCCCTCCACGAGGCCGAGCAGGCCCTCTACCGCGGCCAGTGCAACTGCGGCTATTGGCACGGCGCCTTCGGCGGGATTTATCTGCCGCACCTCCGCAACGCGATCTACCGTGAACTGATCGCCGCGGATCTGTCCTGCGATCGGGCCGAAGGCCGCTCCGGGCCGTGGGTCGAAGCCTCGGCCGCCGACGACGACTTCGACGGCCATGCCGAAATCCGGCTGGCAAGCGACGGCCTCGATGTCTGGCTGGCGCCCGCCCGGGGCGGAATGATCTACGAACTCGATCTCAAGGATCATCGTCACAACCTGCTGGCCACGCTCGACCGCCGGCCGGAGGCCTACCACGCCCAGGTTCTGGCCGGGCCGGGGGCGGCCCGCAGCATCGTCGATCCCTCCCAAGCCGCCACGTTCAAGCAGGAGGGACTCGAGCGGCTGGTGCAGTACGACACCAGTCGCCGCAAGAGCCTCGTGGATCACTTCCTGGACTGCGATGTCTCGGCGGCCGCGGTCGCAGCCGGCAAGGCGGTCGAGCGGGGAGATTTTCTCGGCGGGGACTACGGGGCGAGCATCCATCGCGCCGCCGAGCGGATCGAGGTTGTGCTGTCGCGGTCGGGCAACGCCTGGGGTGTGCCCCTGACGCTGGCCAAGACCGTCGCGGTTCATGCCGGCGGGCGGTCCCTCGAGATCGCCTACCGACTCTCCGGGCTGCCGGCCGACTTTCGGCCACACTTGGCGGTGGAGTTCAACTTCGCGGGCCTACCGGCCGGGGCCGAGGGCAGGCGGTTTCACGACGGGCGGGGCGCCGACCTCGGCGACCTCGGTGACCGCCTCGACCTGGCGGCCTGCGAACGGCTCGGCCTGGTGGACGGCTGGCTCGGGATCGACGCGGTGCTGACGATCGACCGGGCCAGCGACGGCAGCCAGGCGGCCCTCTGGACCTTTCCGATCCAATCGGTCAGCCAGTCGGAGGGGGGCTTCGAACTGGTGCACCAGTCGGTGGCGGTGCTGCCCCATTGGATCGTGACGCCCGACGCCTCGGGCACCTGGGGCGTCTCGCTGCGGCTGGACATCGGCGACGCGGGGGCGAGTGGCTGAGGCCCGCGGCCGGAGGCCGGCTCAGGCCGGCACCGCGGTCGCCGCCGTCCACCAGTCGATCTGCGGATCGAAGTCCTCTCGGCCGTGTCCCAGGATGGTGACGGGGATTTTGCCGAGAAGCCGGCGAAGGTCATCCGCGGCGGTTGCCGCCAACTGGTCATCCGAGGCCGGATCCGCGGCATCGCCCGTGGGCGAGACGACCTGCGACAGCACGCAGGCGGCGACCGCGAGACCCTCGGCCCGCGCGGCCCGCACGGTGGCGAGGGTCCGGCCGATGGCCCCCAACCTCGCCGAGTCCACGATCACCAGCGGGACGCCGAGATCGGCGGCCAGATCGACGCCGAGCGTTCGCTCGCCGAGCGGCGAGAACAGGCCGCCCGCTCCCTCCACGACGACCAGGTCGCTCGCCGACCAGGCCGTCAGCCCCGTCCGCAGCAGGGCCTCGTCGACGGTCTTGCCGATGGCGGCCGCGGCCCGCACCGGGGCGATCGCCGCCGGGAAGGCCTGCAGACAGACGTCCCTGATCGTGCCGGGCCGGCCGGCCGCCTCCCAGAGTCGCCGGGGATCACCGCCCGCCTCGTCCGCCGAGGCGACGCCGCTGGCCACGGGCTTGTACACGCCACCCGCCGCCCGGCGGCGACCAGCCAGCGCACGATCGCGATCGCCGCCGCCGTCTTGCCGACGTCGGTGTCGGTGCCGGCCACGAACAGGCCGCGACAGGTCCGGGTCATGGGGATGATGCTCCGTCGCCGGGAACGAGGGGCTGCCGTTGCCGCGGCACCGACGGCGTTCTACACTGCAGATCGATTTGAGACCGATTCTCAGCCACTCCGCCGGAGCCGATCGATGGCCGTTGCCGTGACCACCCTGGACGATGTCGGCGCGGGTGAAACCGTGCAGGTGGCGGACATCCAGGGTGACGATGGCGTGGCGATTCGGCTTCTCGAAATGGGCCTCACACCGGGCATCGCCGTCCGCGTCGTCGGTCGGGCGCCGTTCGGCGATCCGCTGGAACTGGAGGTCCGCGGCTACCGGCTGTCGATTCGGCGGGCGGAGGCGGCCCGCGTGATCGTCGATGCAGCCTGACGACCGCCCTTTGCCCCGTCGCCTAGCCCCGTGTCTTGCATGGAACAGCCGTCTCGCGGCACCGACCTGGAGCGGCTGACCGTCGCCCTGCTCGGCAATCCCAACACCGGCAAAAGCACGCTGTTCACGGCCCTGGCCGGGATCCCGACGCGGGTGGGCAACTACCCGGGCGTGACCGTGGAGGAGAAGCTGGGCCGGTTGACCCATCGCGGCCGGGCCATCGACCTGATCGATCTGCCCGGCACCTACAGCCTCGCCCCGCAGGGGCCGGACGAACGGGTGGCTGTCGATGTCCTCCGCGGCGGTCAGGCTGGGGTGCCCCGGCCGGACGTCGTCATCGTCGTGGCCGATGCGACCAATCTGCAACGGAACCTCTTCCTGGCCACCCAGGCCACCGAACTCGGGCTGCCCCTGGTGGTGGCCCTGACGCTTTTCGACATCGGCCGCCGCCGGGGCAGGTCGATCGATACCTGCGAACTCTCGCGGCGTCTGGGCTGCCCCGTGATCCCGGTTGCCGCGCCTTTGGGCGAGGGCCTCGCCGACCTCAAGGACGCGATGCTGGCGGCGTCGGAGGGAGGTCCGCCAACGCCGCTAGCGCTCGAGCCCAGCCGGATCGCTGACCACCGGCCTGCCGCAGCCCGCGACGCGATTCGCCGGTATGCCCTGATCGACCGGCTCCTGGCGGGCATCATTCGCGATGACGCGGTCCGACGGCTGCCGGAAGACCGCATCGATCGGCTGCTCACACACCGGTTCTGGGGAACGCTCTCCTTTGCCGCGGTGATGCTGGCCCTGTTTAGCTCGATCTTCTGGCTGGCGGCGCCGCTGATGGACCTGATCTCGGCGGGCATCGACGCCCTCTCGGAGCGGCTGGCGACGGCACTGCCGCCGGGGGCGGTCCGCGATCTCGTCGTCGACGGCGTGCTGGCGGGGATCGGCGGCGTGGTCGTGTTCGTGCCCCAAATCGCCCTGCTGTTCCTGTTCATCGCCATCCTCGAGGGCTGCGGCTACCTGGCCCGGGCGGCGTACCTGATGGACCGCCTGCTCGTCGGCGTGGGCCTCTCGGGCAAGTCCTTCATCCCGCTCTTGTCGAGTTTCGCCTGTGCGATCCCCGGAATCATGGCCGCCCGCACGATCGAGAACCGCCGGGACCGGCTGCTCACGATCCTGGTGGCGCCTCTGATGAGCTGCTCGGCGCGGCTGCCGGTCTATCTCCTGCTCTGCGGCGCCTTCGTGCCCGACGTGGCCGTCGGGATTTCCTGGCTGCGGCTGCCGGCGGTGGTCCTGGCCGGGATGTATGCCCTCGGCGTGCTCGTCGCCGCGGCCGTGGCCTGGGCGGTGTCGCGGACGATTTTTCGCGGGCCTCCGCAGCCCTTCGTCATGGAACTTCCCGGCTGGCGGTGGCCGCAGGCGGCCGTGGTGCTCGAGCGGGCTCGCGAGGCGGTCTGGTCGTTCCTCAAAAACGCCGGCACGCTGATCCTCGCCGTGAGCGTCGTGGTCTGGGCGGTCTCCACCTATCCGCAGAGCGAGCCGCGGATCGCCGCCGATGTCGCCGCCGAGCGGGCGTCGCTCGCGGCCCGGGTGACCGACGCGGGGCTGCCCGAGGCCGACCGCGAGGAACTGGCCGAGGAGCTCGCCGCCCTCGACACGCCCGCCGGGCTCGAGGCCGCCCGGCGGGGCGCGATCCAGCGGGGGAGCATCCTCGGCCGGGCCGGCCGGTTCGTCGAACCGCTCGTCCGGCCGCTCGGCTGGGATTGGAAGCTCGGCTGCGCCGCGATCGCGAGCTTCCCGGCCCGCGAGGTGGTGCTTGGCACCCTCTCGGTGCTCTACAACCTGCCGCCCGAGGAGGCCGAGGGAACGGCCCTCGAACGGCGGCTCAAGGCGGCCCGCTGGGCCGACACCGGCAAGCGCGTGTTCACGCTGCCGGTCGCCCTCTCGATCATGGTCTTCTTCGCGCTCTGTGCCCAGTGCGCCAGCACGCTCGTAGTGATCGGCCGCGAGACCCAAAGCTGGCTCTGGCCGGTGGTCACCTTCACCTACATGACGGTGCTCGCCTGGCTGGGAGCGTTTGCGACCTACCAGTTTGGCACCAGGCTGGGCTGGTAACGATGCAGGATGCCCTGGCCATCGCCGTCGCCCTGGCCGCCGCCCTCTGGCTTGGTCGCACGCTCTGGCGGCAGTTCGCTCGGCCCACCTGTGGCCCCCCGCCGGCCGGCCCGTCCGGCAGCGACGGCTTCGTGCCGCTCGACTCGCTGCGGCCGCCCCCGAACCGCCGCCACCGTCCGGGGTAAGCTCGGGCGACTCGATCCCTTGCAGCGGACAGCCCCGATGAGCCCGCCCCTCCTCGCCGTGCTGGTGACGCTCAGCCTGGTTCAGGGGCTCGTGGTCACCATACCGGCCGCCGAAGTGCACCACGCCCAGGGGGAGATGGCCGGCGAGGTGACGGCCTCCGCGGTGCTGCTCCAGTCGCGGCTGACGGCGATCCCGGGCCCCGACCTCGACTCGTCCGGCGACATTCCGGGGGCCGCCGGCGTGGCGGCCTTCGAGTGGAGCCCCGCCCCCGACTTTTCAGCCGCCCGCCGCACGCCCTGGCTCACGGCGAAGGGGGAGAGCGACTTCATCGTCCGCACCCGGCTGGAGGGACTCACCCCGGCCACGACCTACCATTACCGGCTCGTGTACGGGCCCGACCAGTCGTCGGCCCGGCCCGGCCCGGCCCGCCGGTTCCGCACGCTGCCGGCCGCCGACTCGACCGCGCCGCTCTCGTTCACCATGGGGAGCTGCCAGAACTATGCCTTCTTCATGAACGGCAAGGACGGCCGCGGCGGCGGGGCCCCGGCGGATGACCGCAGGCTCGGCTACCCCGCCTACGCGGCGATGCTCGCCCTCGAGCCCGACTTCTTCATCGGCACCGGCGACATCGTCTACTACGACCATCCGGCGGCCACCGCCGCCAAGACGCTCACGGAGCTCAGGCGGAAGTGGCACGAGCAGGCCCGCCTCCCCCGGCTGGTCGAGTTCCTCGGATGCACCGCCGCCTACTGGTCGAAGGACGACCATGACTTCCGGTTCGACGACGCCGACGCGGCCGGCAACCGGCTGCCGACGGCGGCCACGGGGATCGACGTCTTCCGGGAGCAGATGCCGCTCGTCGCCGCCGGGGATCGCACTTCGCCCACCTACCGCACCCACCGGGTGCACCGCCATCTCCAGCTCTGGTTCACCGAGGGCCGCGACCACCGCTCCCCGAACGCCGCCCCGGACAGCCCCGAGAAGAGCCTGTGGGGCTCCGAGCAGCGGACCTGGCTCGAGCGGACGCTGCTCGAGAGCGACGCCGCCTGGCGGGTGATCATCTCGCCGACCCCGATGGTCGGCCCCGATCGGGTGGGCAAGCGGGACAGCCACGCCAACCTGGGGGGCTTTCGCCACGAAGCCGAGCAGTTCTTCGCCTGGGCGGGAGCCGCGGGGATCGACAACCTCTTGGTGTTCTGCGGCGACCGCCACTGGCAGTATCACTCCATCCATCCCTCGGGCGCGGAAGAGTTCGGCTGCGGGGCTCTCAACGACGAGAACGCGATCCCTGGCGTGCGGCCTGGCACCGAGCGGAGCACGGACCCCGAGGGCCTGATCCGCCAGCCCTTCATCTACCGCGAGCCGACCGGCGGATTTCTCGCTGTGCGGGTCGACGATGAGCCAGGTCGGCCGCGATTGAGGATCGCATTCACCGACGACGAGGGCCGGGTCCTGCATACGGTGACTCGTCAACGAGCCGGGCGATGACTGATGCGGTGATCCCGTCGATGCTCGACGACCCGCCCCGCCGGGCGGCGACGGCTTGATGATTCCGCCGCCTCGGGGACCGGGGAAAAAGGATCGGGGCGGCCCGGAGGCCGCCCCGATCGCTGGTTCATCGCAGGGCTGGGCTCAGCGCTGATTCAGGCCGCCCCCGCGGCCCGGCATCAATACATGTCGTAGTCACCGCCGTGACCGGCACCCCCCTTGGCCTTTTGCTCCTTCGGCTTCTCAGCGATCAAGGCGTCGCTGGTGAGCAAGAGCGTCGAGACGCTCGTGGCGTTTTGCAGCGCCGTCCGCGTCACCTTGGCCGGGTCGATGACGCCCGCCTTGACGAGATCCTCGTAGACCCCGGTGGCTGCGTTGTAGCCGTGGTTGCCCGTCGCCTCGAGCACCTTCTCGCAGACGATCGAGCCGTCCTGGCCCGCGTTGGAGGCGATCATCGAGAGCGGTGCCCGGGAGGCCCGGACCACGATCTGATAGCCCACCGTCTCGTCGTCGCTGAGACCCTTGGGCTTCAGCTGCGAGCAGGCCCGCAACAGGGCCACGCCGCCGCCCGGCAGGATGCCCTCCTCGACGGCCGCCCGGGTGGCATGCAGGGCGTCCTCGACGCGAGCCTTCTTCTCCTTCATCTCGCTCTCGGTGGCGGCCCCGACGTTGATCTTGGCCACCCCGCCGGAGAGCTTGGCGAGCCGCTCCTCGAGTTTCTCGCGATCATAGTCGCTCGTGGAGCCCTCGATCTCACGGCGAATCTGCTCGATCCGGGCCTTGATGTCGGCGGCCTTGCCGGCCCCCTCGATGATCGTGGTGTTGTCCTTGTCGACGATCACCTTCTTGGCCCGCCCGAGTTCCGCGAGCCCGAGGCTCTCGAGCTTCATCCCGAGGTTCTCGAACACCGGGGTGGCCCCGGTCAGGATCGCGATGTCCTCGAGCATCGCCTTGCGGCGGTCGCCGTAACCCGGAGCCTTGACGGCACAGACCTGGAAGGTGCCCCGGAGCCGGTTGATCACGAGGGTCGCGAGCGCTTCGCCGTCCACTTCCTCGGAGACGATCAGCAGCGGTTTGGCGGAGTTCACCACGGCCTCGAGCAAGGGCACGATGTCCTTGACCGACGAGATCTTCTTCTCGAACACCAGGATGTAGCAGTCCTCGAGGACGCATTGCATCTGCTGGGGATTGGTGACGAAGTAGGGGGAGAGGTAGCCGCGGTCGAACTGCATGCCCTCCACAAACTCGATCTCGGTCTTGAGGCTCTTGCCCTCGTCCACCGTGATCACGCCATCCTTGCCGACCTTGTCCATCGCCTCGGCCAAGAGGTCGCCGATCTCCGGATCGTTGTTGGCCGCAATCGAGGCGACCTGGGCCATCTCCTTCTTGCCCTTGACCGGAATCGCCATCTCCTTGAGCTTGGCGGTGATGTCGACCACGGCCTTCTCGATGCCGCTTTTCATCTGCACGGGATTGACACCCGAAACGACCGCCCGCAGGCCCTCGTTGAAGACCGCCTCGGCCAACACCGTGGCCGTCGTGGTGCCGTCGCCGGCCACGTCGCTCGTCTTGCTGGCGACCTCGCGAACCATCCGGGCGCCCATGTTCTCGTAGACGTCCTCCAGGTCGATCTCCTTGGCGACGGTGACGCCGTCCTTGGTGACCGTGGGGGAGCCGAAGCTCTTCTGAAGGATCACGTTGCGGCCCTTGGGGCCGAGGGTCACCTTGACCGCGCGGGCGAGCTTGGACACGCCGCGGCGCATCGCCTCACGGGCTTCCTGGTCGAATGCCATCATCTTGGCCATGGATCTGGTCTCCTCAAAAGGGTGTACGAGCGGGTGTGTCGAACGGAAACTGGTCGAACGGACGGGGGATCAGCCGAGAATCGCGAGGATGTCATCCTCCCGCATCAGGAGAAGCTCCTCGTCACCGACCTTGAAGGCCTCTCCGGCGTAGCTGGTGAAGACGACGCGGTCTCCGGGCTTGACCTGGAGCGGGTGGCGGACGCCCTTGTCGTCGCACTTGCCCTCACCCACGCTCACGACGGTGCCGCGGGCGGGCTTGTCCTTGGCGGAGTCGGGCAGCAGGATGCCGCCGGATGTCTTCTGCTCACTCTCCTCACGCTCCACGACGACTCGGTCGCCGAGCGGAATCAACGTCGACTTCTTGCGGGCGGGCTTGGTGGCGGTGGCTGTCATACGTGCTGAACCTCTACCAGGGGCTAGAAAAATCGAAGCGAAAGCAAGCGGTGAGGCCGGGCCGCTCCCGGGCAAATCCGACACCTACCCGGGAGCCCGCCTGCCGCTCTGGGCCGACACCGCGGCCGACGGGCTCCTGGCAAGCAACTGGCGCGCCGGAAACCGCGACCGGCTCCCAGGGCCGATAATTTTGCGATTTTCACCTCGGATTCCGGGCACCATACGCCCGAAAACCACGGCCCTGCGGACCGCCCGAGGTGCTGCCAGTTTGGCAGCGGCGGTTTCGTTCGGCTTGCTGCGGCAGTCGCGGCAGGGGGGTGGCGACCCCGGTGTCCCGCGGCCTCGGCCCACGTGGCAGACGGTTCCGCAAACCGGTAAGGTGCGGGTTTTCCGGCTTCCCTGACAGGCGCTGGCGAGGAACCGCATGGCAACGCAGCGGATCGAGGTATCCAAGACCGGCGACGTCTCCGTGGTCAGGTTTCGCGACCGCAAGATTCTCGACGAGGCGGTGATCCAAGAACTGGGGGCCGAGCTGTCCGCCCTCGTGGAGTTCGACAATCGCAAGGCGATCCTCCTCGATTTCGAGGGCGTCGAGTTTCTTTCGAGCGCCGCGCTCGGCAAGCTGATCACATTCGACCGGAAACTGAAGACCGCTCAGGGCCGGCTGAAGATGTGCGGGATCTCGCCCGGGATTCTCGAGGTCTTCCAGGTCACCAAGCTCAACAAGGTGTTCGACATCCGACCCACCGCCGCCGAGGCGATCGCCGCCTTCTGAGGCGCGACAGGGCGGCGCGACAAGCCGGCACGACAAGGCGGAGAGACGGGATGGCAGACGAGTTTCCGGCCGACAGCTGGCGGCAGTCGATCGATCTGCCGAGTGAACGGGGATCGAGCCGCCTGGTCACCGACCCGTTACTGGAGCAACTCGGCCTGCATGGCTGGTCGCCGGACGATGTCTTCGCCATCCACCTCGCCGCGGAAGAGGCTCTCGTCAACGCGGTCGTTCACGGCAACCGTCTCGATCCCGCCAAGACCGTTCACGTGGAGTGTCGCGTCTCCCCGGAACTGGTGCGGCTGGAGATCACCGACCAAGGGGAGGGCTTCGATCCCGAAAGCGTGCCGGATTGCACGCTCGAGGAGCGGCTCGAGGCGCCCGGCGGCCGGGGCGTGATGCTGATGCGATCCTTCATGACGCGGATCGAGTACAACGCCAAGGGCAACAGCGTCCTGCTCGAGAAGCGGCGGGGAGACAAGCCGACGGCGGGCTGAGCCCTCTGGCAGATGCGGAGAACCGGCATCACAGCGGCCGGGCCGAGGTCGCAGCGGCCGACTGGAGGCGACCAACGACCCTCGCTTTCGCACGGCTTGGCCGCTATTCTAGGGATCACGACCTGTTGTCGATCCCCGATAGCTCAATGGTAGAGCGGCCGGCTGTTAACCGGTAGGTTGTAGGTTCGAGCCCTACTCGGGGAGCTTTCTTCGCAGCGTGCTGCACGGGCTCGCACCGAGCCGCAATTCAACACCGCAGCCGTGGCGGAATGCTTCGGGCCCGCATGTTCTTCAACGAAGTTCGACCTCGCTCCCGGTCGCGTGGACTTGCGCCCACGACCCCGCCCGGCCCAGTTGGCCGCCTTGTGCCGCGGGAGCACGTAGCGGACTTGGGTGATGCGGCCGGCTGGGCCGCGGATCACGGACAGGCGACGGCAAGCGGAGATCAATCGCACTGTCGCGAAGACAGCGATCAGTGACTATCAGCCGAGCAGGCGTACGTCGCCCATGAATCGCTCGAGCAAGGTTCCGGCATGGGCCACGAGCAACGCCCGCACGATCGGCGGGCACCGTTCGTAGCCGAGGAAGTTGGGCTTGAGGTCAACGGGCTCGCCGTGCGGTGGGTTTGCGTGTTCTTCGTAGTCGGTTGCATCCCAGATGACGGCGCCGATGCCGCCGGGCTGGATGATTGCCGCCTGATAGACGACGAACGAGTCGTCGTAGGCGCTGGACGGGCCAGCTGGTCTGCAGTAGATCGCTGGACCCTCGACTTGGAAATCGGTGACCCCAAGGGTCGCCAATTCAGCGAGTAGGTCGTTGATGCCGGGAATCGCGGATTCAGCGCTTTCGAGGCCAATCCGAATCATCATCGCAAGCCGCGCGAGTTGTGCGGCGTGCTTCGTGAGAGAGTCGTGCATTGCACATTCCTTAGAGAGAACGGCGGCCAATACCAGTAGGCCGCTCAAGGAATATGCCCGGTTATTCGCGATTATTTAGTAGCGCCTTGAGCACGTTCACTCCTGCGGCATGAGGCAGATGCGATCCGCTGCGACGCTGCCCAGGTCGGCCAACCACGCG
>Ga0114919_10001313_pt1 | contig 19836 bp, 18 predicted proteins | sample BlataG_FD_88682 | JGI IMG/M metagenome (GOLD analysis project Ga0114919, IMG submission 88682) | Deep subsurface microbial communities from Black Sea to uncover new lineages of life (NeLLi) - Black_00105 metaG | ecosystem: Environmental > Aquatic > Marine > Oceanic > Sediment | place: Atlantic... | reverse complement strand
TTTCTTTCTTTCTTTCTTTCTTTCTTTCTTTCTTTCTTTCTTTCTTTCTTTCTTTCTTTCTTTCTTTCTATATCCTAATAGTTACCAAACGAAAATAGACGTGGTCTTGATGGTTTTGAAGATGGAGAATGACCGCGAATCTCACTCAAGACACGTCCTTGATAAGATGATGGGCTGGCATATGGGCTTGGGGTTGGTGTAGGAGCTGGGCCTGGTCCAGGGGTGGGGGTTGGTCCTGGTGCTGGTGGTGGTCCCAGAGGAGCTGGGAAGCTGTTGAATCCAGTCAGACCATCAGCCAACTCCAAATTGTAAATACAAGATCCCTCAGACTGACCCAAACCTTCTTGACAGATGTTCAAAAGGCTGTATGGGTTGTTGATGCCACCGTCGTGTCTGACCCTGAGAGTGACAGTCTCACAGGTGCCATCCAATGGGACGGAGAGCAAGCAAGAGGAGGTGGTGCCTGCTGGAGTGGAGCTATAGGAGGGAGAATCTGCCAAAAGGGAGTCTGAAAGGCGGAGTTGGAACAGGGTGGCTTTGGAAGCGCCAAGGAGGGTGTTGCAGATGTTGAAGACGAAGGAAGTAGAGGCCTCGTCACCGGTGGTAGTGTAGGTGACTGAGTAGCCATTTGTAGAGCCAGCTGTGAAATTTGAGCATTCGTCTGCTGCGACAAATGATCTAGCTGTCAATAGGAGAGCTATTAGGAAGAAATAGGCCTTCATTGTTGTTGATATTGGTATGAGGCAAACGCTAGCAAGAGCGGCCCTTCAAAAGGGGAAGTGTGGCGGGGATGTCTGTGTGTGGGAAAAGGTGGAGGGAAGAAAAAAGGAAATAGATTGAGTTTGAATATGGAGCTTGAGCAGTGTACATTCGTCAGGAATCTAAAGAACGTGAATACAAGATCAAAGCGGGGAGAAAGCTATAGCTATAGCATGGAGTGAATGGGTATGCTAGATTTGACATCCCCACTGCAGGATCTAACTTGAATTTTGTTTTCTTGTGCAAGACGGGTATGTTCTACGTATATTTTATGCAAATATAAGCAGGTTCATCTCCATATACGCTTTGAAACACGTTGACTTTGACAATGCATAGATCTTCAGATTTAGACTCACCTTTCCGTGAATTGAGACGTTACTACAACTGAAGTCGCTATAATAAACGTTCAGTTATTGTAAATTTAGCATGAAGGGTCCTAAAAAGCTTAAATTTAAGGACACGCTTCGTTCTCCCACTTTGGATTGACGCCTTGAATTGGAGCCTGGCCTGCTGATGGAGAGAGAAGGGGAGGGGGGGGAGGGGCAGTCCAACCTCATTATCTTATTATTATTTTATTTCCATGTTTCTCTTTGGACCCATCTCTACAAAAACAATTCTTGGTGATTGTATTACAACAGAAGTAGTTTTTCCAAATTTGTCTCAAAATGAGTCGAGAGACTCTCTCCGTCGGTAGAGTGGGAACGATTTTCTTCTCTCTCCATCTCCTTTTTATATTTACTTAGCACCTGGGTTTTTGATGGTCATGTTACTGGCACATTTACCAGCATCTTTGCCCTCGCACTCAATCTTAGCATCATCAGCAATGAAGGCAACATCACCAGCATACTGACCAACATCGCAGCCCAAAACATTGCCTGGGAATTGACAAGTACCTTCGGTAACAGTTCGACTGCGAGCAAGATTGGAGTAGGAGGTGGCAAGTCTCTTCTTGTCGTTGAGCTCCTTGTTGGCAACAGTTTTGGCCAAGAGGTCCTCGGTCAAGTCAGCCTTTGCTGGCATGAGTGGCATGACAGCAGCGAGAAGAGATCCTGCAGCCAAGCCGAGAGCTGCACGACGAGTTTGTTGGGCATCGCAGCGGGCAATGACGACTCTAGAGCGAGATGCCTGCACTTTCGTGGTAAGACATTGGAGTTTGGCTCTGTAGATAGTAGGATGGGTTTCGATGTTAGTTACGGAAGCTTATATCGACCTTCTTTGTTAGAATTGCACTCATTCATTGATGGTTGCACTCCCACTTACCCTTTGAAGGCGGTAGTCTGCATTTCGATGATCAGATGAATCTTTCTGATAAAAAGAAGTAATCTATGGAGGATTGAATTGTTACATCCGAGCGGATTCTTCCAGATAAAAGTGGATCCCGCTCTTCAGATCATCGTCCTCTCCCCCCCTCCCCCCTCTCTCTAGTCTTTCAATAAAGTCAAATCAGAAGCAGCAGCTTCATCCAGCAACCATATCGCCCTATATCCATCAGGTACTAACATCTGAGCTGGAAATTCTCCAGGTTTCACCTTTTCTTCCAATGCCTTTTTCACTGCTCCACTCTTACTCCCTCCAGTCACCGCTAGGATGACCCTCCTTGCGGCATTCATAACTGGGAGACTGAATGTGATACTGGCTGGAGGGTTTGATTTCTCTACTGGAAGTACCAACCATCCACTACCAGTATCACTGCTACTATCACTAATATATTGTTCTCCTCCTTCTCCTCCCTTTTTGTTCGCTGTTTCTGCCGTCTTTCTCGTCACCAGGACCTCTGGCCTTAGAGGATAAAGAGATCCAATGTGACCATCAGCACCCATACCAAGCAACATCAAATCAAAACGAGGAGCTCCTGATTTGCACCTAGCCATGGATAGTTCATCAGCCATGTTCATCAGCTGCCTCTCGTAATCAGCTGCCACCTCAGTAGGGGTGGAGGTACCATCCCAGAGAGGAACAGCAATATTGTTGTTACCATCATTTGGCATCATTTCGTCGATAAATACCTTTCTAGCTTTGAAATAAGTAGAATTTGGATCATCTAGTGGTATGCATTTATGATTGACGAAGAAGAGGCGGATTTTAGAGAAGTCCAAGGAGGAGGATTGTTTGAGAGCACAGAGAGATTTCAAAACGCTGCCCCCGGGGATAGCCAAGGTGAAGACACCTCTCTTTTCTATAGCATCTGCTGCTGCTGTTTCGATGGCTTTGGTAATGTATTTGGAAACAGCAGATTCAGTGGGCTGGACTTCTATTTGGACATCTCCGGCCGCAGAGTTTCTCTTGAAAAAGGTATGGTCCTGGCTTGCTGCTGCTCTGACGGTGACGATGGTTGATCGGCTGTGGTGGGTTGGAGAGAAGCGAGCAGCTCTGCCGTGGGTATGGATTCTAAATATTGGAGCTTGCATTGAAGATGACGTCTAGAGGGAGGTGCGATATAACACTAGAAATAACGCTTCCCTTGAAAATCAAATGGTGACGACCTATGTATGCTGTAGAAGTAACAGTGATCTTCAAATACAAGTTTAAAAAACTCTTTTGTGGTTGAGAAAATACTTAGTATGCACCCGATTGCAGGGATCTCGCTCCTTTTGCCCCACCCCCCCACCCCAACTCTCTTCCTGCTCCGACCGCAATTCTCTCTAAACTCCACTCTTCTTCTTCGACCCACCACCTCCAGCAGCAGCAGCAGCAGCCTGAAATTTCCGCAACCCCTCCTCCCAAACATCCTTAGTCAATCCATTAGGTGTATACTGACACACAACACCTAATGGCTCTACATCTTTACAATTCCACCTCTCATTATCAAAGAACAGCATCTCATTATACTCAATCTTTGTCTGCTGTTGAATCCTTTTGAAATGCGTCGTCTTTGTGCCCGGGTAGATCTCATGAAAGTCAGCCAAACTGTGCATTGATATGTTTTCTTCTTCGTGAATTGTGAAGAGTTTTAGGCATGAAGACGCCCATGTGGGTTCATCGCAGCGGGATACATAAGCAACAATGGTGTCGCTCCATTTGTCATGTGTGGCTAGTTCTTTTAATATCTCTCTGGAAGAACCCATTAAGTAGATTCTCTGTATATGTGTATATAATATGGGTTGGAGAAAGAAGGGAGAGAGATGAGAGTGAGGAGAGAAGAAGGAGGAAAGAAAAGGAAAAGGAACAAAATGTTGATGATATTAAAAGGGAGGAAGTGTCCATTGATCATCAAAATAAATAAACCTACCTCTCCATGCCTATCTTTTAAATCTTTTCCATTCTCGTGCTTCTTGAAAGGAGCTCCTCCATATAGTTGGTACATTTCAGGGTACCAAAGGGTGGCATCAAGGTCAAAGGCTATGACTGCAGGGATAGCAGCGGCACTGGTAGCAGCAGACATTGTGACAGTGGTCGGTGGTCGGTGGTAAATGGGGTTGGGTGACGAGCAATGAGAAAATGTGCAAGATTTAATGAGACTGTTGGTTGATGAATGCTTGATACAGGGGATAAAGAGGCTGGAATGTCTTGAATTGAGATGTGTTCGGAAATTTTGAAGATTTTGTGTCTGATTTTTGACCGAAATATTTTGAGAAGAAAATGCACTGCAGTTCATCTGAGAACATCAGTAGCAATTCACGATATGAAACATTCGAAATTTGGGCATTTTATGAATGCACGATGTGTTTCAAAGTTTTCCTCTTTTTGGGCACAAATTTCACCACGTTCACAAAAACTAGCCGCCACTTCAAAGCCCTCTTTATTGTTCAGAATTAATACAGTTTTGAAGACAGAGCTCTAAGTACATTGTTGGATACCACATCCCCCAATAAACTTCGTTCACAAGCTGGAAGCCTCCACCAGATTCTTTATTATGTTGGCCAAGGGGCTGACAAAGAACATTAGCAATAACAATGTAGCACAGCTAGTATCTAAACGAACAATTACAACTCATAGAGTTGGTTTGGGGTTGATAACCAGGTCCATGCATGGCATTTCAACTCGTCCTTATCAACTCAATTCAAAGACTCGCACAGCCAGTTTCTATGTCGGTAGACGCATGTCATCAGCTCTACATGTGGTACGTGATATATCCATTCCAATTTTCACTCCAAAGAACGCCAAATTGTTGTTCCCCCAATGTCCCCGATTTTTTCGCCGCCTCTCTCTTTTGTGCTTTTTACTCACCCCTCCTCCTCCCGCCATTTCTTCAACCCACGCACAGGCTTCTGTCGACAGAGAAGTCACAGCCATCACAGAAGAAGAGGAAGAGGAAGCTTCCAACTCTGCCCCAGCTCTTGACAGCTACAACACCGACTCTGAGCTGGTCTCTTCCAGCCAAGATTTCGATGAAGATTACGAAGACCGCAACCTTTCCTTTGCCTCCCTCTTTGGAGAAGAGTCAGATGCAGAAGAACTGGAAATCACCGATGAATCTCTCCTCCTCGCCAATTGTGGCCTCTCTGACGTCACTGTCAAGGCCCTGGAGAAGAGAGGCATCAAGGCCATGTTTGCTATTCAGAAACAGGTTTTCACTCCAGCAATGGCAGGCTCTGATTTGATCGCCAGAGCAAAGACTGGGTCAGGGAAGACATTGGCTTTTGCTTTGCCCGTGATTGAGAAGATTATGGGATTCAAGCCTGATCCACTTCTTGAGTTGAATAAAGGTGCTGGTGATGCTGAGATTGGTGGTGGGTATCAGAAAAGAGATAGATATGGTTCTTCTGGCGCCTCCAGAGTACCACAGTGTATTGTCTTGGCTCCAACTCGTGAACTTGCCAAGCAAGTTGAGCGTGAATTCACCAGTGTTGCTCCCACTTTGAAAGTAGGATGTTACTATGGAGGTGTACCCATTGGAACACAACTCAGAGAACTGAGAAACGGTATCGACGTGTGCGTCGGCACCCCCGGTCGTGTCATTGATCTCATGGAAAAGGGCGCTCTTGAATTGGGCTCTGTCAGATTCGTCATTCTTGATGAAGCAGATCAGATGCTGGATATTGGCTTTGACAAGGACGTAGAGGCAATCTTGGTCAACGTGCCAGAACAACGTCAAACTATGCTCTTCTCAGCTACTGTCCCCAAATGGGTGCAGCAGCTGTCTAAAAAGTTTTTAAAAGACCCCGTCACAGTGGATCTTGTAGGAGCTGAGAAAACAGGTAAACTTGCTGAATCTATTACTGCCCTGGCTGTTGAGACTATGGAATCAACTCGCCGTGGCATTCTTGTTGATCTTTTGACGGTGCAAGGAGCAGGAGGCAAATCTATCGTGTTCACACAGACCAAGAGAGAAGCCGATGAGATTGCAGCCGCCGTTGCTAGTCATCTACCAGGCTCAGCTCTCCATGGAGATATGGACCAGAAGGAACGTGAGAAGGTGTTGAATGCCTTTAGGGCAGGAAGATTGACTGTTTTGGTCGCTACTGATGTTGCTGCACGCGGCCTAGACATCTCTGATGTCGACCTTGTCGTGCACTATGACTTGCCAAACGACCCTGAATCCTTCCTACACAGAAGTGGCCGTACCGGTAGAGCCGGCAAGACTGGAACCACTATCGCCATGTTCACCAGGCGCAACATTGGCCACCTAAAGAGAATCTTGAGAGAAACTAAAACCGAAGGCGTCCAAATCATCTGCCCCCCCAGCCCCGAAGAGGTCATGACCGCAGCTGCCAAGCAAGTGATGAGACGTCTTGACAATGTTGAAGATGAAGTCAAGGCCTACTTTGCCCCAATTGCCAAGATGGTCCTCACATCAAGAGATCCCCAAGATGCCATGGAAGCTGCTCTTGCTGCCTTGTCTGGCATCATGCAAGTCCCAACCCCCAGGAGTCTCCTCACCACCGAAGACGGACAGAAGACTCTCCAAATGATGAGTGTTCCAGGAAGAATCACCAGACCAGCTCACATTGCTGCTATTGTAGGTCGTCTATTGGAAGACCCTAATGCTTCCGTTGGTAAGATTAGAATGATGACCAGCCCAGATGGGAAGAATGAAGGAGCAGTGTTTGATGTTTCTCCTGAACTAGCCACTCGTATCTTGGCCCAGGTTGAGGAGCTGGGGAAGAGAGGCGTCGAGCTGACTGAGCCCACAGAGGTTCCTCCAGAGGAGAGTTTGTATGGACCTGCTCCAAGGAGAGAGTATGGGGATCGTAGTAATCGTGGTGGAGGAAGAAGCTATGGAAGAGGAGGAGGAGGAGGAAGAAGCTACGGTAGAAGTGGTGGTGGAGGAGGAAGAAGCTCCTCTTATGGAGGTGGAGGTGGTGGTGGGTCATATGGAGGAGGGAGAAGTGGGGGTGGTGGTGGATCATATGGAGGTGGAGAAAGAAGAAGCAGTGGTGGATCATATGGAGCTAGAAGAGAAGGTGGCAGCTCTTACAGTGGAGGTGGTGGTAGAGATGGAGGTTGGTTTGAAGGTGGTGGTGGAGGAAGAGGAGGAGGAGAGAGAAGAGGTGGTGGATCATATGGAGGTGGAGAAAGAAGAAGCAGTGGAGGAGGAGGAGGAGGAGCTGGTGATAAGGGCTGGGATACCAATTGGTAAACTAAGGAAAGGGAGGTTTGATTGTGTTACCCCTATAACAATATAGTTTTCCCTCATAGAAGAAAGAAATAATGAATGAATGGCCCCCTGATTGATATTAATTTAGTTGCTTGGTGCTACCATAAGAAAGGGAGGAGGAGGAAAGGGGGGATGGGGGATCTGAGTGATTGGCTGATGATAATGATGAAGAGAAGTGAAGTATCTATCCGGAGGAACCCCTATGGTCCAAGATTCATTTTCAATTATCGTTGAACTGTACCATTCGGTTGTTTTGTTTCATTAGATTTGGATTTTTTATAGTTTTCCCCTCATGATGTTATAAGTTTTGTTGCACCAAGTAGTGGTTTTTGTCACATACACGAGAAAAGAGCAGGAAGGTTGTTGAAAGAGCTTCGTTGGTCGGTGGATGCTCTCTCTTCTTCATCCTCACCAGAGCAAGGAGCTTCAATCCGGCTTCTACCAAGGCAAATATGGCACTGGGTGATAATAATCGGTAGTCTTTATCGCTTACATATACAATTTTTCAGATTCTACATAGGAACTAATTGCCGCAAAGGCCGCCAAACGTTACTACATTTCTAGCTGATTGGAAATCTCTGGCGTTAGACTCTTTTTCACTTCAAGCGTTGATTCAAACATTCACATCTACACGTTATAATGCTTATGCATTCAAATCTAGCAACACGCAGTCCAAAGCAATTGCTGGCGTCTCCCCGTCGTTCAGTTCACCCAGCCGTCGGTGTTCGACCAAGTCAAGCTAAAGCCAAAGCCACTGCAGCAGCCCCAAGCTCCAGCTCCAACTCTTCTCAACAACAAGCACCCCTCACCAAAGACGATCTCGTCAAATACATCGCTGCAGGCTGCAAACCAAGAGATCAATGGAGAATAGGCACAGAACATGAAAAACTCGGCTATGATCTCGTCACCAACAGACGACTGACATACGACCAAATCAGAAACCTACTCACTGCCATTCAAAACAGATTTGACTGGAAGCCCATCATTGAAAACGACAACATCATAGGTCTAACACAGGATGGACAGAGTATTACTTTAGAACCAGGCGGGCAGTTTGAGTTGAGCGGTGCAACACTCGACAGCCTCCATCGTACCTGTGCAGAAGTCAATTCGCATTTATATCAGGTGAAATCTGTAAGTGAAGAGCTGGGAATTGCGTTTTTGGGGCTAGGATTTGACCCCAAGTGGTGTTATGAAGATGTTTCACGTATGCCAAAGGAGAGATATACAATAATGAGGAATTACATGCCTACGAGAGGCAATTTAGGATTGGACATGATGTTCAGAAGTTGCACCATTCAAGTTAATCTAGATTACGAAAGCGAGGCCGATATGGTGGAAAAGTTCAGAATTGGCATTGCTCTGCAACCCATAGCCACTGCACTTTTTGCCAACTCTCCATTCAAAGAAGGCAAGCCTACTGGCTTCCTGTCTTGGAGGTCGAGGGTGTGGACGGATACGGATCCAGACCGTTGCGGGACGCTTCCCTTCGTATTTGAGCCAGGATTTGGCTTCGAAAGATACGTAGACTACGTTCTAGACGTGCCAATGTACTTTGTTTATAGAAACGGAATGTATCACAACCTAGCAGGGCAATCATTCCGTGACTTTATGAAGGGTAATTTGCCAGGATTACCAGGTGAGCTGCCCACTCTCTCAGATTGGGAGACCCATCTCACGACGGTCTTCCCAGAAGTGAGACTCAAAAAGTTCTTAGAGATGAGAGGCGCTGACGCAGGTCCATGGAGACTCATCTGTGCGCTCCCTGCTCTGTGGGTCGGCCTGTTGTACGATGCACAGGCACAAGCAGAGGCCGCTGCTTTGATTGCAGATTGGACGTCTGAAGAAAGGGAGTACATGAGAGAAGAGGTACCCAAATATGCTCTTAAAACTCCATTCAGAGGTGGTACAGTGCAAGATTTAGCTTTAGAGACGCTGGCAATATCTAGACGTGGGCTGGAGAGACGTGGCTTAGCAGAAGGGAAATTTTTGAATGAGTTGCAAAGTATAGCGGAAGGTGGGGTGACACAGGCGGAGAAGTTGTTGCAATTGTATGAAGGGGAATGGCAAGGTGATGTGACTAAAGTTTATAACAAGGAATTCTCGTATTAGTGATGCATGTAATAGGATAATAGGAATAAGAAAATGAATGGGTGAAATAGGAGTAGTGTGGGAAAAGGAGGGAGGAGAGGGCCGTCTCTTCTCTTACTTGGTGGTTGAGAGCGGCTGAGGTTTGTGCTATAAGATCAAATGTGTTGAGATGGCGGGTGCCGATAAGAGTTTTATGGAAATTAGTTTTTGAATTTGAATGATTTTCATGCTTGAACGCTCATAGGAGGATATAAAGGCGGGAGCGTGAAAGGATTTGGTCATTAAGAATCAGGGATTCGATCTATCATTGCTCGGTTGGCCTGTATTTCAACCTCTAATTCAAAGACAAATAAAATTTTACCTCATTTGTGCCTGTCTGATTGAAGAGTAGCCACCATTGAAGGCATAATGGGTGGAGTAGGTGTAGCTAACAACAAGCGTTCTCGGTACAGAGGCGTCACTCTTTTCAAGCAGAGTGGCAAGTTTAGAGCTCAGGTATGGCAGACACACACTGCTCATCCTTAGATGGCTGTATAAATCCAAGATAGGGCAGCCATCCCCTGCCACACTATACTGCAGCCCAGAACTGATCCAATTCCTCCCTTCTTTCACTCCCACCCACTTTCAGATCTCCTCCAACGGCAAGACCACCTCTTTAGGCGACCATTTAACCGAAGAAGAGGCCGCTCGTGCCTTTGACCGTGCTTGCATCCACCGCTCTGGCACCGACGCCAACACCAACTTCCCTCTCTCCGACTATGCCACCGAGTTGCAGGCCCTCCAGTCCATGAGTCAGCGTGACCTCGTAGCTATGCTACGCGCTAGCGCTAGGAGACAGGTCACTCAGACGTCTGTTTACATGGGTGTCTCTCTTTTGAGACAGACTGGCAGGTGGCACAGCCAAATCAGTTGGCACACCACCATCAGTAGCAGTAGAGAGAGCATTCTCAACCTGGGCTACTACGCTTCTGAAGAAGCAGCAGCTAGAGCTTACGACCGGGCTGCTTTGATCAAAGCTACCACTACTGCTGCAGGTAGCGATCCAGAAATAAAATCTGAAAAAGATGATGCTAATGAACAAGAACAAGAAGAGGAAGCAAGACCATCTTCCTCTGCTAGACCCCTTCATAGTGCTGAGAGAGCCTCCACACCCCCAGCTCTCAATTTCCCACCTTCAAACTATGCCTCAGATGCCCAACTCCCTGCTGCTCTCTTGTTATCTGCCTTGACTGGCGACTCTACCAGGAAGCTGGTCATGGATATGTTGGAGAATGGTATTTCCGAGGAAGGTATTGGTCACCTGAATAGAATGTTGACTGAGGGTGGTGGTGGTGGTGGTGGTGGTGGGGAGAATCAGAAGAGGAAGATCAAAGGAGTTAATGGCAATGGTGGTGGTCTGAATGATGGTTGTGGTGAAGGTAATAATAGTGGTGGTGATGATGATGGTGGTAGTGACGATGGTGGTGGTGGTGGTGGTGGTGGGATAGTAAAAGGACAAGCAGCAGCAATAGTCGAGGCAGCAATAGCTGCAGAAGGAAGGTTAGGAGCACTATTGGCAAATGGAAGCCACCCTAACAACATGCAATTACACACTCCTCCTGTGCTGTTTAATTCCATGTTGGAAGTAGGAGGAGGGCTTTCCTCTGGTAATGGTGGTGGTGGTGGTAGTGAGAGTAGTAGGAAGAGAAGAAAGACAACCAGACCTGCGAGATCACATGCCAACTAAATCAATAGGAGAAGTGAGTGAATGAAAAGAAGGTTTCTATCTAATATTATGATGATGATTTATGATAGTTTTGTACAGGTGGGTATGGGATAAAACTTGATAACTTAAAAGTAGAGAGATGTAGTGGTGGTGGTGGGGTTTAGAAGGAAGGGTACGGATAACAACAAGCAAGGGGGGGGAGGGAGGAGATTCGTGATGATGGCTTTATTTTGACAGATACAGGTATCTCTCGATATTATCTCTTAATAACAAAAGAAATATGCTTCTACTTAGAAATAGAGAGAGAGAGAGAGAGGAAGGACAGATCTCCATCTATCCCTGGCTTTTTGTGTACTTTGTCCTACTGGCTACCCCCACTCTGATGCTGAAGATGAAAGTTGGTGGCGGTGGTGCTAATGCTCCAAGGAACATCTATAGATCTTCATCATCATGTTGGTACTACTATTACAAATTTCTCTTAGAGAAGAAGATTAAATGAGAAGAACAACAATCTTGGAAGAAACGTGCATTGGTATGTATTTGTTTTGAATTATTAATTTCAACAGGGGCGAGAGGGCGATGGGGAGGGACACAGCAGCAAATGTATGAGTAGAGTATCACTACCACTACTTTCCATCAGCCTTTCCAAAACTAGTCAAGAGTACTTATGGTTTAAACTCCCAAAGTATGCTGCTGCCTGTGTTTTGATCTTCCCTGCTCCCCCCCCTCTCCCCCCCCCTTTTTTTTAATGTTCCTGTTTGATTTTGACTCTCTCTTTTTTTAACACACTCTTGCTGCTGCTGCTTGCCCTTATTATTGCACAGAGAGAGAGAAAGTGGGTAGCTCTCTCAGTAACTCAGCATGTAAACAGTGTAATGTGTTCATTAGATCGTCATCACTTCTAGATAGAAGAAGAAAAAAAAGGAATATTCGTATCATTTCTTACACGGAAACTTCACCAGCAAATACTCTCTCCGCAGGACCAGTCATATAAATATGACCATCCTCCTCAGACCACTCAATCTTCAAAGGACCACCAGGTAGCTCGACCACCGCCGTCCTATCCGACCTCCCCTCCAACACTGCAGCCACCACTGTCGCACATGCACCGGTACCACATGCCAACGTCCTCCCCGCTCCTCTCTCCCACACTGCCATTTTGATATAATCCCTTCTCACTACCTGGGCAAACTCCGTATTGGTTCTAGCAGGGAAAACTTTGTTGCTTTCAAATAGAGGGCCCATATCTGATAGAGTCATGGAGAGAGGATCTTGATCGATAAAGGTGATGGCGTGAGGGTTGCCCATCGAAACGCAGGTCATTTTCCATGTTTTACCGGCGATTTCTAGAGGAGAGGCTACTACCACGGAGTTGACTCCATTGACTGAGGTTGTGGGAGGGAGGAGGGTGGGGATGTCGGGGCCAGAGAGGATGGGAGGGCCCATGTCTACGCGGACTTGGCCATCTGATTGCATTGACGGTTGGATGAGGCCTGCCAAGGTATCAATTTTCATCGCTACTTTACTACCACTGCCGCCACCATTACTATTAGTAGAGGTAGTGTCTAGATCTGATACAAAACGAGCCAAGCAGCGAATACCATTGCCACACATCTCTGGCTCACTGCCATCAGAGTTGTAGATACGCATGGTGAGGTCAGAGTCGGGGGATTGAGGGGGAAGGGCAAAGATGACGCCATCGCCGCCGATGCCAAAGTTTCTGTCACAGATGGTGATGGCTTGTTGAGGGGTGATGATGGGTTCGGTGGTGTGGCGGTTGTCTACCATGATAAAGTCGTTGCCGAGGCCTTGGTACTTGGCGAATTGGAGAGAGGAGGACTGGCAGCGGATGGAGGGTGGTTGTCGATGAGAAATCATAACGGTGCTTGGTTTGTGTTGGAGTGCGTATGTTCTGAATTGGGAACAGCGTCCTGACGTGAACGCTTGGCAATGCATTTGAAGTTTGATTGAATGGTATGCAGAGCTTTCAAGACGGGAGAATGCAGTGGATGATAACCACAAATCAAAACCAAGTGGCACTCTATGTGTAATATTATCTGAGGAAATTTTAATCGTTTACAAAATGTATACTTGTCAAAATTGGAGCTCTTCCTATCTACAACAGAGCGCTCTTAACACTCCTTCTTCCAAACATTGTCTCATCTTCTCTTTCTCTCTCCTTTCAACTCTGCACCAACTTTGCCTCATGCGGAACAGGCCCATAATCCTGAATTATTTCCCTATGACAAGACCACACCAACCTAATAGCCTCAGGAGTCCCTATCCCGGCTCCTCTTGGATCCCCAGCTGGCCCAAACCAATGATTCTGTGGCGCCCCAGTCGTCCTGGCCCTGATCCCACAATAGGTCGTCCCATTCACAGTGTTGCCTAGCACTCTGCCTAAGAATTGGATATCATTGGAAACCACTGCTGCCGTCAAGTGGTGGTGCATACGCTCACATGCCTCCAAGACATGAGGCAAATCGTGGTCGTTGTATTCAGTGATGACTTGGAAGGGGCCGAAGATCTCTTTGGTGACGAGGTCAAAGTTGTGTGGAGTCTTGAGCATCTCTGAGAGAGGAACAAAGATGGCTGTAGGTTGGATGGCCCCATACTGCTTGGGAATGGAGTGTGTTCCTTCCAGTGGCTTGCCTCCCCATGCAACTCGGGCGCCAGGGATTTTTAAAAGCTCCTCAGCGTGGCTCAGCATAGCTTCAGTCGTCCACGTCAACACGGGACCGACAGTAAGATCGCTCAGCTTGCGTGTGGCAGCTCTTGCTGCCAGGACCTTCTCCATGCCAGCTTTAGCCCAGTTTTCATGCATAAACAGCATACTCTGTGCACTGCACTTCTGTCCAGAGCATGCATAAGCATCTTGATCACATTGCCATGCTACATACTCCTTATCTTTGACATCCGGTCCAAGAATCTTCCAATCAAACCCAGCATCTTCTAAAAACACTTTTCCGTGGTGCTGTTTTGCTAGCATTTCTGCCACTTTTTCGCTCCCTGTAAACTGAATACTTCGAGGCTGAGCTTGGGCCAAGATCTCCCCTACAGTACTACCTTGACCGTGGACAAAATCAACGTCCATTTTGGGGAGGCCACAGGCATGGAGCATTCGGAGGAATTCTTCAAATACTATGGAAACTTTATTGGCAGTGTGTACCAACGGTTTGTTGCCCATGTAAAGAGCACCCATAGTTTGTAGAGCTGGGATCTCGAGGGGGAAATTGAATGGTGCAATGTGTACCACGGGACCAAAAGGCCAGCGATTGCCGATGCTGGTCTGCCCGGTGTGATCGCCAGACACTGAGAAGGAGCGAGCGAGGAAACGGACTTGATCTCCAGAAAAGTTCTCTAAAAAGAGTCTTGTAACTCTCACTTCTGCTTCTGCTTGGGCCCAGCTTTTAGGGCTGGTGCGTTGGATGAGCTTGGCAAAGTGAGCTAGGACGTCTGGTTTGCGCATCTCTTCTGCTGCTCTGAAAGAGACATCTCCCAACATGAGGTAACGTTCTGGGTTTTTCATAGGGTTGTGGAGACCAGATTTAGGAACAGATTTGAGGCTCTGCACAAAGGGCTCTATTTCATATACCTGAGTGTCTGGGCATTGGATGAAGGGGTCTCCATTGAGAGGGTCTGGGATGGGGATGGTCTTCTCGGTGGAGGTCCATTCGCCAAAGACGAGGTTGCTGAGCTTGGCTGGGTTGTTTGCATTGAGGGTTGAGGGATCGAAGGCGGCCCAGCTGATGGCTCTGGAGAAACGAGGGGTACTGGAGCGAGTAGCGTGGGATAGAGCTGCTAATGTGGCCATAGTTTGGATGGAGAAGTGGCGATGGTTCCGTTAAGGAAAAGGAGGGGTGATCAGAATGGATCGTTTGGCGGGTTGCTGTCGTGATAGGAAATGTGCGCTAATTGATACTTCTTTAATGCTACGTAGTTAACTGCAAATGTAATGAGACAGTCCAATGGGGGTCTATGAACTGAATTTGAGACCCAAAAACGTGGCTTCTGCTCGAAGAGAAGGTCCCGGTGGTTCGGGTGGGGAATGAGCCAGAGGTTGGAAGGGCATCCAAAAAATACCCTAGGATACCCAGTCAGTGCTGCTATTTCAACTTGACGAGAACAAGCTGTTGTTCGATACTACAGTCTTCCAACGGCCAGCTCTACGATATGAAGACCACAGTGGCATTGATCACTTTTCTAGGCACATTCTTGTGCTTTGCCTCTGCAGGTATGATCTTATCACGTGATACCTTCACCTCCAATACCCTCAGTTCATAACCTCCATTCGATCACTAAAACCCTTTCCTCATTCTCAAAACACAGCCACAGTGCCTTCCGACCGACGACAATCCCGTCTGGTCATCGACTCTCCTCTATCTGCCTCCTCCACCTCCTTCTCCGACCACTGTGAATCATGCAAGCAGCTCATTGACGATGCCAAGTCTTACATAGAAGACCCCCAAACTCAACAAGCCATGATCGCCCTTATTGACGTCAACATCTGCCCCCTCCTTCCTCAGCAATTCATCGACACATGCAAGGCAGAGGTCCCCATTGTTGTAGCTGAGATCATGGCTTCTATTGATCAATCTGTCTCCTCTAATGACATCTGTACCTCACTAGGTGCTTGCTCTACTACCCCTCTCCTTACTACTATTACAAACAATAAGGAGGAGGAGGAGGAGGAGGAAGGTAAGGAGACGAGGCCAATCACCGCCACCAAAACAACAGCAACATCCTCAACAACAGAGTCAGTGGAGTGCCCACTGTGTCATATCGTCATCACCACCCTGATAATGCGTATGAAAGATCCCGAAACCAGAAAAAACATAGCAGATCAAGCCAGAGATGCGTGTAAACAGCTTCCTGATGAGGAAAGGGTTGATAAATGTATGGCTGATGTTGATGGATTGTTTAACTCTATTGACGCATTGCTGGAGGATGTTGATGTTGATTCTGCATGCCGTGTCTTGGAGTTTTGTGATGATGATGATGATAAGGAGATGAAGAGGAAGAAGAGAGAAGGGATGAAGCAGCTTAAACATCTGGCTTCTCAACTCATATTGATGACTCCATCTACTACCATAGCAAGAAGGAGTGATGAGAATTGTGAGACATGCAAGACGATAGTGGTGGAAGCAGCAGCAGTACTGACCAACCCAGAGACTCAACAAGAAGTGATGGAATATGCCAAACAGGCATGTTCAGTTATGGAAGAGTATAAGGAGCAATGTGAGCAGTATGTGCAGTTGTATGGGCCATTGGTGTTTACAATGGCGGTGTCGTATTTACAGCCTGGGCCATTGTGTGAGAGGCTGGGGTATTGTAATGGAGTGGTGATGATGATGATGAGAGAAGTGGTTGTTTGAGTTGACAAGAGTTGAGTTGTGTGTTTTGTATATTATGTAAAAAGGAGCATACATGTACATGTGAAATATATGTACAGAAAGACATTTTATATAGATAGATAGTGTAAACCTTGAACACCGCAAGTCTGAAATCGCAATCAGAGTGGTTGATCTTTTTCAGTGCTTCAGATCTCAATATTCGACATGCTCTCACCCTTATTAGTATCTTAATTCCTTTGGTGGATACTGGACAAAACCTAAACCAAGGTGTAATGGGAACTTATGCCTAAAGATTACATAACAAACCAAAGGTTCCCATTAAGAGGAGGTAATACATATACCGTATGTAGATCTCTCAGGGTTGGCCAGTTGCTTCCTTAGCCTTTGACTGGTAGTCTCCATCGATAGATATCTATAACCCTTATACTGTAGATGCACCCAAGAACTCTTTGTACCATGGGAAGGACAACGGCCAACAAAGTATCCTCTTCAGCCTCTATTGGCGCACCAACTGGTGTCCCCTCTTCCTCCCAATCACCAGGACAGGAAGAGGTCCAAGCATACGTATGCCGGTACATATGCAATTGAACGTGGTCGCAAGTCGGAGGCGACCCTACTGTGAAAGATGAATTTTAAAGCGAATCATAAGCCCACAGCATACCATTCCCTTCTTGGATAATATGCAAGCTATATGAAAACGAACAAACCAGTGTTCATCGGCACAATAGCCATGCTTATTACCACATTGATCAGCGAAGAAACAAGAACTTTGACTTTTACTTGGCGACCTTTATGAGTGACGATGACGAGTAAGTTTATTGCTTTGACTGACAAGTAATTCATTTTCCAAGCATTACCGACCGTTTCCTCACCCATTTCCCTCCCAATCCCCAAACATCATCACCGCCACCGTCTTCACAGCTACGACAGCGAGGAGGAACGTGTCCGAGCCAGGCTCCATGCTGCCAGCCTACGTCATCACATCCAAGCAGAGAAGACACGTCAGCAAAACCTTCTCAGAGATTACAGATCAAGACAACAGGCAGCGGCAGGTATCAAGGAGGCAGCTCGCCAGGATACAATAAGGAAAGGGCTCCCTTATCATCATCGTCGGCATTCCAGAGAGAGCCACCTTGATGATGGGCCTCAGTCTGCACACATATCTTACAACAATAGTGATGTTGAAGATGATGATACATTTGTTGGTAATACTACTATAGCTAAAATAAGAAGACACGAGATAGATTGGGAAGCATTTATTAAAACTGGTGATAATGATAATAGCAACAATGGCAGCCAGCTATCGACCACATCGTCACCACTGGTGAAGTACACCAACATTCCTTGGCCACCTTTGCAAGACCTCAGTCGCTATTTAAAAGGTTTGGCACACCTGATGAAGCCTTCTTTGGATGCTCAGAAACCTGGTGATAATAATGAAGATGGGATAGCAACAACAAAGAGGTTGCTTAAAAAAGCATACGGCAAGGCCAGTCTAAGATGGCACCCAGATAGATGGCAAGAAGGAGGGTTGATACTACAAAAGGTCATTGCAGAAGATAGGGGTAGAGTGCTAGATACTGTTCAAGATATATCACAGCGTATTAATATAGCTTGGGAACGTCTCAGTGAATGAGTATGATTGTTGCGTATGTTAGTTGAGACAATTTTTTAGATGAGATGAAATTGTACGACAGACAAGTGTGTGTAAGGCAAATGTGTACCCACATACATAGGTACATCTTTTCTCTCTCTTCGTTCCCATCTTTATTACATTAGGCAAGGAAGGATCCCCGTCTAGGAAGCAATGTTTGAGAAGATGGTACTCTTGCACCAAACAAAGGAACATTCCCTCCTCCTCCTGATCCTCGCTTTCCTTCTTTTGATGGTGACCTTCCACTACCAAATGACGATACCAACCCACTCAGACCACCACTACTAGTAGTAGTAGTAGTAGTAGTAGTAGTACCATCTCCTCCGACCATCACCCCCACTCCGTTTCCTCTCTTTTTGGTATACAAAAAAAAAACAGCTGCTGCAATACCCAACAAAACCCCCACCCATATCAATGCTTCTGCATTCCAAACCGCCCAACTTGGTTTATTATCATCATCATCATCATTATTATTATTATTATTATTATTATCACCGTTGTTAATATGTGTGGGAAGACCAGCCAATGCAACACCCTCAGATAATGCAGCTCCCAAAGTCCAGCCAGCACTGCCAGTATCATCAATCTCCACCTGACTCCATCCCAACCCCAGCCCCTCGGTCAATAAATTAATAATATAAGGCACTCTGAAGCAGTAATGCTCGACTTGGAGTTCTCCAGGATGGTTTTTCATTACTTGATCCCATGATTGGCTACAGAAGGTTCTCCCTGCTCCGTCTATTTCCTCTTGTTTGAGAGTAGTAGGAGTAGTAGGAGTAGTAGTAGTGGTGGTAGGTGTATCTGTCTTCTTTCCGTTCTCTCCCTTTTCCTCTCCTCCTTCTTGTTTTTGATTTATAGAAGCAATCAAGGGAGTGTAAAAGTTCTGAACAACATGAAACCCAGTCAATGCTTTCAGTTTAGTAGAAACAGGAATAGCAGGCTGCGTTGATCCTAGTGCACACTTTGCCTTGTTGCTATTACTATCACTGTTAGAATGCTGGGAAAGGGTACAAGGAGCAGTGGCATTAACAACAGCAGCTGCCAATTCCTGACACTTCTTATAATCCGGAGCTCCAATAAGCAACACAGTATCAATATCTTTATGCAGCCCTAGTTGCTCTAATGTATATGTGGTTGATGTTGCCAGTAGTCTTTCATATGTCTCTGAGTAGCCTTGTTGTAGACAAGGATGGTGCACCTTGATCATTAATTGGGTGGTGGTGGTGTCTCCTTTTTTATCAGCCAACAACAACACTCTTCTTGTCCCTTTGTTGTGACCATCATCATCATTACTATCTCCAGTAGTTGTGTTATAGATAGGAGGCTCAATAAGAGGTAGTGGAGGCTCCACTTTCTTATAAATACTCTCACTCTCACTATTACTTTTACCTCCAGCATCAGCCTTCATTTTCTTTCTCAACACCTCCTCTGCCAGTAGTAAGCTCACTCCTCTATCAAAAGCATCATTCAATCCGTATCCTTGATGTACATGGCAGTACAATCGATACTTTGTATCTAATACATTGATATCAAGATTATCATTACCATCATTATCATTATCTAATGAAATGGTGTCTATACATACCTCTAGTGAAGAACCACCTAAATCAAGAGTTCCCAATCTACTATCACTGTTAGCAATGATAGCAGTAGTGGTCTTACCTCCACCATTATTATTATTATTATTATTATTATTATTATTATTATTATTATTATTATTATTATTATTATTATT
>Ga0114919_10001312_pt1 | contig 19839 bp, 26 predicted proteins | sample BlataG_FD_88682 | JGI IMG/M metagenome (GOLD analysis project Ga0114919, IMG submission 88682) | Deep subsurface microbial communities from Black Sea to uncover new lineages of life (NeLLi) - Black_00105 metaG | ecosystem: Environmental > Aquatic > Marine > Oceanic > Sediment | place: Atlantic... | reverse complement strand
GTAAAGAAAGAGAACTAATGCTCGAACAATTTTGGGAATGGTCGAATTTGTGGGATAGACTATTTACAGCATGTAAACTAAGGAACGATTTCAGAGCTTTGTTAGCCCATACAGTAAATTATAATCAGAGATGGAACGATCCTGTCTAGTTTAAAAACAGATTTTGTAAACATCGTTAAAATTATAGAAGTAAGAGACATCGACTATGTGGTTCATTTTATTAACACTTATAACGGCAAAGCTTATGTCTTTAAAGTGTACAAAGAATTGTTCGATAAAGCAATGGAAGTAAGGAAAATAATAGATTTAGATATTACTGTAACCAACGGAAAAACAGAAGATGAAATGAAAAAGAAAAAGATAGAGCCTGATGTAGCTATGGTATATATGTAGGTTAACCAAAATGCGTTCAGCTTATCCGTACACTGGTGGAAAGTTCTATGAAAAAGATAAATTGATTCCATTGTTTCCTAAACACCGATGGTATGGCGAAGTATTTGGTGGTAGTTTTGTATTACTTCTAAACAAGCCTATAGCAGAAGAAGAATTTGGTAACGATTTGTTTAGTTGTTTGGTCAGTTTTTGGGATACACTTAAATCTGCTCGATTGACGAGACAGTTGTGGAAACTATCTCAATTTGCTTTAGACTCTCGTTATATATATCAATCGTTAATGAGAGAAGATCCACAAAATCTTATAAAAATAGAGAGAGCTTATAGATTTTTATATTTAGTTAAGTTTGGGTTTAGTTCAATGATGGATACTTACTATTCACCACTAAGCCATAAAATAGGAAAGGTTAAAGATTTTATAAATGTGTGGGAAAACACAGCTAGGAGTTTGTTTGATTATCATAAGAGAATGAAGAAGGTTCATTTTTCAAACTACGACTTTGCAGAATTTCTCGATAAAATGCATCCACACCCAGACAAATTTATGTTTTTAGATCCTCCCTACATTGATACTCATTCGTACGATAAAGGATATTACAAAGAAGGGAAATTTCCCAAGGAAAGATATGCTATAATGAGAGATAAATTAGAAGAACATACGAAAGGAGGAACTATGTGGATGATTACATGTAATCAGAAAAACGAAATTTTCGATAACATGAAGAATATAACGATTAAATTGATAGATAGAAGGGCTACTTTAAACATAAATAAAGAAAGACCTCTCGTAAAAACTAAGGTTATTATGAACTACGACATTAGAGAAACTGGTTCGTGTTTGGAAATGGAAGACGAAGAAACAGGAGATATGATGAAAAAATGAGTGGAAAAAATATGTGGTTTGGTTTTCAATGTTGGTGGGAAAGATTAACATTCCGATGGAAAAGTTTTTTGGATTGTTTTAGATTTAATCACTTTAAGAAATTTGAAGAAAAATGGAAAAATATAAACGATTATCCACCAAGTAGAGATGGTTATAAATGATTATTGAATTAGATAACAAACAAATAGACACAAACTTTTGTATGTTTGATGGCAACACATTTCAGGTTTGGGAAAATAAAGAATGTGGTAAAATGGTCGTTAATATACATGAAGACGACATAGAAAAAATAATAATAATGAGAAAAGTATGACGATCATAGAAGAATGGGCTAAACTTTTTGATACGACACCAGAAAAATGGGATTTTTGGAAAAGAGAGGTTGGTGCTAGCGATAAGATTATTATGGCTGGTCCTAGTAGGATTTTAGGACTCGTTGACTTAACTAAAATTACCGAGAATATCGAATGGACTCCTTATAGTAAATGTTCTGAACCCACTAAAAAAATGAACGGTAATTTTCTCTTCGATGGAAATATGTACGGAGTATACTTCTTAAGGGTTATTTATCCGTTGTTGCCTGAAACTGTTGGAGTAACGAAATATAAAGAAGGAATATTGTTTAAACTTACCGAAGATATTGCTGTTGGAATAGGCGGGAGAATAAACCACGAAGAATTTTACTACAACGATGAAGGAGTTATGTTTGTAGAGTACGACTGGTGGGAAACTAAAGACGAGTGGAAAACAACAGTTACAGAAAAAGAATTTGTTAAGTGGGAGAACAATGTAGCTAAAAGAAAACATAAAGGTAAGACATATGTATGGAACGAAACAATTTATAAATTCGAATATTTCTTTGAAGATGAAGAAGAGTTTGGGGATATGATGCAAATATGAAAGGAGTAAAAGATTTTGGGAAGAAGTTTATACTATATAAAAAAGAATATCACTATAAAGAGAAAGAAGGTGAATTATTATTGGGAAGGACTATGTAAGTTTACCATTTCCTTGGCATTCTAAGTCCAAGTTAGGGGAGGACGGATATTGTAAATTTCAGTATTACGACAAGTATATAGCAAAAAATGTTACAACCAAGCAGAGATCGTCTATTGAAGGCACGAACATGCACATGGTTTTTTCTAATTTCTTTGGCGATTTAAAGAAAGAAGAAATAAGAAAATTTGTTGACATGGAATCCACAGCTAGAATTAAAAATCACCCTATTAAAAAGTTTATATACGAAAGATGTATGGTATATGTTAAACCTAGCGAAAGGGGACATCCACATTACAAAAATATAATAGATAATTTCGCAATAGCAGAAACAGAAAGATTTGTACAACTATGTAATAGGTTAACAGATAAGAACGATATAGTTTCGTATTTTAAACCTCTCAAAACAGAGCAAAGATGGGAGATCGATTTAATCAAATGGTTCGGAACTTTAGATAGAATAGATGTGTGGATAGCTCCTAATGGCGCTAAGAAAATGGTTATTATCGATTATAAAACTGGTAGAGTTCCAAGCAAAATTTTATCTGGACCTAAAAATCCTTTAGATCAATTTAGTTGGCAATTACCTTCGAACAAAATGAAGGAATTACATTTCTATGCTATTATGTTTTTGTTAAAGGCTGGTTGGCAATTATCCCAAGAAGTCGTTGATTACTTAACGAATCCTGAGTGGTGGTTTTATACGAAGGAAGGTAAAACCTACGAAGAGTCTAAAGAGATTAAAAAAGAATATATTATAAGCCTTAACAGTAAGAAAGCTAATAGGTGGAGAATGTATAAGGAAAATAGAGAAATAAAGCAGGGAGATATAATAGTTTGTATATATTATTTAGGCGGAGATAAACCATATAAAGTGATGAAAGAATTTAATCTAAAAAGTTATAGGGCAGCTATTGTACACAGTAACGATTTAAGGAGTAGAGATTACAACAAAATTTATGTAGATCATCCGAGTTATGTGTTTGATGAATTTGTATGTGAAAATTACAAGAAATGTGCAAAAGTGCAGGAATGTAAGGAGTTGTGTAGTGAATAATGAATGAAACTTATAAAAACAAAGGTGATTGAAAATTAAAATATTTTGCGACCTAGATGGTGTCGTTTGGGACATTATGAGAGTATTTGTTGAGATTTATAACAGTCTCTATAAAGAGAATGTTAAATACGAAGATATAGACGATTGGTATTACTTTCCTCAAGATCGTTTTGAGGTTGTATATCCACTTACACTACCGAGAATTATGGAGTATCCAGTGTTAGACTATAACATATCATCTTATTTGTTTATATTAAATAAGAAGCACGATGTAGATATTCTTACAGCAGAAGTTAACCCAGTCGGAGTTTTAGAAGAAAAATTAAGAACATTAGACATAATAAAAGATACGCACTACAACAAAATTATAAGGATAGATCCAAAAGATAATAAATTAGATTATAAAGCCGATGTTTATATTGACGACTATCCAGGTATGGCTAAGAAAATGCATGAATTTCCGAAAAGGGTTTTACTCCTTTACGATCAACTGTGGAATAAGAATTATATAGAATCTGGTAATGTAATAAGAATATATGATTGGTATGATGTATTAAAGTTTATTGATAGGATAGAATATGCTAAGAGGAACGATAAAAATGCTGTATTTTGTTGAGCATTCAGATCCAATGTTAAGAAAGTTCTATCTCTTTACAGACGAAAAAGAACCTAATATGTACGATTCTTATTTATGTTTTCTTATGGAAATAAAAACTCTGTATTTAGGTGAATATAAAGGAGAGAGTAGAACTTTCGTTAAAAGTAAATATGTTAAAAATCTAGTTCCTATGAACGATTTTCCAGTTGAAGAACATTTCAACGACAACAAAGAAGCAATGGCTAAATTTATGTTTACTATGAGTTTGATATATAAAAATATATAAGGATATAAAAATGGGTATTGTTAATTTAGAAAAATGCGTAAAAATTCTTATTACTGATGAGGATGGTAATGGTCAAATTGAAACGCTCGACAGTCTTCGTAAATTAATTGACGATTTACTAAACATAAATGAATTTAGAGAAAACTACAAAGATTATATAGTAAATAAGGAATGGTATTTTTGGATAGATTAAAATGAAGTATGGCGATATATTAAAAGGGAAATGCAAATAGAGAAGGATGATTAAAAATGTTCTGGGAGACAGGGGTTTCGAGCCGTGTTCCTTTCAGAGTAATGTTTGAGAATAAAGAAGATGCATTAGCTGATCTTAATAAATACAAAAACTTTTCAAACATATATCATAGCATTTACGGATTTAGAGAAATAGAAGAAAAGGACAATAGAATAGGTCCAAATTACGAGACAGCTCATATCGATAGAGTTGTGTTAGACCTGGATTCCTACAAAAAACACAATGGTGTACAATACTACACAGAAAATGGTATTTCTTCTACGAGGAAAGTGGAAAAATGGGCTTCGAAACTAAACCTTCTTAGACAATATAGATTTAGTGGTGGAGGCTTTTATCCTATTTTTTCGGCAAAAGGTCATCCATTAAAATTAAGGAACTTCGAAATCAACCTGCAAAACGAACTAGAAATTGATATTGACGAATCTACTATAGGTGATACAGCTAGAATGATGAGAGTTACGAACTCCTTCAATTTTAAAGATTATAGGAGGTGTTATTGTATTCCTTTAAAATTAGAAGAGTTAAATTTATCTTACGAGAAAATTAAAAAGTTAGCTGAAAAACCTCGTATGGGAGATAGATATATATACGGAACAGAAACATACGATTTTAGCGATTGTAAGATCGATGAGAGTAAAATTAGACTGAAACAAATTAAGATAGATTTAAAAGAAAATGTTCAAGCTAACGACATACTTGCCGAATATGGGTGGGAACAAACTGACTTTTGCGATGGAATTAAAAGGGTTTTAAGTAAAGGTCATGTTGGTAATTACTTAAGGTACGAACTTATAAAGTATTTTAAAAGCGTAATACAAATGAGTTTAGAGGATGCATTAAGGTTAATGGTAGCTCTGTTAAAAAAAGAAGGTAGACACTCTTTTCACGAAAAACAAGCTATTTACATTTACAAAAGTAATTATGTGTTTAACCCACAAAAACTTAATGGTCTTGGGTATTGTAGTCCAGACTGTAATAAGAATTGTATGGCTTGGAGAAATTTAAATAAAAAATTAAAAACTGTGATAAATAATGGTAGCAAACAAAACCTCATTAAAAGAGAAAAGTGATTTAGATAAGTGTTGGGAAACTTTTTTTGAAATGTTTAAAATTTATTTTTATATGAAACGCGCTGTGAAAAAGTGGTGGATATGAAATGAACGAAATTTATTATGTAGATTCAGCAGAAAGGAAAACTGTTGAAGTCTTAAACAAGATGGGTAAAAACTTTAAAATAGTAAACAATATTTTGTGGTACTGTGAAGCTTGTGATAAGATCTACGAAAATAAACCAGAGATGTGCGAGTGTGGTTCTAATAAACTCCTTTTTGAGAAAGTTGGCGATATAAGAGGTCCAAATTGGGAGTATGCTATAGAAGTTAAAATCGGCGAAGACTTATATTCATCGTTAGACGATAGAGTTTACACACAGTTAGAGGGGTTATCTGGATTTCTTAAGGAAAAAATAGCCTTAGTTTTTGTAGGCGATTTGTTTCAATTAGCGAGAGATCATCCAGATAGAGCTGGTCAGTTATTATCTATTCCTGCTACATGTATGCAGTACAGAGTAAGCTGGATTAATGTAAGGAACGTAATAGAACTAGTAAAGTTGTTAAAATATTTTGCAGATAAGGCGGGGAAAGCTCCAAAGTTAAGAATAAAAAGAGGATATTCGACAGAGTTAATGCCTAAGAGAATGATAGTTCTTTTAGGAATTAAAGGAATAGGAGAAAAGATCGCATTAGAATTAAGTAAACATTACGATTCTATATATAGATTATGTCTCGCATTATACAGTGGTGAACTATGTGAAGGAATGATTAAGTATGTCGGAGAGGTTACTATACAAAGATTAAAAGAGTCGTTGTTGAGATGAGCGAAGACGAAGACAAAGAGTTTGTAAAGAAATTTAACGAGGAACAGGTTGCAAAAATTCCCGACTTAATGAATGATCTTAATTATGGAACTGAACAAGGGAATTTAAACAGAGTTAAGGAAATCTTAGCTCGTTTTGTTTTAATAGATTCGTTCGAACAAGAAATATATTTAGAACAAATAAAGTCTAGAACTGGAATAGGTATAGGAACTTTAAGAAAGGTAGCAAAAAAAGAAGAAAACAATCCAGATAATAAATATAAACGAGAAGAAGATCCGTTTTGGTTAAAAATTTATAATGAGATAGAAGTTTTATACAAGGATAAAATCAAATCTATGAGCGATTCAAGGCAATTAATGTTAAAAAGTGGTAACATATACACCCCAAACATTGTAAAATTTACCGAAGATTTGTCAAGTATAATAGATAAATACAAAACTGGTTATAGAAATGTTAGAAACGATGTGTTAGAAAAGTTTAGGGATAGTCATACATTTGATCGAAGTGATTTTTGTTACGATCCTTTTATTATTAACTTTAAAAACGGATATTACGATGTTAGAAATTACCCAAAAGGATTTGTAAAAGCGAGTAATAGCAAAAAAATATTCTTTTACGAAATCCCTCACGAATACATAGAAGGAGATTATAAATGTTCTAAATTCTTAGATGCTCTTCAGAAATGGTTGGGTGTTGGAAATAGAGTAACTCCTAAAGATATGTTTCAGTTTATTGGTTATTCTATGAGTACAAACATAGGACAAAAAAGAGCTTTTTTAGTTAAAGGCGAGACTAATAGTGGTAAAACGCAATTCCAAGAAATTTTAAAACACATAATAGGAAACGAAAACACATCAGAAATCAGCCTTCAAATGTTGGGAGACGATAAATTTAGCGCATCTTCTTTAGAATGGAAGATATTGAATGTGTTTGATGATCTACCACAAAAAGGTTTAACCGATGTTAGTTTGTTTAAAATACTTGCTGGGGGAGGTACTACATTTCCAGTAAGGCGAATGCATACAGAGCCTTATCAAGGTCTTAATACTATAAAATTGTGGTATAATACTAATGTAGTGCCTATGGTTAAAACCACAGAAGACGATTCTTTTTTTATTAGATGGATTATAACAATTTTTCCGAACCAATTCGAAAAAGGTAGCTCAAATCCTAAGTACGAAGATATACCAGAGTTTTATAGAACAATAATAGATGACGATGTCGAAATTCAAGGAATAATACATGATTGTATTAGAGGTCTTAGAGTTCTTTACAAGAATAAATACTTTAAAAAAGAATTGTCAGTTGACACACGTAAAATATGGGAATACGAAAGCGATTTACTTTATGCCTTCTTGGACAAATACACAGAATTAGATGATGAAGAATATATACTCTGTTCTGAATTTAGAAAATGGTACAATGTATATAGAAAGACGAGACATCCTTCGAGAAAAGTACCTGGTGTAACAGCGACAGCTTTAAATAGAGAGATGGATGTTCGTAGTTACGAAAGAAGACAATTAAGTTCTAAATATGAAGATGAAGGAAAACGCGCTTATATGGGTTTGACATTTAATAAAAGGTTTAGAATAGAAAAGAAAAACGATTTTGAGAAAAAGTATTACAAGACTACGAGCGAATACTTAGAAGATAATCCCAATGCTTTTATGAACGGTAACGGTAGATCTGAACAAAATGGAGACGAAGAAGAAATACATTGGGGACACATGGATTGGAACGATAAAGAAAAATTCGAAAGTAAATTGAGAAAGAAAAAAGAAGATAAAGATTTAAAATAAATGTAAAAATTTAAATATGTATAATATTAATAGTAATTAAGTGAATGTTATGGTTGGTAGAAAAAAAATAGTATTAACTGAAGAAGAAATAAGAGATGCTGTTAAAATAGTTAAACAGAGATATGGATATATAAGACAAAAATTTATAGCTGAAGAGTTAGATGTTTCGTATCCTACGTATTTATCAGAGAAACAAAGATTGGGATTAGATCCAAAGAACATGGAACTAACGCCGAGGAATAAGTTTTTCGAACAAACTGAATGGACAGAAGAAGAATTTATGAAAGAAATGTCTGGTATTGACGAAAGAACTGCTAAGACGATAGGGTATAATTATTTCAAATTTAAATTCGATGAAAGTATAATTCTTAAACCAATAGGAGATTTACATATAGGAGCAGATACTACTGTACACACTGAGATAGGTAAGATCATAAAAACCTGTCACGACAATTCAAATACAAAAGTTGTACTTGTTGGAGATTATGTAGATAACTTTGGTAAATTTGGACCAGGTGGTGGAATACATCAACAAGCTATAAGTATAACAAAACAAAAAGAATTAGCTGAATGGATAGCTAAATATCTTAAAGGTAAAATTTTAGGTGTAATACAGGGATGCCACGAAGAATTTTCTTACAACGCTGATGGGTTTGATTTTGGAAAGTACTTAGCTAATAAAGCTGATGCGAGATATTTGGGTAAACAAGCTATTTTAGATTTAGAAGTAGGCGAAAATACTTACAAAATACTCATAGATCACAACGAAAGATGGTCTAGTAGTTTGAGTATGTGCCACGGATTAAAACAAACGTGTAGATTTTTCAACGATTTCGATCTCGGTATAGGAGCTCATAGACATGTGCCAAATGCAGAGAATACGTTAATAAGGGGTAAGATGGTTAAGACTTGTAAAGTTTCGTCTTATAAGAAACCAGATAGATTTATTGAGAAAATAAGGATACCAGAATCACCAATTTTGTCCCAGTGTTATGTACTGTTAGCAGAAAAAATTGAACCATATTGGTTAGGAATTGTATATTTCGAAGACATCAGACACGCATTAAGATTTTTATAATGCATTTAAAAATCAACAAAAAGTATCGAAATTTGGTAAATTAGAATCTATTCTAAAAAAGTAATAATATGTATGATAAAAAAATATATGTTCAAAAAAGGGATTTTTTTAATCCCTAAAAATTTTTTGTTTCTAAAATAGAAAGCAGGAAAATTTAGTAGGTAAATAAAAACGACAGTTAAAGAAACATTTATAGACTTTATATTCGATAAAATTTCTAATATTGAAGTTATATTGGAAATAGGATCGAGGGATGCTATTCAAAGCATAGAGTTTTCTAATCTCTTTCCTAAAGCAAAAATATATTCCTTTGAATGTAATCCTCCATGTATAAAGATGTGTATTGAAAATAGTAAGTATTTTAAAAACATCGAAATTGTTCCTTATGCAGTTTTTAATAAAAACGAAAAAATGAAATTTTATCCAGTAATTACAAATATTGGGGCTAGTAGTTTATTTAGAATTACCAAAGAATATGCTGCAGATTTTAACTATCCTCAAAAAGAAATAACAGTGGATGCAATAAGAATTGATACATGGGCTAAAGAAAAAGGAATAAAAAAAATAGATTTAATTTGGATCGATCTACAAGGAGCAGAATATGAAGCATTTGAAGGAACAGGAGAATTGTTGTCTGATGTTCAAGCTATTTACACAGAAGTAGAATATCAAGCACTATACAAAGATCAGAAACTCCTTAAAGATATTTTAAAATTGTTAAATGAAAAAGGGTTTTCTATGATAAGAAATCGTCCAATTAGAACAAATTGGTGGGGAAATGCTATTTTCATAAATAACAATATTTAAAATTTATCCTATTTTAATTTAACAGCAATCATTTGTACTTCTACCCCGTTAGCAGAAAAAAAATCTATCGGATATAATTCTTCAACATCATATATATTTCTATCCAAATTATCTATTATTTCATTACATCCAAAATTTTCCCTATGAATGCTGTGGTAATAATCATCAAAAACTACTATAGTATTTTTATTCATAATAGTTTTAATAACACCCCAGTCGGATGCTATTGTTTTCTTTGAATGTCCTCCATCTATAAACACAAAATCGACATCTCGTATAAGATGTTTAGTTTTTGGTAGAGTAATTATACTATCTCCTTTAAAGAGAATAAATCTTATTTGCGTTTGTTCCAAGAGAGTTTTGACAAGTTCTATAGATGGTAGAATATTTTCAGTTATCTCTTTAACAGATATGTTTTTAGAAAGTTCTTCATCATGTTTTTTATCTGTTAAATCCTCAAATAAATCATACCCGTAATATTCTACATTTTCTCTTCTGACACTTTTGATAGCTGTTTCTATCATTTGTTTAGCATGTACACCGTTGAAAGTTCCTATTTCAACTATTTTCTTACATTTTCTTTCTTTTATTATTCTAAAAAGATTATCGTATCTGTTCATTTATCAGTCTCTCAAACAACTTTTTATGTTGATTAACAAAATTTTCTATAGAATACTGTTCTACAGTTTTTCTTATTTCTAATTTCTTTTGATATAATTCTTTAAGAAGATTAATTAAAGTCTCTGGTTTATTTCTATCGTAAATGTGAACATAAGGAGAGTCTTTAAACTGATCTACCATTCCTACATCACTTGTTATAATTTCCTTCCCACATGCTAAACCTTCTGTTAATGGTAGTGGTCCTCCTTCAATTGTAGATGTAACCAAAACATAATCTAAAGAGTTATAAAATTTATTCATATTTTTTTCTAATCCTTTACCTAATGTTGTCTTAAGATCAACAAATTGAAGTTCTGATACTTTATCTAATAAATCTTTTCCCTTTCTCCCACTAGTAAGGATACCACTAAATCCTAAAACCAATTTAGGTTTAAACCTTTCCAAATCTGTTGGCTGATATATTACATAACTATCTGTAATATTTTCAATTACTTTTTTGTATCTTTCGTTCATACAAACAGCAAAATTTACTTCTTTAGCTTTTTTTTCAAATTCTTCATTTGCTCTATGCGTAAAATATGCTCCGACAACTTTAGAATTACACGGTCTAACCATAGAATAATGCATAAAATATGTTAAGTCGTATGGTTTATTAAAATCTAAATCTACAACAGCATAATCTATTCCTTTGATTAAATATTCGCCTATTTTATCCAATATCCACCCATCTTTTAAAGGTACTATTCTAACCCTCATTACTATAACCTTATTACTTAATATTGTATCTTTCCATAATTTTAATTGTTTTAATTTATAATTAAGATATTTATTAACATGTACCAAACCAACACCATAAGAACTGTATTCTGGCACATAATTTAAAGGTATTACAAATCTTCTAATCCCATTTTTAGCCATAGAATAATTAATAAAAGTTTGATCGGTCATAGAAATACCATAATATTCATCGTTGTAATATTCCTTCCATTTGAAAAAATCTTCAGAGAAAAACTTAGGTTTAACCAATAGACCTACGCCAGGATTTGCTATATGAACTTCGATATGTTTTTTTATAGCCCATCCAAGTACGATACCGTTTATATGTTTATGTCTATGATCGTAAATAACCCCATTTTTAATGTATTCTTGTTTATTTCCGCCCCATACATTTCCAGCTGATGCTACAGCTATATTTGGATATTTATTAGAAAAAGCTACTAACTTCTGTAATGTATCTATTGATGGTCTTCTATCATCATCAAAAATTATAATTTGAGTTTCTGGTCTATTATAATACTCTTCAACAATAGGAGATATTCTTCTAAGAGGACCAAAGTTCTCTACATATTTAAATTCTACTTTCGGATTATTTATTTTCGGAAGTTCGTTAGGTTGAATTCCTTTATCTAAAAGATAAGGTTCTTTACTAATGCAAAAAATAATTTTATCTGGTTTTAAATAACCAGACATAAGATCTATAACTATTAATTCGGCATTTTTAATTCTAGCCTTAATTAGACCTATTGATACAACGATCATTTTAACACTTTTCCATTTTTCGTGGATCTATTTCACAATGATCTGAGTCGCAATACATAATTGCTTGTGGAGGATCGTTAATTTTTACTTCTGGTTTCTTTTTCTTTATGTGTTTATTTTTTCCAAAACCATTTTCTTCCATAACTTCTTTAAATCTTAAGTAATCGTAAGTAGCCTGCCTCATAAACGAACTGATAGTTTCGCCAGTTTGTTTGAGGTATTTTATAAGAGACTTATACATTTCTTCGGTCGAACGGAAATTGATAGCCTTATCTAATATTTCTTTTTCCTTTGTCATTTAATTTCACCGAATTTAATTGTTTCTAATCGTGATCGAAACCATTTAATGTCTTACTTTTCGTGATATATTCTTCAGTTTTCTTTAATGCCAAAGTTCTAAAGCTCTCGTCTTCTTCCATGACTTTTAAAAGAATCTTAGTTTCTGGTTTACCGTATCCGTTGCCGTTTTGAGTTCTCCCAAACACAGCAAATGCTAAATATGTTATAAAACCATCGACAGCTATAGCAATTCCTACAATTTCTGGCGAAGCATTAGGTATTATTAACATAATAACATATCCTGCGATAGTAGTAACTAACACACCCAATGCATAACTTATCTTTTTGTAATTTTTCTTAATGTTATTACACCAAAGTTTAAGAAAAACTTCCTTAATTGTTTCCCAATATTTTCCCATCTTATTTATTCTCCAATTCTATAATTCTTGTTTCTAAATCTTTAATCTTGTCGTATTGTTTTACAACTAAATCTTTAAGTGCGAAAAACATAACACTCCTTTCAATACCGCAAGTATCTCCTTCTTTATATTCTATGGTTGTATTTGATGCTTTTCCTGCTACTTCGCAAGCTACATTTTCTTTAGTGAAATCTTCGTGAGCTTTGGTGGAAAATTCATCTGGAAGAGTAGTAAAATCTATGTGTGGAAATAACATTTTGTTATCGATTTTATGTCTAATGTTATCTGTTCTTGGTTTTATCTGTTTAAACAACCCAGCTATAGCATCCATAGTCATGTGACTAAAATCGGCACAAGATGTTTCGCTTTGATTACAAGAATATATATATCCAACTTCATAGACAGAGGATCCTATATCGTAGACATTACCTACTGTTGGTAATAGTGGAAAACGGTCGCCATCGTTATAGAACCACCATTTCGTAGAACCACCAAACTGGAAATTTATACCAGTACCATTAGAAGTAAGAGTTATCATACCACTTGAAGTTAAAGAGTCGTGAGTATGTGAACATCTCTGCGTAGCACCGTGAGATATGTTTCCCACTGTTCCAGTAAAATTTCCTCCTACACCTACAGCTTGAACATTGGTTCCTGTTGTTATAACATCACCTGAAATGTGCGAATCTATTACGCTATGAGCATTTGTTCCTATATTAGTCAAATTAAGATGATTTACTTTGCTCGAACCGTCTGCATCGGTGTGTTGATGTACCGCCGCTGAAATCAAATTAGCAGAACCAACACCAGTAGTATCAACAATAGAATCGAGTTGTGTATATACAATATCTCCAGATAAATTTGTAAACGGAATTTTTACACCGTTAGCACCAGTTCCACTATGAGTGTGAGAACCTACATCTACACCATCAACTGTGGAGTTAGTGTTAAGATTAGCAGTTAGAGTTAACCCAATAAAAGTAGGTGAAACACTAGTAGTAACACTTTGATTAATATAAGTATGATCTGCACCAGTAGATGTTTTATGAGTATCAAAAGCAGTTTTTAAAGCTAATACATCAACACCATCAACATTTCCTGTAACTGTTATATTTCCGTTAACATTAAGAGAAGTAAGAGTAAGTCCATTAAAAGTAGGCGAATCACCTATCTTAACTGGTTGATCTGCTCCACCAACAAAAACCCATTGGGCAGGAGATATTGTAGTTGCTTCTATATTATCTAACTGTGACCATATACTAGTTGTAATAACAGAAGAACCAACATTACTTAACTGTGACCATATACCAGTTGTAATAACAGAAGTTCCTATATTACTTAACTGTTGGAGTTCGGCATTATTAATGTCGACAGATGTTCCTTTAATACCATATCCAACTAGTTCTAAATCTTTTTCAATACCACCTTCGTGCAGGTAATTTCTAAAGCATCTTTGCACACCAGGGTTACCATCTCCAGCATCATCAGTGTTTTGGAAAACTATTAAATCAATTCTACCAGGTCTCTTAAGACTGCTTTGATCTAAAAGATCTCGTTCAAATTCGTTTGTCGTTCCCATTTTTAATCAATTCCTTAATTTTATTTAATTTTAATTTTATCCTTCCTAAATCTTCTTTTTCGGCAGTTAATTCTCCTTTCAGTTCTTCTCGTTTACTTGCCAAATACCCTTTATAAGCTGAGTCAGCCTTTTCTTTTGAGTCGTACATACATTTACCGCTTCCAATCCTATATTTTCCATTAGGACATTTATGCACTGGCATTTATGCTAACTCACCGAATTCCCATTGTATTTCAATATCGTTCGTAACGTGTAGAGGTTGGTCTGTATAACAAAGTTTAAATCCTGGATCGCCTTTATTTCCTGTCGCCCCAGCAGAGTTATAATACCCAGTACTACATATAGAAGATCTACATATTATACTTTTTGATTTTTGTAATTCGCTATTACTTGGATCTTTAATAGGTCCTGTACTTGCTAAGAAAATACCCATTTCTCTTATATCAGTTCCACTTGGTATATCGCCAGGAACATTAAAAGAAACGCTAAACTCTACAGTTTGATCTCTTCGTTTAGCATTAAGAACAACTCTAGAACCTGTAGGTCTCGACATGAAACTATCTTCTGGAGATACTAACCATGTGTCATCGACTGGATAATCCCATTCGCTCCCAGGCGGTATTCCATTACCTCCAGTAGCTCTTTCAGGAGATGCATTATTAAACACACACATTCCAGGCTGAACATATCTTATTGTATTCCATCCAGAATCTCCACCTACATATTCTCCTTGATCTTTAGGATTCCACCAACTTTTCAGACCAAATAAGAAATCCTCTGTTAGTTCAACCCCATCGTCAACGAAAAGATTTGGATACCAATCGGACCATTTTTCAAATTTTCCATTTTTATTTTTTTGTCGAATTCTTTGTCTTCCTTTCATTTTATTTCACTTTTATTCTTCGAACACATCCCAGAATTTATCTGGTCTTATATAATTATAGTGTAATCCATTTACTTTAACATTACCTAATTGTCCAGTCGAATAATCCCAATTATACAAACCGAAACCTTTAGGATGTAATCTTTGCCAGTTATCGCCAATTTGATAACCAGTTGCATTCCAACTATTTCCATAAGCATCCATAAACCCAGTTCCATTACCTATGTTTTGGATTCTCATTTTTGGGTTAGCTCCTAATGTTCTTAAGAAGTTATACCCTGTATTTACCACTTTTTTATTTATTTGAACTTGTTGCACGTAACCATATTGTCCTGTGTTTCCAGGTCCTTGTGCATCGACAACAAAATCAACTCTTAAATGATAATCACAGTGTGGTAAACCTGCTCTTAACAAATTGTTATTGTGATCGTAAAACCCATTTGTATCGTATTTTAAATACATAGCTAATCCTGCAGCATCAGCCAAACCAAATCTCATTTCAGTATCTTGTGGATGAATCCACATTTCGAATTGCCCAGTAGCTACGCCAGAAACATCGCCATCGTGTTCTATGTAAGAATTATCAACAAATTTAGCCATGTGCCTATTTTGATCGTTAACATTAACTATACTAACATTTCCATTAACATTCCAAATACTGCCGATTCCTGTACCTAATCTTTCGAAATGATCAACACCTTTAGTCCATCCATTCCAAAAAGACCATCTACCCTTTCCAAATAGCCTATATCTTGCTTCAAAAGCTCCTGATTTAAAATTAATTGATGATACTTTACCAGTATAGAATTCAAATTGACCAAACCATCCAGTATTATAAAACCCAACGAACACACTTACACCAGCTGGTGTAACAGATCTCGCCATATATTTTAACAAATATTCGTAATTTTCGTAAATATTAGTTCCAAAAGGAGAAGCACCACTTGCTCTTATTGGAAGGTTTATTTTCCAAACTGGTTCTTGTAGGTGAAATCTTTCTTCTATTTTTATATCGTCTTCGTGTAGCTGAAAAAAATGCGCGAATAATTTCTTAATTTGTATAGGTGTTGGTGTTACATTCCACTTTTGAGTCCAAGCTTTATTTATAAATTCCTTTACGATTTGATGATCGTCATCGGTCATATTATCCCAATCTAAAACTTTTCTCGACAATCCAACATCAAACCCTTTATTTTTTTGTATAGATCGAGTAGCATTGTAACCAGAGTATTTATATCCTTTACATTGTTTACAGGGTTCTGTTGTACCAGGCTCTATTCCAGTGGCTTTACATCTGAAACATCTCGTAGGAGAAATCCAAAGCCCTTGAAAAATATCCCTTAAACTTTCAGCGAGTTTATGTATTCCCAACCAATATATAATTCTAGAGCCAGTAGAGGCTAAAGCATAAAATTCTATTCTACTCGTATCGTAATTATTATCATCTGTAATTGAACTTATCTCATATACATTTTTACCTAAACCAGTTAATAAGAATGTAGCCCACTGTCGTGTAAATCTAGGTATCGTCAAAGTAGTTTCGATAGTTGTTTCTGTTGGTGTGTATTTTTTCCTTTTAATCGTATAATCTCCCTGAGCTTTTTCTTCGGTTGAGTCGTATATAGAAGTTTTAGCTGTAATCGTAAGAACGACATCTTCTTTACCAACTCTATCGTTAACCACAGCTATTATAGGACATGCCAAAGATTCGCTTTTATAAGTTAATGACTGCTTTTTTACATATCCTTCAGCTTTTGTCCATGTGCCTAAAAGAGGCATGTAATGACCAGTATTAAGCGGATTGTCTGACATTTGCTTAAACTGTGTAGGTAAAAGTTTAATGATCTCTTTCGTCCTTATAATACTCACCAGTTTCTTTGTATAGTTCTGTCATAATCTTTTATCCTTTTTGGAACGAACTTGATCCTAAATCTGGTATTTCACTATCTAAAATAGGTAAATCTAATTCGTCATAATCTCCTACATCTGCTCGTTTTATTAATAATTCCTTCAAATTTATAACTTGTCTATGTTTCATTATTTCGTTATGAATTTTAGCGTAAACAACATTATCGCCTACATCTAAATTTTCTAAATAGCTTTCTATGTTGTTTTCAATTTCAGTTCTTACTATAGAAAAATCTGCTAATTCAGAAATATATACTGTAGCTTTAATATTAATAAGAATTTCTTCAGCTTCTGTAATATAAGATTGAATGCAGACTGGTGAATTTCCACCATTTTCTACATCGTCTAATTTTTCTATTATATCTAATTTAATGTTATTAAACCCGTAACCATCTTCTGTGGAAACAATAACATTAAAACCAGCGCCATTAAAGTGAGTTTTAAAAACTGCATCTGTTCCCATATCGTTATATCCAGTAGCATTATCAATAGAGAATAAAGTTCCTCTTATATCTGATCTATAACCCTCATCTGAAGTAGCTATCTCCCAATAGTTATTATTCCAGTCAAAATTTCCTCCTGGATCCTCGCACCATAAATCAAATCGATATGTCTTAGTTTTATCGAGATCGTTATATTTTATATTAAAAGGAACGTCCTTAAATCCAGTTAAAGCAAGATCGAGATCTGTTCTTTCTACTTTTTTATAATCAAAATAAGTACCAGTACCATAATCAGCCAAATCTCTCTTTACACCCATGTAAATAGGAGGAGGTAAATTATAAGTATTTCCCCATAATGTTATCCTCCCTAGGGTTGCTACTAAATCTCCTGGCACAAAAGACTGAGAATATAAAGGTCTTTGACCAGTTATTTTTAATATCTGACCAGTGCTTTTATTATCCCATTCTGTTATACTTGTTTGATCGACACCCATACTATTATAAACTTTAACATTTCTTACACCTTCAATCCCTAAAACAATATCCTTTACCGAACCAAGAGTAAAAGTTCTTCTTTTAGCAGACAATTGTCTTTTTCTATAATTAACATCTGTTTCGACATCTAAACCACCTTCAATTGCAGATTTATTCGTAACTGAATAACCTGTATAATCAGTACAGGTTGTTACATCTCCTATTAAAGCATTTGATGTAGATCCAGTCTCTTGAGAAGAAACTTCGATTCTTATTGTCATATTACCAGTAAATTTTACTGTGTATGTTTCTCCCTCTTCTAAGAAAGAACTCGAACCATCAACCCAAATAATGTTATTTAAGTAAGTAGAATCAACACTATAATAAGATGGATCGACAACATTTCCGTTACTTAATTTTATTTCGTCTATACCAGTTGTGGTTATAGTATCAATATAAGTCGGAAAGTAGTCGTAAGAAACGCCAGTTTTTGTTTTTGTCATTTCTAATATAAGAGGAGCGATTGTATCTCTGTCGGATATATAAGTGTTTAATTGCGAAACGAATTTTGTTCCTAAAGGAATAGATATACTAGCGCCAAGTATAGTAACAATCATTTCGATGTATCCTTCTGCTTTCGTAGATCCTTTACGAGGTAATCCACATTCTATGCCGTGTTTGTCTAAAAACGCTCCAACAGCATTTTGAATATCTAACATGTATGCAGCTATTTCGTTCATCGTTTCGATTTCTAATCTTTCTTGACATACTATCTTTAACCACTGCCATAAATTATCTGATATAGAATGATTTGGAACATCAAAAATATTTTTAGCTTCTTCTTCTTTTTCAAGTATTATATCAGTAATACTTTTTTTAGTAAACCCTTCATCTCCATAACCGTAACTCATTTTATTCACCCATACTCTCTAATATTGTAATGTTCTGTCCAGTTATTGTATCTAAATTAATAGTAACATTCATTTTTCTCGGATCGTTTTCGTCTCTCGTAGCTTTAATATAATTTACGTTAGATATTAGTTTTTCTTTTTTTGGATCTAAAGCATCAGCTAAAAGAGTTTCTACAAACATTTCGCTTTCCTCCATATCCGAAAGTCGTAAAGCTGATTCGAGATCAAACCCATAATAAGGGTGCATTAATTCAGAACCAGGCTGACAATTTAATAGCATAAAGATAATTTGTCTTACTGCTGTCTCGTCATCCACAGGTATTAAGAGTCCAGTATCTACATCGAGAACTGGATTTCCTGTATCCATATCAACTAGAAAACCAGTCACGATTAACCAACTCTTTTATATATTTTATCATTTTCGTTTGTAATACTTTTTTTCCTTATATTATTATAGTATAATTTTTATTTAAATATTTACATTTAATTTTACAGATAAAGACTCTTAGTGTATTCGTCCTCTTCTTTTTCTTTCAATATTTCTATAGATCCATCTCCAATTAATTCTTGAAGAGTGTGAACTATCTTGTCTATGTTAGCAGTGTTCCGCTTTACCTCTTCGTCAAACACTTCGAAATTTGCCGAGAAGATTTTAGTGTTTTTGTTGTACCTTCTTCTAACCAAACGGGCTAACTTGTAAGCTCTATTTGAGATTTCCTCTACCCTTTTAATCCTATCTAAAATTTCCTTATCG
>Ga0114919_10001304_pt1 | contig 19907 bp, 11 predicted proteins | sample BlataG_FD_88682 | JGI IMG/M metagenome (GOLD analysis project Ga0114919, IMG submission 88682) | Deep subsurface microbial communities from Black Sea to uncover new lineages of life (NeLLi) - Black_00105 metaG | ecosystem: Environmental > Aquatic > Marine > Oceanic > Sediment | place: Atlantic... | reverse complement strand
TTGACACTGGGAAACGGCTGATTCGAGATTATTTGAATGCAACTGAAGGATTTCCATCTATCGCCGGTGAGCTGAAACAGAATGAAAAAAGCATTCGTCGTATGATTGGTCCCCGAGGAAATCCGACCTTGAGAAATTTCGCCAACCTTTTGAATGCGTGTAAGCGTCGTGAAAGTTTGGAGCTCCGTGTGTGCCAATAATAAAAATATAATGAATTTAACATGTTAATTTAATATAATAGGTGTCCATTTGCGTTCATTCGTGGTTAAATACTTTCTGTGCGCTTCGTGGCTTCGTGGTGAATGAAGGAAATAGTTATGCGGGTGAGAAAATCTGGCACGAAAGCCAAAGATCTCGGAAATTGTCCGACGGGTCTTTAACCCGGTTTTCTCACGAGACTGAACGGCTCAGGAACAAGGCATTTCAGCCCGAAGACGTAGCTTTTTACTTCGAGGGCTGAATAACGCCGTTCCTGTGTTGCTCAGGCTCGCCTTTGGTGAAGAATTTATTTTTAAAATGATAGAAATCATCCAAACAGCGTATTTTTGATAAGAGCCACCCGATTTTAATATAATCTCTTGATTTCGAATCGGTTTCTTGTTGTTTTAACAAAACAAAATAAATTCTTCATGAGAAATGCGGGTTAGAATTGATCTCTCAGGTAGCCGGTCTGGATGAAATCAAACAGTGGGTTATGGGGTTCGGATCTCAAGCTTATGTGATAGAGCCGGAGAGGCTCAAGGATATGGTCAAAGCCGATATGAAAAAAGCTTTGGTTCAATATGAAGGGATAAGGCCTGCATATCAGGAACCTGCCATGCTGGAAAACCGAATCGATTATGCCAGGTGATATTAACACCATTTGTAGTTAAAGCTATTTCACGTGTGTTTTAGGGTCAGTAATGATATTAGAATTAATGTCAGTTAGTGAAATTGTGCATGGTCGAATAACCGTGGTTTTCTAAATGGTCGAAATGGGGAAACGTATAATTCAATGATGTCCTGGATCACACAAAGGTAATCAAATGAAAACAATATTTGAAAGCTGCCAGCCAAGAGATGAAGTCCTAAAGGGCGAACTCAAGGATGAAATTTTTCGAGCCAGTCTAAATGATGTTCATCAGGGTAAAGCGGAGGATGTCTATCAAAATCCAAAGACTTTTTTTGATCATACTTACAGGACAGATGGATTAAAAACGTTACTAAATGAAGCTTTTGGCCGCCTTACAGGAGTAAAGGCTGCAAACAGCCCGGCCATTCGTTTAGAAACCTCATTTGGAGGAGGTAAAACCCATAATCTGATTGCCCTTTATCACTTGGCTATTGGAAATGTTTCTCAAAAAATGGTTTCAGACTTGTTGCCTGTAAAACTCCTTCCGTCAGCACCTATCACAGCTATCCCCTTAATCGGTTCCGATCTAGATCCCAGTGGTGGAATGAGCCATGGAGATATAACGACCTATACTCTATGGGGGGAATTAGCTTATCAGGTTGGCGGCGACAAGGCTTATAAGCTAATGGAGGCCAATGATCGAGAGCGGGTTCGACCTGGGGAAACCAGTATTAAAAACCTGCTGGGTGCAGCCCCTGCACTGATTCTTATCGATGAGTTGGCTGCCTATCTTCGTGCAGCAAAAGGTATTAAAGTTGGGGATACGACACTGGCCGAAATGACGACGTCGTTTTTAATGTCCTTGCTTGGGGCGGTCGGCAGCCTTGAGAATGTTGTGGTGGTTTATACCCTTGCTGACTCCAAAGATGCCTTTGCTCAGGAAACAGAACAGATACATCAAGTTTTAATTGAGGCTTCCAGGGTGTCGGCCCGTCAGGAACGGGTGATTACGCCTACGGCGGAAACTGAGATTGCGCCCATTGTTACCCGTCGAATGTTTAAAACCATAGACTCAGCAACAGCGGCTGAGGTGGCAAAGAATTATCATGACTTTTTTAAGCAAATTATGGCACAGAATGTGGATCTTCCGACTCGGGCGGTCCATGCAGAATATATGCAGGAAATGGAAACGGCATATCCATTCCACCCTGAACTGCTGACAACGCTGAACCGAAAAACCTCAACGATACCGAATTTTCAGAAAACCCGGGGGGCTCTTAGACTTTTGGGCATGGTTATCCGAAAGCTTTGGGAAACTAAACCGCAAGATACCTTTTTTATTCATCCCTGTCATTTAAATCTTGGAACGGAAGACATCCTTAATGATCTAACCAGCCGACTGGAACGGCCAAAGTTCAGGCATGTGGTTGAGGCTGATATTGAGACGCCTCTCAAGGGTTCCAAGGCTCACGCCCAGGTTATTGATGAGCCGTGGCTTCAGGCAGGAAAGAGCCCCTATGCCGGTCGCGCTGGCACCGCGATATTTTTACACAGCATTGTCCAGGGAATAGCTTCAGGGGTGGCTTCGGCAGATCTCCTGTTAGCGGTCCTTCAGCCGGGAGACGATCCTGCGCTTTTGCAGAAAGCAATGGACCGGTTATATGATACATGCTGGTTTCTTGAATACGATGGAAACAGATACCGCTTTAAGACGGAACCCTCCATCAATAAAATTATCGAAGATGAAATGCAACTGGTTGGACAGACTAAGGCTAAGGCGGAGCTTGACAACAGGATCAGGAGTGTTTGGAAAAAAGGCCCCCTTAAGCCGGGATATTTCCCGGCAGAAGCAGCAGAGATTGACGATGATACCAAGGAACCCAAACTGGTCGTTATCCATTATGATGCAGCTTCAACTTCTCAGGATAAACCTCAGCCGCCTGAACTGGTGCTGAAAATTTTTGAACGCACGGGCGTATCGGAAGGATACAGGACATACAAAAACAACCTTCTCTTCCTGGTGGCTGACAAGGATCACATCGATTCGATGGTCAACGGCATGAGGCGGTATTTAGCCATTAGGCGGATTGTAAAAGATGAAGAGCGGTACAAGGAATTTTCAAAAACCGATAGAGAAAAGTTAAAAGCTGAACTGGACGAGGCAGAGCTGTTGGTCCGGGTGGCTATCACCAGAACGTATCGATTCCTTTATTATCCCAGCGCAGATGCTCCTAAAAAAATGGGATTTCTTGCAAGAGAAGCCCTGCCCGCTCAGGATCAAGGTGATGTTAAAAAGGATCAGTCCCAGGTTATTCTTAAAAGGCTTAAGGACCTCAACAAAGTATTGGCAGCGGACGACTCAGCGATACCTGCCGCATTTTTAAAAGCAAAGGCTTGGCCTGGTGAACAGACATCTATGACCAGCGAGGCTCTCCGGAAGGCTTTTTCACAAAAGCTCTCTCTTAAGATGCTTCTTGATATCAACCAGCTTAAAAAGACCATACGAAATGGAATAGATCAGGGCACATGGGTTTATTTTGATACAGACTCCCAGAGAGCCTATGGCAAGGACGCGCCGCCACCACCGGTTCAAATTAGTGAGGATGTGGTGCTGTATCTTCTCGAAGAGGCTGAACGTTTGGGGCTCTGGCCACCAAAAGACACCTGCCCAAAATGTGGCAAAGAAAAAGCCATTTGCACCTGTGAACCGGAGCTTTGTCCGGTTTGCCAAAAACTCGTTTCAGAATGTGTTTGCGGGAAACCTGCCTGCACAAAATGCGGAAAAGACCCTTGCAGATGTATTGGGAAGATCAATGCAGAAGGGCCGCCTGCACAAGCGTTTCAGTCGATATACGATCAGGCTCAAGATAAAAAAATTAATGTTTTGGAGTCGCTTCAAATCAAGAGTGAGGGTATGGGATCGGAAACCGTAAACGATATCGTTGCTCTGGGGCTTTCCGTTCCACAAATGGGAAAGGTTGATTGTTCGGTTACTTTTCATCTAAATACTGAATTTGGGTCTGGACAGACTTTTTCGGCGACTTTTAACGGGCCGTGGGATCGCTATAAACGACTTAAAACCATCACTGACGCTTTTGCAAAGGAGGCATCAAAGATCAGTGCACGAATGAGCCTTACACTCAGCTTCCAAGAAGGTTTGGAAATTCAGGATGACAGGTTTTCAATGATGAAAGAAATTCTGACTACGCTGGAGATAGGAAAGATTCAAGTGATCGCTGAGCCTCCAAATGAAGGAGACGAAAAATGATAGGCCGGCAATTTGAGCTGATGATATTCAAAAGAAAAGGCAAAGAGATAGGGTTGACATTTTCGGAACGGCCTTCTGAAACTGATCATAAAACTAAGATGAGTAAGCAGAAAGAAGTCAAGATTTGGGGCCTTCCTTTTAAAGTGATGACAGAAACCCTCTTGAATACCTTAAAAAAGCAAGGATACCGGCCCACTGAGTTGTCTCCGACCAGAAAAGAGCCTTTCAGCTTAAATGAAACCTCCGGTGTAAGGCTGGGGCTTTTATTTTTTACGTTGAAACCCCTTCGAAAAGTCGGCCGGATGGAAGAAATTGTCGCAGGTATTGATCGTATGAGCGATGAAGAGGCTTATTATTGGTATGCTAAATGCACGAATGGCAGAAATGCGCAAAGATGCAGAAAAGCAATGAGAATATTGCTCTCCGAGGAATAGGAGTTGATTTTTGGAAGTTAAAACGAAATTTATAGACTATGGGAGATTCATTTGAAAAAGCTTAAGGCATATCTATTTATCGATGCATCGAATATACACTATTACCTGGTAAAAGCAGGATGGCGGGTCGATTGGATAAAGTTCAAAAAGTTCTGTGAAAAGCATTACGAGTCGCCCAAATTTTTTTATTATGAAGGTGTTCCGTCCAAAGCTCAGTATTTCGACACCCACCCCGATCATTCATTGCCTCAATTTATCGCTGCAAAGCAAGACAAAATGGATTATTTTAAATTTCTAAAATCAATTCCATATATTGTGAGACATAAGCCCGTGGGAAGAGTTTACGATAATACATCGGGCCAGTTCAAACACAAGTGTAATTTCGATGTTGAATTAACAATCGATGCCCTGGATGGGATTGCGAACTATGATGCGTTTGTCCTTTTCAGCGGCGATGGAGATTTTGTAAAATTGGTTAAGTATTTGAAAGGGAAAAGAAAAAAAACGATTGCGATTGCACCGTCGGAACGCTTTTCGGATAATCTTGAAAAAGCTGCAAATCAGGTGATTTATCTGGAGGATTTGAAGGCAGAGATAAGTTTATAAAATAAGAAGGCCCTGCTGCTGCAGGGCCCATTCGCCTCCGCATGGGGCGGAGACTTTAGTCATTTAGTTAAATTATCAACATATTCTCTAAAAAGTCAAGCCTTTTTTGAAAAAAGATGGTTTTCTGTCCAAAAATCCGTATCGATTCAGGAGGTTAAGTGAACAAAGGGAAACCACGGGTTCTGATCGAGAACTGGCTGCCGGTTGCGGCCATTGGGGCTGAGAGTCAAAGGGAAAGAGGTGCCAGCAGTGCCCTGCCTCCCCTTTATTTTCTGCATGTCTGGTGGGCTCGGCGACCTTTGACCGCCAGCCGGGCGGCGGTGCTGGCCAGTGTGCTGCCGGCCTACTCAGATGATTGGCCGCATGAACTAAAGAAAAAATTCCCGACCGAAAAGGACTATCACAACTGGTTTTTGCGCTTTATCGGCATCCAGGGAGATCCGACAGCGGGGAGAAAACTCATCCAGTTTGCCAAAGAGAAAGGTGTCAAACTGCCCCGAAACCCTTATGGATATGCACGTGCCTTTACCAGCAATCCTGAAGACAGTGACCTTAAATTATTTCAAAGCCTTCTCGGAAATACATGGGAGAATGGATATTTAAGTATGATAGATCCTATGGCCGGAGGAGGCTCAATACCTTTTGAAGCCTTGCGGTATGGATTTACCGTGCATGCTAACGAACTCAATCCGGTTGCCTCCGTAATCCTCAAAGCAACGCTTGAATACCCGACAATATTTGGGGAAAAATTAATCGATGTGATTAAAAAGTACGGAAAGCAAATGGCAGACCTGATTGAGCAACGTCTCAAGCCCTATTTTCCCCGCCAAAGAGGTGAGAGCATCTTTGGCTATGTCTGGGCGAGGACCGTTGCCTGCCCTGCAACCGGCAAACCAGTTCCTCTCTCCCCAAACTGGTGGCTTCAAAAAGGCAGCAACCCTGTGGCAGTAAAACTTTTGACCGACCCTAAATGGAAGGAATGCCGATTTGAAATAGTTCAAAGGAATGATGCCATAAAATCCAATCCCGACAACGGAACAATAAGCCGAGGTACGGCTGTTTCGCCATGGAGTGGTGATACGATAGATGGAGATTATATTAAATCTGAAGCCCAAGCTGGCAGGATGGGTCAACAGCTTTACGCCTTGGGTATTAAGACCGCGAATGGTAAGTTTTTTAGAACAGCAACCAAAACAGATTTAGATGCGATAGGTCAAGCAGAAAAGGAACTACAATCGAAATTAGTCATTTGGGAAACAAATGGGTTATTACCTATAGAAGAAATTCCAATTGGCAATAAAACATCAGAGCCAAGAAGATACGGAATCTATAATTGGAAGGATGCATTTTCTCCCCGCCAGCTCCTTTCTTTAATCACTTGCATGGAAATTTTAAAGGAGGTTATGCACAAAGCTCGGAAAGATCTTTCAAAGGAAATGGCAGATGCCATACAGACTTACTTGGCGTTGGCTATTGACAAAGCCTGTGACCATAATTCTCGAATGGCTAGATGGGAAAGCACAAGAAATGTAATAAAAGGTACTTTCGATCGCCATGACTTCAGCTTTAAATGGAGCCATGCAGAATTTGATGCAGCCCACAATTTGTTCGGCTGGACTCTGAGCCAGATAGTAGATGCATACAAAGGAATATCAGGCCTGGTTCAAACGAGCCAGCTTTCTCTTTTTAGAAGATCCGATGATGACCCTATGCTCAGACTATCTATTAATCAAGGCAACGCCCAGAACCTTCCAGACGTACAAACCGGCAGCGTACATCTCATATGTGTCGATCCTCCCTACTACGACAATGTCATGTATTCTGAGTGTAGCGATTTTTTCTATGTGTGGATGAAACGAACATTGGGAAGTGTCTATCCCGACTTCTTCATGGATGAGCTTACTGACAAAGACAACGAAGCGGTGGCCAATGTAGCGCGTTTCGAGGGAGTGGGGAGAGGCAGCAAACGTGAACTGGCCGAAAAAGACTACGAGCGCAAAATGGCTGCCTGTTTCAAGGAAATGAATCGAGTGCTCCACCCCGATGGTGTATTGACGGTGATGTTTACCCATAAAAAGGTAGAAGCCTGGGACAGCCTGGCCCTGGCGCTTATCGGTGCCGATTTTTCAATTGAGGCTTCATGGCCGATCCATACCGAAAGCGAGCACAGCTTGCACCAGGCCAAGAAAAATGCGGCGGCATCGACAATTTTGCTGGTCTGTCGTAAGCGGACTAAAACCGGTGAAGAAGTTTGGTGGGACGACATTCAGGGAAAGGTTCGAGAAGTTGCGCGGGAAAAGGCTGCCCAGTTTCACGAGGCAGGCATCAGCGGCGTGGACCTTTACCTTTCGACCTTCGGGCCGGTGCTTTCGGTGATTTCTCAACAGTGGCCGGTATTAACCAGCGAGGTAGATGAAAAAACCGGGTCTCCAAAACACTTACGCCCTGACACGGCTTTGAAAATCGCCCGCGAGGAGGTCATCGCCTTGCGAAAGCAGGGGCTGCTATTAGGCCAGAACGTTCAATTTGACCCGGTAACCGACTGGGTGCTTATGGCCTGGGACGCATTTAGAGCCGAGCAGTTTCCGGCAGACGAGGCGCGCAAGCTGGCGTTGGCACTGGGGCTGGATATTGAACAGGATCTGATCGGACAGAAAAAGGTAATTACCAAAAAACAGAATTTCGTTGCCTTTCAGCTTCCTAAAAACCGGCGCCAAAAGGGTTTGGTCGACCCGGACGCAAAAGCTTTTTCCTCGCTCATCGATGCCATACACACGGCCATGCTCACCTATGAAGAGGATGGAAGCAAGGCATGCGAAGTCTTTCTCAAAAACGCCGGGCTGCTGAATGATGCCAAATTCAAGGCCGGGCTTCAGGCCATGGTTAACGCCGTTCCGTGGTCCAAAGAGAAAGGCAAATTCAAGCGACCGGAAGCGGGCACCCTTGAAGCCATGTGCTTGACATTTTTCGAAGATGTTGCTCTACCGGTAGAAGAGGAACCGGCCATTGCTCAGGAACAGATGAAATTGTTTGGAAAAATATAGTAAGCAAGCTAAGACCTAGTACAGGATGAGGACGACTAACAGATAACCTTTTAGAAAGGATCTTGCTGTGTCCAAAGCATCCTTTAAAAATTACGACTTCGGGATTTCCTATGGCCCTGCCGATGATCGTCTGCGCGATTTCTATATCCCGGCGCTTTCCAGAAGTATCCGTTACGACCGCAGTGCAGGATATTTTTCTTCGTCTGCCTTAGCTGTTGCTGCTGCCGGTGTCGCCCGTTTAATTAGCAATAATGGAAAGATGCGCCTTCTTGCGGGTGCTGATTTAAAAGAGCAGGATATTGCCGCCATTCAAAAAGGGCATGACCTATCTGAAATATTAAAAAAGAAATTCCTTTCTTTTCTGCATGATCCGGAGGAACTTGCCAAACAGCGCCTTGAAGTTCTGGCTTGGATGGTTGCTAATGATACTTTGAAAATTAAAGTCGTCCTGCCACAAAAATACGGCAAGCCGATTCCAGCACCGGAATCTTTGGACTACTACCATCCCAAAGAAGGGATTTTTTCAGATTTCGACGGAAACCAGATCGCGTTTTCCGGTAGTGTGAATGAATCTGCTCATTCTTGGGAAAAGAATTACGAACAATTTGCGGTGTATAAATCCTGGGATGCCAGTCAGCCGTATCTGAAACAGGTGAAGCACCGGTTTGAGCGGCTATGGAACGGCAAGGAACCTGACTGGATTGCACTTCCCATTCCAGAGGCCGTTACTGACCAACTTATCAAATTTAAGCCGCAAAAAGCGCCGATCAGAGATCCTCTTGAGAGTGTAAAACCGCTGGATTTTGCTGAACAGGCTGACATAAAAGAGCAGCTTTTATTTCAATTCCTTCGAGACGCACCTTACCTTCCCAACGGTCGTTTTTTAGCCAATGAAACAGCCACAGTGAGGCTGTGGCCTCACCAGAAAATTACAGTAGAAGATGTCGTCTCGAAGTTCCCGGCACGTTTTCTTCTTTGTTCCGAGGTGGGACTTGGGAAGACGATTGAAGCAGGTATGGCTTTGCGGCAGCTCGTTCTTTCCGGCAAGGTCAGGCGATGCTTAATTCTCACTCCCAAAAGTGTTGCAAGACAATGGCAGGAAGAGCTCTATGAAAAGGTGAGTTTAAATATTCCGCTTTATAGCGAAAAGATTTTTACGGACTATTTCCATAACATTTTACCGCAAAAAAACGGCAACCCCTGGAAGGCACATCCGGTGATGATCGCTTCATCGCAGCTTGCTAAAAGGAAGGAACGGCAGGAAGAACTTCTATCTGCAGGCCCTTGGGATTTAATCATTATCGATGAAGCTCACCATGCCAGACGAAAAGATTTCTTAGAAGACAGGCGGCGTTCAAACCGCTTGCTGGAACTGTTGGAAGGTACGGAAAAATTGCCCGGGCTTGCGGCTAAAACCAAGGGGTTGATTCTTTTAACGGCTACCCCCATGCAGGTTCACCCGGTGGAGGTATGGGACCTGATAAAGAACCTTGATCTTGGAGGACGCTGGGAAGCCTCAGATGAACACTTCCTTCGATTTTTTGAAGAGCTCCGCAAGCCCTATGAGCGTGTTGACTGGAAATTTGTTTTGAATATGTTTGAAGATTCCCTGGCGACCGGTACTGAACTGGACCCGATATTTGCAAAAATGGCTGAGGAAAGATTAGGGCCTGTCGAATGGGAGCAGATCAGATATCTGGCCAGATCCACCAGAAAACCCGTTCTCTTGAAACAATTTTCCCGTGACGGCCGTCTTTTCTTAACAGATATGGTTAAAAGACACACGCCGCTTCGCCGGCTTCTAAAACGAAGCACCCGCAAACTCCTGCACCGCTATAAGGAAAAAGGGATACTCAAGGATAGCGTTCCTAAACGCAGCCCCAAATCTGTGTGGGTCCCTTTGGCCGAAGATGAACGCGGTCTCTACGATCGCATAGAGGAATATTTCAGCGAATTTTACCAGAGATATGAAAGCGAGCGTAAAGGGCTTGGCTTTGTAATGACGGTTTATCGGCGGCGGCTGACCAGCTCATTTTATGCCGTAGAAAAAAGCCTTGAGCGTCGTCTTGCCTTTTTAAAGGGACAAATTGTTCCTGAAGCTTTACAAGGCCTTACGGAAGAGGAACTTGAACAAGAAGAGTTAAGCTTTGATATTGGCGAGGAGATCGATGAAGGCCAAAAGTTTTTCTCTAATGAAATTGAATATGTGGAGGATTTTTTAAGCGATCTAAGAAAACTTAAAGGTGATTCCAAATGGGAGCAGATACACGATGATGTTAAAGAAATTCTAAAAAGCCATGATACACTGGTCATTTTTACCCACTACACAGATACAATGGACTACCTACGAGAGCAGCTAAGGCAGGCCTATGGTTCCCAGGTTGCCTGCTATTCTGGGCGTGGCGGTGAGATTTGGAATGGATATCAATGGATTCTTCGCAGTAAGGAGGAAATCAAAAATGCATTCAGAAAAGCACGTGATATTAAAATTTTGCTTTGTACGGATGCCGCCAGTGAAGGATTGAATCTTCAGACCTGCAGCGTACTGATAAATTATGATATGCCTTGGAATCCAATGAGGGCTGAGCAGCGGATTGGACGCATTGATCGTATCGGCGGGCATCCGGTGGTTTTTATTCGCAATTATTTTTATCAGGATACCGTAGAGGCAAGAGTTTATCAGGCTTTAAGCAAAAGAATTGACCTGTTTGAATGGGTAATCGGAGAGCTTCAGCCCATTTTAAGTGGAATTGAACGCACCATTCAAGAGCTTGCCCTAATGCACAAAGCTCAAAGAAAAACAAGAATAGAGGAAGCCATACATCGCTTGAATCAGGAATACGATGAACAGGTTGCTCAGGGTCTCAAACTCGATGATTATCTTTTAGAGGAGGTACGAAGTGACCTGGAAGATGAACCACCGCTCAGCATGAAGGATCTGGAAAAAGTATTAACCCAGTCGCCGGCCTTAAGTTCTTATTGGAAAAAAGAATCCGAAGTCCCAAATGCCTGGATATTAAAAATAGAGTATGAAGAGATGTCTTTTACCTTTGATCATGAACTGTTTGATCGGTATCCTGAAACCTTTCGACTGATGACCTACGGTGAGCCAGTATTAGAGACACTATTCGAAATGGTTCGCCCTTTGCTGCACCCTGGAAAGGCAGATCTCCCTTTGGTTCGATATGCGATAGATAATCCTGAGCCGATAGTAGCTTATTACGTTTTGGATGAAAATGAAGCGAAGCCGATAAAGACATTAGAAGAATTGCAAAAAATTTTGGAACATGATCCTCCGGACAATGGACCTGGCAAAAAAGCAGAACAAGACGCAAAAGCACAATTTGAATTTATTGTCAAAGAATGCCATGAGAAAGCTTACGAAAAAAAACAAACCGAACATCGATGCCAATTATTTGCCCTTGAGGAACAGGGCCGGCAATTTCTGGTTAAATCGGCTTTATGCGATATCAGCCAGGCTCAACAGCCTTCACTCTTTGATCAGTCGCCCATAATAGCAGGTTTCGATGAGGATACGATTCAGCGCTTTAAAACAAAAGGGTTTCCATTTGCACCGCTCTTTCATTTGATAGACACAGAAGGTTTGAAACCAGAGCTAACCGATCCATATTGGCTGAAAGTTCAGGGAAGATCGGAAAGGGAAGTTCGAGGAATCCAAGATTATTTAAAGCGGCAAATCAAATCGCTTGTTGAAAATCTTAGTAAGCTAAAAAATATAGAAGTAAAGAAACCTGAAATGGCGCTACCGTCTGTCTTAAAGTTTTACAGTCCAAACCAAAAAGAAAAACCAAAATTGACTTTGATAAGCTCTCCGCCTCAAGAAGAATGGTTCATTCGTTATTTGCCGGTTTATACGCTGAAGGCAGCGGCGGGTTACTTCGGAGAAGGTGAAGCTGTGGAGCCGGAAGGTTGGGTAGAGGTAGACGAGATGGGCAAACTGGACGATAGAATGTTTGTGGCTTGTGCTGTAGGACGATCCATGGAGCCAAAGATTCAGAATGGTGATTACCTCGTGTTTAGAGCAAACCCGGTCGGTTCTCGTGATGGAAAGATTGTACTCGTCCAATATCGTGGACCGGAAGATCCGGAAACAGGCGGGGCTTATACCGTTAAGAAATATCGTTCTGAAAAAGTATCAGATGAAGAAGGTGGTTGGCGACACAAACAAATTATTCTTTCACCATTGAATTCAGAGTTTTTACCGATCATTTTGGAGGAAGATGAGGCAGGTTCAGTGAAAGTAGTTGCTGAGTATGTAGCAACGCTTAGCGACTGATATCAGAATGCCACGAGTATTAATCCGCTACAAGCTGTGGGCTGCTTTTTTTCATCTCTATGTAATTAAACGACATGACGTTGATTACATTATGGAAATATTTCCGATTGTTAAAAAGAAAGACATCCAAAAATACGGCGACTATCGCACCAAAATGTCAACCATAAAAATTTAAGACGAAATGAAAAAGGCCATGGAAACCGGTAACCCCTATCAAACGATACTTGATCCGCCACCAGCCGATCCAAGGGTGACTCATCGCTTAATGGAAACATAGTGATAGTGAGGGGAAAAGAACCAAACAAACATTTTAATTATTTACAATTGAATGTAACCGTTTTTATTTCGCTACCATCATCACAGTTTGGCGAAAGATATCGGAAAATATACTCAAGGAGGATTCAAATCTCCTTATATAGTACAACCAAGCAATTAACAAGGATGGAGGTGTAAAATGGCTGAAAAAGCATTCCATGATACTTCCAGAGCTGCTATTGAGATTCGGGAGCAGTTGGCTTCAGATAAACGCAGACTCGCCTTCTTCATGGGTGCAGGCACCTCAATGGCAGTAGGAATCCCTGGTATAGAAGCACTTACCAAAGAGGTAAAAAAAACCTTAGAAGCAGCCCAGGCAACCAATTTTGAAAAAATTTGCAAAGAGCTTAGAGAAAATTCTAACGTTGAGGACGTTCTGAACAGAGTAAGGCTTTATCGAGAGCTACTCGGCGATGACGATAGCAAAGCACTAAAGTCGATAACAGGCAAAGTTGTTAAAAAATTGGATACTGCAATATGTGGGGCCATCCATAAAAATGTAAGTATTGAACCACCGAAGGGTATCGTGCCGCACAAGACATTCGCGCAATGGTTATATGCATCTTATGCGGGACGCGGATGGCCAATTGAAATCTTTACGACTAACTACGACTTACTTCTCGAAAAGGCAATGGAGGAAGTAGGTGTACCATATTTTGATGGATTTATTGGATCTGTAACTCCGTTTTTTGCACCAGAATCCGTAGAGGCAGAGGAAACCAAAGCATATGAAGGAATTTGTCCGCCTCGGGCATGGACGAGATTATGGAAAATGCACGGCTCGGTCAACTGGTGCATCCGAGAAGTTGACCAGTCAGGGAAAAAGCACGTAACCCGTCTATCTGAAATCGCCTTCCCGGCAGGTGAAGAGCTTATGATATTTCCTTCGAGAGAGAAATACGTCGAATCACGAAAGCTACCTTTCTTAGCATATCAAGACCGTCTGCGGCGATTTCTGTCAAGAGGTGAAGCGGTTCTATTTATCATCGGATATAGCTTTTCAGATGAGCACCTAAACGAGATCATTTTTCAAGGCCTGCGAGGGAACAGTCGCTTGGCTGTAAACGTGCTTATATACGGGGTTGAGAAAGAATGTGATGGGAAAAGGATACTATCCCTACCAGAAACCGTCATCGAGCATGGAAAATCTTATCGAAACATGAGCATCTATGGTCCAGATAAGGCAGTAATCGGAGGCATAGTCAGAGAATGGTTACCACCTCCAAAAATAAAAGAGGACAATGTATACTGGTCCAATGATGAACACCGCTTCATTCTCGGCGATTTCAACGTGCTGGCTTTGTTCCTGGAACGTTTCATAGGTATTGGCACCCAAAGCGCATTCCGGGTGGCGGAGGAAACTGGAACCGAGGAGAGGGAAAATGAAGACTGATGTTACTTATCTCGGTGTTGTCCGAAGAGCAACTGGATCGAAGGTCTATGTTGAAGTCTCACCAGACATTCCCTCTGCAAGTCCGATTATCCACGGACGTGTCCACCGGTTGGGGCAAATTGGTTCATTTGTACGAATCCCTCTCGGATTCCTTAATTTGTATGGAGTCGTTTCTATGGTCGGTGCATCAGAAATGCAAAATTTAACAGAGGAAGAAATACCCATACCAGGTGGTCAACGTTGGGTCGAGGTGCAGCTTGTAGGAGAATCATACGGCCGTGGGGAATTCCAGCGAGGGGTCAGTGTTTTTCCCACTATAGATGATGAAGTTCATATTGTTACCGAGGAAGATTTGACTGTAATTTATGCACCCAGAGGGTCTTCCATGGTGGAAATTGGAACCCATGCCGCTTCCGAAAGCTTAGTGGCTTATGTTGATTTAGACAAAATCGTTACTCGACATTCGGCTATCGTCGGCTCCACAGGTAGCGGGAAGTCGAACACAGTTGCCGCTTTGCTAAAGTCTCTATCCTGTGATACATACCCCAGTGCTCGTATGGTCGTTATTGATCCACATGGTGAGTACGGAGCGGCCTTCCAAGATTCTGCGCGTATATTTTCTATCGGCGACAAAAAATATCCCCTATTTGTGCCTTATTGGGCACTCTCGTTTGATGAGTTAGCATGGTTTCTCGTCGACCGTCGAACTGCATCAGAGTCAATACAAGATATGAATCTTCGCGATAAAATTTTCAATGATAAAAAGACTTATTGTGACAAGCTTCGCGCGGGGAAGATCAGCGATGCCCTCATTACGGTGGACTCTCCTGTTCCTTTTTCACTTAGGGATGTATGGTATTTCTTTGACAGAAAGGAGCGAGCTACATACGAGGATATGGGGAGAACGAATGAAGCCCTTGAAATAGAGGGAGATCCAAAGATACTTAAACCTGCAAAGTTTAAACCACCTGGAGCAGGCAGTTCACCTCCGTTTAAAGCCCAGCCTCCACCTATTATGGGGGCGTATGTAAACAAGATGCTAGGGCGCTTAAAAGACAAGCGTTTCGATTTTCTTCTCTCACCTGGTGAATACGACGGAACGAATAAAGATATAAATGACCTGCTCTTAGATTGGATTGATCATGAATATGCTGTGACTGTTCTCGATTTAGGTGGTGTTCCATCAGAAGTGACAGACTTAGTAGTTGGTGTTTTGACGAGAATTCTATTTGAAGGAATGTTCTGGGGAAGAGATATCCCGGGCGTCGGTAAGCAACGTCCGTTGTTAATTGTCTTTGAGGAAGCACATTCATATCTTCCTAAGGATGGTTCGTCCCAATTCGTTGCGGGCTATGCGGCCCGTTCAGTCCGACGTATTCTGAAGGAAGGTCGAAAATACGGTGTTGGTGCTATTGTCGTAAGCCAGCGGCCTTCAGAGTTAGATGAGACAATTCTTTCCCAGTGTGGAACCTTCTTTTCACTTCGTCTTACAAACATTGGTGACCAGGGGCGCGTGAAAGCAACAGTGCCTGACGCTCTTTCTGGGTTATTAGATCTCCTGCCAGCACTCCGTACTGGTGAAGCGATAGTGCTTGGCGAAGCGATGCAGATACCAAGTCGAATCAGATTACCGCTTATTGAGCCAAGGCCCAAAAGCGATGATCCTGAAGTTGCGGAATGCTGGAAAAAACAAAGAATCGATAATCCCGCTTATGATTTGGCTGTTACAGGTTGGCGTCAACAGAGAATGCCCACACCACCTGCTGAAAGAATCGTGGAGGAAGGAGAAAACAATGGAGAGAATACCGGTTCAATCGACTAATTTGGCATCAGTAGGATACGAAATAGGGACAGCGACAATGGAGGTTGAGTTTTTGAATGGCTCTGTTTACCAGTACTTTGGTGTTTCCGAATCCGTCTATGATGGATTGCTGAATGCGCCATCAAAAGGTAGTTACTTCGACCAGTTTGTCAAAAAAGCTGGGTACACATACGCTAAAATAACATAGCTGAAAAACTGAAGGACCAGGACTCAACAATTGATAATATTGATAACAGGCTCAAAGCATTAAAAAATTGAGACCTGACACCCATCAAGATGTTGAACAGAATTAGGTATTGCTAAATTGATAGACCTTTGAAGCATAATTTAAAGGTCGCTAACGTTATGCCAGGGTTTGAGAATTCGATATTAATGGTGAAAATTAAACTATGATTCGACTAACAGCATCTGATTTCTATACTTATTTTCGTCCTTCCAAGTGTGAATTACGCATTTACCTCAGAAGTGTTGGCATGAAGGAGGCGCCTCCGGGGCCGTTTGATGAAATTCTGTTTCGGCTTGGAGAGCGACATGAAAAAGCACATCTTGCCACATTTCCTGAATATTTGGATCTCAGTGATGGAACGATCCAAGACCGTATAAATAAAACAAAGGAGGAGATCCAAAAGGGCACCTCAGCCCTCTATCAAGCTGTTTTGAAATCCAAATACAAATTAAGAGGAATAGACTGTGAAATCGTTGGAGAGCCTGATTTTATGATTTGGCAGAAGAATGATTACATCATATGCGACTCTAAATTATCTCGCAGAATTAATGAAAAAGATCATCCGGAAATCCTGAGGCAATTGGAAATCTACGGTTGGCTTTATGAACAAACATTTGGAAAGCCTCCAATGGCCCTTCATGTCCATTCGGGCACCGGCGATATCGTGGAAGTGCCATATGACGGGGGTGTAACGGCACTACAGTATTTTGAAGAGATTATCGCTTTAAAGATTTCGAAATCGGAACCTTACAGTCCTGTCGGATGGAGTAAATGTGGCGGCTGTCCTTTCCATGGCCATTGCTGGCCAAAAGCAGAGCGAAATAATGATGTAGCTATGATTCAGGGGGTCGATCAAAGCCTTGCAAAAGAATTAAAAAATCAGGGAATAGATACCATTGAAGATTTGCTAAACCATTTCGATGAAAATAGCCTTGCAGACTTCAAACGGCCTCGGGGCATCAGGATGCAGCGTGTTGGCAAACAGGCTGTCTCTATCCTCAGGAACGCTAAATCTATGTTAACTAATCAGGAGTTCATTATTGTGGCACCCTCTGTTCCCGATCATTCAAACTACGTAATGTTTGATTTAGAGGGATTGCCGCCGCATTTAGATGAACTCGGAAAAATTTATTTATGGGGTATACAGGTTTATGGTGAAGAGAAGAGCGACTTCAGACCTGCCGTAGCAGGATTTGGTGAGGATGGCGACAAGGAGGGGTGGATGACTTTTATAAGTAATGCCAAAACAATTTTTGACCGATATGGTGATATTCCTTTTGTTCATTGGAGCCATTATGAGCGAACGAATATTAATAAATATATAGAAAAGTATGGTGATATTGGGGGAATAGCTGAGCGAGTGAGCAAAAACATGTTGGACTTACTGCCTATTACTCAAAATTCCATCGTCCTTCCGCTCCCGAGCTATAGCTTAAAAGTGGTTGAAAAATATGTGGGTTTTAAAAGAACTTTAAGGGAATATGGGGGTGACTGGGCTATGGCGAAATACATCGAAGCTATTGAAACAGAGGACCCCGATGAAAGAGATGAAGTTATGAATCAAATACTCGACTACAACCGGGAGGACTTGGAAGCCACATGGGCTGTTTTAAAATGGCTGAAGTCAAAATGTGAATAAAGTGCATTAGGTTCTTAACACTTTGCAACATAAGCTACATGAAAAAATTGACGAACGAATCTAATTTTAACATTTCACCATAATCAAGGGGCACAGCCGATGTCTCTCAAAATTTTTTGCACCTCGGACCTTCACTTGGGCATGAAGTTCGCGAATTATCCGGATAATATTCGGGAATCTCTGGTCGAAGCACGTTTTAAAACCCTTGAAAGCCTCGTCGAAAAGGCAAATTATGAAAAATGCGATCTTTTCGTCGTGGCCGGGGACCTTTTTGACAGAATTTCGGTTGCCAAAGGAGATATCGCCAGGGCTGCCCAAACTCTTGCAGAGTTTCAGGGTCAACTGGTAATCGTACTGCCCGGAAACCACGATTATATTGAACCGGATAAAACCAATTTGTGGACTTACTTTGACGATCACACCGGGGATCATGTTCTTGTAATGCGGGAAAAGCGGGTTTTTAGCTTAGCGTCTTATAATATAGATATTAACCTTTATCCAGGGCCGTGTCATGCCAAGCATTCTTCGGAAAACGCCATCGGATGGATCAGGGACGTGGAAAGAGATGACAGTGTGAAACATCATATCGGAATTGCTCACGGCAGCCTGGAAGGTTTTTCACCGGATTTTGATAAAACGTATTACCCCATGACGGTCGATGATATAGTAGGCTGCGGATTGGATTTATGGTTCCTGGGCCATACCCACATGCAGTATCCGGTTACTCCTGGGTCAATGGATTATATATTCTATACCGGTACGCCTGAGCCGGATGGATTCGGCTGCAGCCATGAAGGCAAAGCCTGGATCGTTGAAATCGATGCAGGAAAGAAGATTACTGCCAGATCCGTTTCTACGGGGACCTTTCGCTTTATCCAGGATGAAATCCAAGTTCTTACTATAGATGACATTGAAGCCCTGAAAACGCGCTATGACAGCTCTGAATTCAAGAAAACTTTGCTGAAGCTGAAAATTAGAGGACGGTTGCCGGAGGATGCTTACAATTCACTGGAGTCGGCAAGGGAATTGATAGAGAAACAACTTTTTCATTTAAATTGGGATGACAGTCAGATTACTAAGGAGATAACACCGGCGGAAATAAACAAAATGTTCAGCAAGGATTCTTTTCCGCATAGGCTTTTGATGGAGCTTTCAAAAAACGAAAAAGATTTTGAAGCTCTTCAGGAGGCCTATGATCTGATCAACGAGGTCAGGAAATGATTATATCCCGAATAATTCTTTCCCCTTTTGCCGGCATACCCCATCTCGATTTAAGTTTTAATGACGGTTTAAATGTCATATTCGGTGTCAATGAGGCGGGAAAATCGACAATATTCCATGCGCTTTACAACGTTATCTTCACCGAAGCAAAACTGACGCCCGCTCGTTTTCAAAAGATAATGGGCAGATTTTTGCCCATAGGAGGCGGTGATACTATTGCGGTGGAACTATATTTCAAGCACAAAAACACGGATCATTATCTTAAACGAAAATGGGGCCCATCGGCTGAAGCGGCGCTAAAATTACCTAATGGCAACATTATATCGGACGAATCGACCATGGCTGAGTATTTGGAAGAATGTCTGAGCGCTTCAGAAGGCACCTATCGGTCGGTTCTAATGACCAAACAAACCGGTCTGACCGGCACTTTGGAAACCCTAAAAAAAGAACATGCGGAAACCATCAAAAATCTTGGCGATATTTTGAAGACCGCTGTACTTGAAACAGACGGCGTTTCGATCGAAAAATTCAGAGATCAGCTCGAAACCGAGTTTAATGAATACTTCAGTCGCTGGGACCCGAACAAAAATCGTCCTGAAGGCGGCAAGGGTATTGAAAAGCCGTGGAAAAAACAGGTCGGTCAAATTCTACAGGCCTATTATGATAAAGAGACGGTTCGAGTGGCTTTTGAGAAAGCTTGCCAGGTAGAAGAAGCCATCGACTTGGCAAATCAGAAAATCGCAGGGACAAAAAAAGAGAGAGATGAAATAGAGCGTTACGTTGTAACGAACAAAAAAGCCGCCGGAGATG
>Ga0114919_10001302_pt1 | contig 19909 bp, 16 predicted proteins | sample BlataG_FD_88682 | JGI IMG/M metagenome (GOLD analysis project Ga0114919, IMG submission 88682) | Deep subsurface microbial communities from Black Sea to uncover new lineages of life (NeLLi) - Black_00105 metaG | ecosystem: Environmental > Aquatic > Marine > Oceanic > Sediment | place: Atlantic... | reverse complement strand
TCCGGTCTACCGTTTCGGTTCCATCGTCCGTCAACTGTTCTATCACCTGCAGAGATTTCGAGAGGCCCTGTCTGGCGTTTTCAGGAATCGCTGCCGCGCTCACGTCTCTTCTTAGCAATTCCGTCCTGTCCGAGATGGCGACTAAGACATTGTTGAAATCGTGCGACATGCCACTGGCTAAATTCCCCAGCGCCCTCAACTTCCCCGATTGAATGAGCCGATCCTGGGCTGCTTTCAGTTCGTCGATGGTGTTTGTCAGAGTTTGAGTCTGTTTTTTCAGCCTCTCGTAAAGTTCCGCTTTCTCTATAGAGATGGCGGCATTCTCGGCAAATATCGAGACCAGCTTCAGATCTGCCTCGGTAAACTTCTTCTTGTTATCGAACAGGCTGATGTTCAGAACCCCTTTGGCTTTCTTCTTAACCATCAACGGCACGCACAGACTGGAGGAGATCTTTTTGTCCTTGGGGATGAAACCGGAGAACTGGCTTTCTTTTAGATCCTCACCCAGACGTAGTGGCTTACCGTGATTCATAACCCATCCGGCAACGCTTTTTCCAACCTCCATCTCTTCGTTTTTCACCACATCGCTTTGTGGGCCCCATGCCGAGACGCAGCGCAGCTTTCCCATCCGGGGATCATAGAGGAAAAGCGAAGACTGGTCCCCGCCCAGGGTTCTGAGCGCTTCCCTGGAGATGGTGTCCAACACGCCGGTGAGCTCCATCTCCGAGTTGACCAGGGTAGTCACCTCGAATACCGCCTTAAGCTCAGCCAACCGCTGCTCCAACACCTGGGAGGAGATCCGTTGGGCCATCAGAACCCTCTGAAGCCTCTTTATCGATATCTCCTTCAACACCACGTAGCCAATGAAAAGCAAGGAGAGGGCCACAAACCCTAAGAGCAGGAAATTAAACATATAGGCATCTATGTGTTCTTCGTAGAGTCCCTGAACGTCGGAGTAAAAGACCACCAGAACGATAAAGGTGGCGAAGATCAAGAGCACGGTAAGCACGAGGACCCAGACCTGCCAGTCTCGCCTCTGGATCTTTTTCAGGTCGTTTTCGAGTTGATCCATGGTGAAGATGTTAAAGCGGGACGGTTTTTGGGATGGGACGGTTCAATAAACAAAATCGGCATCAAAACCGGACAACTTAACCCAAAGCCGGGCGTGATACAGGAGACAAGATCACCTCGAACAGATCTTGCTGTCAGGGAGGGTGGCGCCCAATTCATGGATTTGCCGGGCTGGCTATTTGAGCTCTTTCTTCCGCCGCCACCTCTTTCTGCGGCGAACACGGAAGGGTGATGGTAAATGTCGTACCCTGGCCGGGCTTGCTTTCAACGGTTATCCCGCCCCCGTGACGGGAGATGATGCCGTGAGCTACGCTGAGACCGATACCCCGCCCTTTTTCTTGCTTGGTGGTGAAGAAAGGTTCAAAGATTCTTCTTCTGACCTCCTCGTCCATCCCCAGGCCGCTATCCGCCACCCTGATCTCTACCTCGTCATCCCGCATTCTTGTGGCGATGCTGATTCTTCCGCCCTGAGGCAGCGCATCGATGGAGTTGAAAATCATGCTGGTCAGCACGTCTTTTATCTCTAGGTAATTGCCCCTCGAATCTGAGAGCCCTCCCAAGTCGGTTTTAATTTCGATCTCAATCCCCTTCAGCTCTGCCTCATCCTTCCACTTGGTCTTGGTGACCTCCAGGGCCTGGGAAACGATGGCATTTACGTCCAGTTCTTCCATGTCCTGATCTTCTTCCGGCCCTGTCTGAAACGTTCTGGCAAAGGTCTGAACGTGTTTGGCCGTCTCCACGCCGTCGGTGGCCAGCTTCTCTGTTTCCCTCAGCCATTCCAGGACCTTCCGTTTCTTGGCATCCTCGGCAGTCGACATTCCCTCCACACCCTCCAGGATCAATTCAATCTTGTCCAGAATGGTGGTCAGGCTGTTGGTGAAATCGTGGGCCATTCCACTGGCCAAGTTGCTCAGTGCTCTCAAGGTCCCCGGCTCGATGGACTGACCCTGAGTGGCCTTCATCTCCTTGACGATGTTCCGCAAGGTCTTGGTCTGTTTTTTCAACTGGTCGTAAAGCCCCGCCCTGTCGACGGCGATGGCCGCATGTTCGGCGAATTTTGAGGCAAGTTTCAGATCCGACTGGGTGAATCTCTTCTCCTCTCCGAATACGCTGACGTTTAAGACCCCCTTGGTCTCGTTCTTTACTTTCAGGGGAAGACATAAGCTGGAAGTGATCCTCTTGTCCTTTTTCACCAGCTCGCGGAACTGACTCCTCTTTAAGTCACCGTTCAGGTAGAGGGGCTCGCCGTGTTCTATCACCCATCCGGCAACGCTTTTCCCCACCTCCACTATGGCGTCCCTTACCTGGTCGCTCTTGGGGCCCCACACCGAGACACAGCGCAGCTTACCTATCTCCGGATCCAAGAGAAAAAGTGAGCATTGCTCCCCACCTAAAGCGGACAGCGTTTTGCTGGTTATGGAGTCGAAAACGTCCGACAGCGTCATCTCCGAGTTGACCAGACTGGTCAGATCGTGCACCGTCTCAAACTCAGCTATGTGCCGCTCCAACCTGCGGGATGCCACCTGTTGCGCCATCAGCTGGCGCTGAAGCCTCTTGAGTGCCATCTCCTTGAGAACCACATAACCGATAAAGAGCAGAGAAAGGGCCACAAATCCCAGAAGTAGGAAATTGAACATGCGGACATCGATCTGCTCTTCGTAAAGCTGCTGAAGGTCAGAATAGAAAACCAGCAGCAGGATGAAGGCGGTCAGGATCAAAAGCACGGTGAGCACCAAAATCCAGGTCTGCCAGTCCCGCCTCTGAATCCTCTTTAGCTCTTTTTCGAAGGTATCCATTTTCACGCCCAGAAGGTGAAAGAACTCATAGATAGTAATCGGCAGAAAACGTCCCAAGTTAACCGAAACGGGATGGTGAGGCTACCGCAAGAGCATCTTGCTTTTGATTGAAGAATCAAACCGGGGAAAACACCACGACTGAGTCCGAATCGAAACCGGAGGGAGATGCACAGATGCTATTTCTTGACCAGCTGAACCGCTTCCACCAGGAGAGGTATCAGAATAAGTTGCAGAGCGATACCCGGAAGCCCGGCGATCACGGAAACCTTGATGAATGCCTCCGGCCCGTAGGGAAGCGACAGGAACAGCCCGAAGATGAACAACCCCAGGGCGAAGGCCAGCCGACCCAGGATCATGGCAAGAAGAAGCGAGAGGACGGGGAGTTTTATGATTCTTATAAGCAGCCCGATGGAGACTCCGTAAACCGGCAGTTCCAGACTCATCAGAGGCACGGCATAGGGTGGGGGCATGCCGGTCAGCAAAAAACTCAGGAGCGGACAGACCAGCCCCACGATCAATCCGCTTGCTGGACCTACAAATATCCCCGCCAAAAAGACCGGGATGTGCATGGGCGAAAATATCCTCCCTGCCAGAGCCACCTGATGGAAGACGATGGGCAGAGTTATCCCCAGGGTGATAAAAAGCGCAGTTAAGGTAATCTCCTTGCTTGTGAGCTTGATCATTTCAGTTGGCAGTTGGCAGTCCCCAGTGGCAAGTACTGCAATCTGCCAACTGGAAACTGAGGCCTGCTACCTTTCACAATTCACTTCCTTGCGCTGGCTAAGTAGAGACCGGGTTGATCAACGATTCTAACGTCTTTGAGGCCTGCCTTCTTCATCATCTCCCTCATCTCAGAGTCGGTGGGCAGGATGTCGTCCCGAACTACGCCTCCCACCTCTCTGTGATACTCCGCCAACTTCTCTTTCCCTAACGTATGCAAAACGTACAGTCTGCCGCCCTTTTTGAGAACTCGGCCCATTTCATTCAAAGCCACCCTCTTATCATTCAAGTGGGCGAACGCGTCCATGCAGGTGATACAGTCAAATGTGTGGCCCTTTACGGGCAGTTTCTGTACGCACGCGTTGACCAGGCAGAAGACCTCTTTCCCCCGAGCCTTACTCGCCTCGCGGATCATCTTCCAGGAGAAATCCAGACCTACGACCGTTCCCTCTTCTCCCACCTTTCGCACAAGATGAGGAAGCAGAACGCCGCCACCGGTCCCCACATCCAGGACCCATTCCGTCGGTTTCAGATCGAATCCCTCCACCAGTTTGCGAATCTCTGATTCGTCATCCTGATGGCACCGATCATCCCAGCCGCGTGCTTCTTTGTCGAAGAAGTCTCTTTTGGATAAGTGGTTCAAAGGGTTACCGTCGTTTGCGCCTCGGTCAGCACCTTGACGATCTCCGGCATATTGGTCACCCTTCCCGCCTCCATCTGACCCGCCAGGCCGTAGAAATTGATACAGGTGCCACAGCAGATTATCTCCACCCCCAGGTTTTCCAGCGAGTGCAGGCTTTCCATAACCTCCGATCCTCTGGCTGCCAGCTTCACCGCTGAGTTATACAACACTAACATCCTGGGCTTAAGCTCTGCTGTTATCAACTTGGCCAAGAGATTCCTCATCAGCATCGTGCCCAACTCCTCGTCCCCCTGTCCCATCTTATCGCTGTTTAGCGCCATCACTTTGTCCATTGCGAAACTCCTTTCTTACGTTTCGCAAATATATAATGCAAGAGAAGATCTGTAAAGCAGTTTAAAAGAACCCCTCCCGCCGGATGGCGGGAGGGATGGAAAGATATCAGATCAGCAGGAGTCGGGCGGAGCAGGTCCGCCTTTGTACAGGTAGTTGATCAGAAATATCACGTCATCAATGTTGGTTATTCCGTCGCAGGTGACATCTCCCGTTTCGGAGGGATCGGGTGCTTCTCCTGACCTATAGAGATAATTTATCAAGAACAACACGTCTGCAATATTGATTATCCCGTCCCGGGTGGGATCGCCGGGAATGTAGCCGATGGTGTACGCCTCGCTGACCAGTGTAGCCAGACACATCTTCACCACCTCTTTCATGTAGCCGAAATCCAAGCTGTCGACCACGTCGGTGTTCTTATGCCACCCGCCATAGAAGAAATCACCTTCGGCAGCAAAAACCGCGTGGTGTCCCCACTGGTAAAAAGAGTAATGATCGCTGCCCGAGGATTGACCTGCGTACACCGGGCTCATATAAGTATAGGTGTCTGCCATGTCCATCATCAGGTTGACGAAATACGAGGCGCTTGAATGGGCATAGATTGTCACGTCCTGGTAGCTATCGACGCTGTGGGCGATCATGTCCGAGTTGATCATGAAATGGGGGTCCACGTAGTGATAGTAGAGCCATTCAGCGAAATACCAACTGCCGATGAGACCCTGCTCCTCCTGAGCGAAGGGCACAAAGATCACCGTGACAGGTAATGGATTCGCAGCTACGATCCTGGCCATCTCCAGAGTGGCTACCGTCCCGGTACCATTATCGTCTGCGCCCGGAGCCCAGACGTACGGGTTGGTGCCTGCTCCGTATACCACCGAATCGTAGTGGCCGCCGACCACGATCACCTTGTCCGGCTGGGCCGTCCCCACCACGGTGGCCACCACGTTCCACTGGTGCACGTCGTCGATGTAGTGATGAAGCCACAGGCTGTCGATGCCGAAGCTGGCGAATTTACCAAAAAGCCAGTCCCTGGCTCTGAGCACGGAATCGGAATAGGTATACCGTGTTTGGAAATTCTGCAGCCTCAAAGTCCATTCATAAAGTGAATCCTGGTCGATCTGTGAAAGGTAAAAGTCGATGTCCGGATCGTAGGAGCGTCCTTTTGGTGAGATCTCCTCGGTCGATCTGTATTGCAAGGGGAGCGGACGCCGAAAGACCTTGGCAATGTAATAACCCTTGCCGGCCACTGACCACGCGTTTTCCTGGGAGATCTTCATGAAATGCGCTTCCTGGCTGCTCACCAGGACCTGCCCATACTCAGCCAGATCGATCTTTTCACTTGCCGGAGTCTCGGAGATCAGATAGTAGTTCTCAGTCCACGGCTCTTCATCCACAATCTCATAACTCAAGCCAGCATCTTCCAGAGCATTCAGATCGGATTTCTCATACTCGACTATTACCAACTCCTCTCCGGCCAACTCACCGATCATCCTGTGATAAGCAGTAACATCCAGGCGACTGGCCACTTGAAAATCGGCCTCGTCTGCCAGTTTCAGCTTTACCAGAACCGGCGCCCCGTGCGCTAAGGGGAATGCCCAGATCATTACCGTGGCGAGTGCTAGGAGAAGGGGGATTATTCTGTAGGCTCGCATAGAAGCTCCTTCAGAAAGTTTTAAGTTAAGAGCAAGACTATTTTTCAAGCAAAACCAACCCGAGTCGCCCGTGGAGGTTCGAAAAAGACGAAGCCTCCTCTCGGGCAGACTGACCTTGTCCATTACAATATACGCCGGGATTCGGATTAGCAAAGCTCGAATCTCACCCACAAAGGTATTTTTTGACCTGTTTCTTGGGCTCAGAAGAGCGTGTCCCGCTCTTCGATCCGTGCTTGCCTGGTCCATAACCCCCTTGCAGACCTCAGATAGTGTTGGACTTCTTACCTATTTGCCGAATGCCTCAATTGCCTTGTCCAAGAAAGCACTTCTTGTCGGAAGAGTTCTGCGAAGCTTTGGCTTAATTTGGTCAGAGAGTCGACCGGACTAGAGCCCGTATGTCGCCACGATCTCTTTTTTCTTCTTTCCCAGAATATCGTATTTCTTACCGATCTTGGTGAAGGCAGAGATGGCTTTGTCCAGATGCTCCATCTCGTGATCTGCCGAGATCTGCACTCGTATGCGGGCTTGACCCCGGGCCACCACCGGATAGAAGAATCCGATGACGAATATCCCCTCGTAGTAGAGGTCCGTGGCAAAATCTTGAGCTAATTTGGCATTATACAGCATGATGGGGACGATGGGATGAATACCCTCTTTGATATCGAAGCCCGCCTCGGTCATCTTCTTTCTGAAATACAGGGTATTTTTTTCGAGCTTATCCCGCCCGTCTGTGGTTTTCGAGATGAGGTCCAAAACCGTATTGGCGGCGGCGACAATCACCGGAGCTACGGTGTTTGAGAAGAGATATGGTCTCCCCCGCTGCCTGAGCATCTCCACGATCTCCTTTCGACCACTAACACAACCACCCGAAGCCCCTCCCAAAGCCTTACCTAAGGTGGTGGTAATAACGTCTATCTTGCCCACCACCCCGCACAGCTCGTGTGTTCCTCTCCCGGTCTTTCCAACAAACCCGGTGGCGTGAGAATCGTCCACCAACACCATAGCATCGTATTTTTCAGCCAGGGCACAGATTTGGTCCAGTTTGGCAATATCTCCATCCATGGAAAAGGCCCCATCGGTGACGATCATGCGAAACCGGGCGCCCTCCGCCTCTTTCAACTTCTCCTCCAGATGTGCCATGTCTGAATGCTTATAATTATATTGCTGGGCATTGCACAGCTTCATCCCATCCACGATGGAGGCGTGAACCAGCCTGTCGGCTATGATGGCATCATCCTTCCCCAACAGCACTTCAAAGACTGCGGCGTTGGCATCCATACAGGAGGGAAAGAGGATGGTGTCTTCGGTGCTTAAGAATTTGGTTAACTTTCTCTCCAGTTCGCGATGAATATCCTGGGTGCCGCAAATGAACCTCACCGATGACATCCCGTAACCTCGATCATCCAGTCCCTTTCGAGCCGCCTCCATAACTTCAGGATGACTGGAGAGTCCCAAGTAGTTGTTGGCACAGAAATTGACGACTTCCTTGGTGGCCGACCCTTCAGGATACTCCACTTTAACGTCCGCCCCTTGAGGAGTGTGGATATAGCGTTCTTCCTTGTAGAGACCGCCATCCTTGATGGTTTTTAATTCATTTTGATAGAATTCCTTCGCCTTACCGTAAGCCATGATTACCTCCTACTAATTCTTTGCCTCACTCCTCTGGTTGGTATCGGACACCCGTCTGGGCGGGACCAAGACAAGCCCTTCAGGTCAAGCCTTTCAGGACAAGTCGGTGACGAACAGGGGACGGTTAACTCATGTCTTAAACTCGTTGATTACTTCAATGATCTTGTTTACCGTCTCGAAATTATCAACCGTTCCCTTCTCATCCGGTATCTTCACCCCGAATTTCTTGTCTATAAATGCCACCAAAGATACCACGGAGAGCGAATCGATCAATCCCGAGGATATCAGAGGCGTGTTCTCCTCGATCTCCTCGTCCGGATCTTCCACGAATTCCTTCATGATGTACTCAATCAGCTCCTCTTTCACTTAAGTCCTCCTGTTCTGGTTTTCAAGAACTTACAGAATTATCGAAATCAAAACGAAATCCCACAAGGCTGGTGGATCAATCGTTTTCGAGTGTCGAAAGATCACCCACCGGTTCTCCTCTCTCCTGGGCGCGCAGAACTCTTCTCATGATCTTTCCGCTTCGCGTCTTGGGCAAGGAGTCCACAAATTCGATCTCCTGGGGCATGGCGATGGACGACAGCTTCTTGCGAATGAAGTTCATGATCTCAAGTTCCAGATCATCGCTTGGCTCAAATCCGGGTTTCAATGCCACAAAAGCTTTAACCACCTCCATATTCATCGCATCCGGCTTTCCTATGGCGGCAGATTCTGCCACGGCCTCATGTTCCAAAAGTACGGACTCTATCTCAAAAGGGCCAACCAGGTGTCCGGCAACGTTGATTACGTCATCGTCCCGTCCCATAAACCAGAAATATCCCTCCTCATCAATGCTCGATCTGTCGCCGGTTATGTACCACCCGTTCTTGAATTTGCTCTCATAGCCACTCTCGTTGTTCCAGTAGGTTCGGAATATGGAGGGCCAGGGTGGCTTGAGCGCCAGGAGTCCGGGTTTGTCTTTTTCGGCAATGGGTTCGAATTCGTGGCTTAAGACAGCGGCCGTTACGCCGGGAAAGGCTTTGCCCATTGATCCCGGCTTGATCTTCATCCCGGGGTAATTTGAAACCAGGATACACCCGGTCTCTGTCTGCCACCAGGTGTCATGGAAGGGTAAGCCGTAAACTTCCTCAGACCAGATTACAGCTTCCGGATTCAGCGGTTCACCCACCGAGCACAGGTGTCGGAGGGACGAAAGATCAAACTTCTTAACGATCTCCTTGCCCGCCTTCATTAGCATCCGAATGGCGGTAGGGGCGGAATACCAGACTGTTACTTTGTGTTTCTGGATGAATTCATACCATTTGGCCGGAACAAAGCCTCCATCCAGCACCACCTGGGTTATGCCCAGACTCCAGGGGCCGATGATTCCATAAGACGTGCCGGTAACCCATCCCGGGTCAGCCGTGCACCAGTAGATATCTTCCGTTCTTAAATCTAAAACCCATTTGGTGGTCAGGTACTGAGAGAAAATAGAGGAGTGAACGTGCAAAGCTCCTTTGGGCTGGCCGGTTGTTCCTGAGGTATAGTGGAGCACGGAAGGTGTCTCCGCGGTGGCTGGAAAGTGTTCAAATGACTCCATCCGGGGAGCTTTACTATATGAAAACGCCATTTCTTGCTCTTTCACCGGAATGCTCTCATCCTCAGACATGATCACAACGTGCTTTAGGTGCGGGAGTTTACCTTTTATCTTTCTGATTCTGGGCACAAGCTTTCTGGTGGTCAAGACGGCCGAAGCGCCGCTGCTTTCGAATCTGGTGAGCAGCGATTCCTCTCCAAAGGCGGAGAAGAGAGGCATGGCGATCCCTCCCATCTTCAGAATTCCCAGAAAGGCGAAATAAAGCTCGGGGATCTTGTCCATGAAGATGACGATGCGGTCGCCGTTCTTCAGCCCCAGCTTTTGGCTTAACAGATGGGCAAATGAATTCGAATGGATCTTCAGGTCCTCGAAGGTAAACCTCTTCTGTTCACCGGTGAAGCCTTCCCAGATTAAGGCTAACTTACTGCCCAGGCCCAACTCGCAGTTTCTGTCCGTGCAATAGTAGCCAATGTTAATGGCATCGCCTTTCTTGTACGAGAGTTCCTTCTGGGCAATAGACCAGTCAAAATCTTTGCATCTTTTCTCATAAGAACCGATGTTGCTCATCTCAAATAACTCCTTTGCTCCTCAATTTTCTTCTACGTTATTATCTTTGAATCTCTTGTTGGTATCGGACGCCCTCGTCCGTTCACGGTGAATCCGTTCAGGATGAATCCGATACCTTTTCATTAGCGTCACAGACAAGGCGTCCAAGCGGACGCCCCCGGACGCGGGCTCGTCTGAGCCCGTCCGGGCGGGTTCAGGACAAGTCCGTGACGAACGGGAACCTCCTTTTATTTCGCCTCCGGAAAGAAGACCACCTTCCCCACTTCTCTTTTCGAGGAGATCACCGCCTCCATGCCCTTCTGAAAATCTTTCAACGGCATCTTGTGGGTTATCACCGGGGAGACGTCCACCTTTTTGTATTTCAACAGGTTGCTCAACTGAAACCAGGTTTCAAACATCAATCTTCCGTTTATGCCGATGATATTGGCACCCTTAAAGATCACGCCATTGGCCAGATCAAATTCTATCTTGGACGAGGGGATGCCGAAGGCGGTGAAAGTTCCCCCCTTTTTTAAGATCTTGAAGCCATTATCGATGGCCCCCTGCACTCCGGTCATCTCTAAAACCACGTCCACCCCCTCACCGGATGTGGCGTCCATGATCTCCTTCGCCGGACCGTGGGTGAGTATGCTCAAGGCCACGTCCGCACCCATCTTCTTCAGCAGGTTGACCCGATAGGGGAACTCTCCCACGGCAAATATCCTTGCCGCTCCTACTGCACGGGCGATACCCGTGGCAAAGCAGGCGATTGGTCCATCACCCATTATGGCGATGATCTTGGCAGAGACCTCACTTTCCATCACGGTGTAGGTCGCATTTCCAAAAGGCTCCTGCACCGAGGCGATCTCCGGGGGGATGCTTTTGTCATTTTGCCAGGCGCAGACCTCCGGAATGGCCACGTATTCGGCGAAACAGCCATTGGTGTCAACACCCAGAATTTTGAGGTTCTGGCAGATGTGTTGCTTTCCGGTCAGACACTGAAAGCAACGTCCACAGGGGATATGGGTTTCTGCCGAGATATAATCACCCACGTCGATTCTTCTCACCAAATCTCCCGCCTGCACCACCTCGCCGGCACACTCATGCCCGAAGATCATGGGTGGTTTGATCCGGCTGGCCGCCCAGTCGTCCCAGCTGTAAATGTGGGCGTCGGTTCCGCAGATGGAGGTGGCCTTCACCTTCACCAGCACCTCATCCGGTTTGATCTTTGGAATATCGACCATCTCCAGTTCCGCGCCGGGCGCCCTCTCCTTTTTCATAACTGCAAGCATCTTCTCAGACATGGATTCTTCCCTTCTCAGTTGGTCAGAAACAAGAAAGCAGAGCCTTCTTAACCAAGCTCTGCTTCATGCAATCTTGCCAAAAGTGGTAGTTCCCGTCGGAGTTCCAGTGGTGCACTCCAATCTTGCTGTCTCTCTCGAATTGGACATTTTACCCTGTCGTGATCTGAAAGGATTCTCCGTCTCGTTTCGGTGGAAAATATCAAATTATTGGGGTTTTGTCAAGGAAAATGGAGCGGAGGCAGTTGCCCGGTTTGCTCTTGCCCCGCGCAGTGTAAAACTCATTTGATCCCTCGGAAGTCAAATCACCCCCCATTACCTCGAGCTTGATGTTTGGCATGACACACACCGTGTAACATTTCTGGGTCGGGGTAAGACCTACCTCTTATGCGCAGTCACAATTCTTTCAACTCCCCCGAGGTCCTTCTTTATTTCTGCCCTCTCAAAATCTGCCCGGGTTCGAACCAGTTCCGCAACTTTGCCTGCCTGACCCCAACCCACCTCCAGCGCCAGCATCCCTCCCTCTTTTAAGAAATCAGCCGATCCCCGTATTATGTTTTCATGGAAAAACATACCTTGTTCCTCCGTTTTCAGTGCGACGACCGGCTCATAGTCCCTTACTTCTCTGGGGAGATGGTCGAATTCCTCCTGGCTGACATAAGGTGGATTCGAGGCCACGCAGTCAACCAGGCCCTCAAGCTTTAGGTCCTTCAGGGGCTCGAACAGATCCCCACAAAGGAAATCAATCTGATCCTCCACTTCATTTCTCCTGGCGTTCTCTTCTGCCACTTTCAAGGCATCAGGCGAGATGTCGGTGGCAAACACGGATGAAGCGGTTAGATTCTTGGCCAGGCTGATGGCGATAGCCCCTGACCCTGTGCCCAGGTCAATGATTTTGGGTTGGGGGCGATCCTTGAGAAGCTCGATCACCGTCTCCACCAGGGTCTCCGTCTCTGGCCGGGGGATCAGAACGTTTTCGTTGACTCTGAACTCCAAACCGAAGAATTCCGTGCTTCCGATAATATATTGAAGCGGCCTTCCGGAGACTCTCCCCCGGATGTACTTATTGAATTTCTCTATTTGCTGGCGAGTTAAGATGCGGTCGCGGTCTAAGTAGAGCTCTATCTTTTTCGCATTAAGAACCGCCCCTAACAGAAGCTCCGCATTGGTGCGGGGGCGGTCAATCCCTTCCGATCGTAGTCTGGATACTCCCTGATTTAATATATCAAGACAAGAATTGCTCATAGGAAGATCGAGAGATAAGGTCCTGCAAACCCCTTTGTGCTTCTCCAAGACGATCTAAGGTCAGACCCGGGGTGGAACAGCCTCTGCGGGGGAATCCACAAAGCCAGTTTCCAACCCCGTACCTTACCTCGCCATAATGTGAGGGTTTCGAGAACGATTTCTTGGCGAAGATCGCGGGCAAGAACGAAAACGCCAGACTGGCCAGGCCAAATACCTTCAGGAATTTTCTGCGATTGATCATGTCGATTTCCTCGTGGTGGTGCCGCGGGCAGGATGAACCCTCCCCCACAGCTATTCGTTGCCTGATGAATCAGGCAACTACAAAACCTCTACCCTCCTATAAACGTAAAGTCGTTTATTTTCATCGCCGGCACGTACATCACCACGCTGAATTGAGGGCACAGCTTCCTTTCTTTGCTCATCAACTCCACGTTGGAGAAAGCCTCCAGGATGCTCTGGCCGATGCGCATATTCGACACGGCCGATTTGATCTTTCCGTTCTCGATTAAGAAAGTCCCGTCCCTGGTGGTCCCTGTCACCTGCGTCTTCATCGGGTTCATGTAATTGATGTACCAGAAGTGGGTGATTAAGATTCCCTTCTCGGTCGACGCGATCATCTCCTCGGTGCTGGATTCTCCGCCGGACATGACCATGTTCTTGGGATACGGCCCGAAGGTGTTATTGGGCGGAAGCGCATGCCCGGTGGATTCCACGCCCGCTTTGTTGGCATAGTAGGAGTTATAAACCACTCCCTTGGCTATTCCGCTTTCGATCAGGGGCACTCTCTTCTTGGGCACGCCCTCAAAATCGAATGGCAGAGCGTTCATCGAGGGGTGGAAGGGATCTTCGGCGACTGTGATCTTATCGCTGGTGATCTTCTCTCCCATATTTCTGGCCATGAAGCTCCGCCCCTGAAGAAAACCCTTTGCTCCGAAGCCCAGGAACCCGAGAAACAGCAAGAGAGATGCCACCGCTGCCTCTTCCAAGATAACGGTATACTTGCCCGGGGGAAGATCGATCGGATCCTTGGCCAGGACGGCCTTGAGATTTGCCCTGCGCGTGACCTTCTCCACGTCGATCTTACCGACGTCCCGGTCGTATCCTTGGGCCCAACCGGAGACCCCGTCTTCTGTGCTGCAGGTGAGCGAGAAATGCGCCTTGGTCTCCTCGAAGAACTGCCGTGTTCCCAGCGAATTCACCACGGCCGTTAAGTTGGTCTCGGTCTGAAAGGCCCCGGTGCCCGACAGTCCCTGGTCCTTGCACCTTTTGACCACCTTCTCTATGTCCTTTGCTCTTGCCAGAGGGGAATACCTGGCGGTTTTTTTATAGAATCCTTTGACCTCCGGAGCCGGTGATGAGGAGGGAAGGGAGACGAAATCCGGGTCCTCCTTCTGGAAGCTGGCTATCTCCGCGGCGGTGCTTACGACCTGCTTTACCGACTCATCGTCGATCCGGTTGGTCACCGCCACCCCGATCTTCTTGCCCAGAATCGTTCTTGCCATGACCGTATGATCCAGTCGGGAGATATTCTGGCGAATCACGTTCTCCACAAGCTGGGTGAATGAAAATTTCTCCCCCATCAATAGCAATTCCGTCTGATCGGCCTCAGAGGATTTGAGCCCCTTCTCCAGAATCTCAAATGCCTTCTCTTTCTCCATCATCTTTGGATTCTCTCCTAAGAACGCTTATTTGATCAGCTGCCCACCTTGACATTTCTGACTCTAATCGGTGAGGCGCCCTGGCTGGTGGGCATGTTCTGTGCCGGTTGGCCCTTGCCGCAGTTGGGAGTGCCCCAGATTTCCCACTGTTCCTGGTTGCCGATAGCATCGCAGGAATTCCAGAACTCAACCGTGTTTCCCGAGTAGGATGGACTTTTGATCATGTCGCCCAACTTACCCTTTTTGATCTCCCATCCGATCTCGCAGCCCATCTGAAAGTTCTCTCTGGTGTCGTCGATGGACCAGGTGCGAACGGTCTGCATGTAGATTCCGTCGTCCACCTCGGAGATCATCTGCTCTAAGCTTTTGTCCCCGGGCAGGAGATTAGTGTTGGTCATCCGGACTATGGGAACGTTGGCCCAGCCTGACGCCCGCATACAGCCGTTGCTGGACGTGCCTACCTTGGGCGCGGTGTCACGGGAGGAGAGATAGCCTACCAGAATGCCGTCTTTGATTAGAAAGCTCTTGGCCGCCTTCACTCCTTCGTCATCGTAACCGAAGGTTCCCAGGCCGAAGGGTGCGGTGGAATCGTTTACCACGTTCACTATCTCCGAACCGTATTTGAGGCCGTTTAGCTTATCCGGCGTGGCGAAGCTGGTTCCGGAGAAGTTCCTTTCTGCACCAAATACCCGATCCAGCTCCAGGGCATGCCCGATCGATTCATGAATCTGCAGTGATACCTGCGGCCCGTCCAGGATTACGGTGGTGTTCTTGGAGGGACACTCTCTCGCACCGAGAACTGCCACCGCCTCCCCGGCGATCCTCACGGCGTTCTTCTCAAAATCTAATTCCCCGATGAGTTCGTATCCCTTGGTCTGATGTTGTCCGCTGGAGTTGGGATAGGACCTTGTCCCCATCTGCCTGTGGCTCTGCATGGCAGTGGCAGTGATTCCGGCCCCGCTCTGAACTATCAACTGCTCGATTATCGAGCCCTCCGAGCTGGCGAAAAGTTTGTTTCTCTTAATGAAAGTCATCATGCACTCGGTCTGGTTGACGCCGGATATGCTTGCCATGAGACCGTCTAAGAACAATAGAAAATCAAGTTTCTCTTTGAGCGGTATCGAAAAAGGATCGGTAACGATAGGGGTCTGGTACGAATCTACGATCTTCTCGGTGGGAGCGAGGACAATATCTCTATCTTTCACCCGCGAGCTGGCCCGGGCCAGCTCGATTGCCTGTTGGCTTACTTCCTTGATGCTCTCCTCGTTTACATCGGCGCTGGCAGCGAATCCCCAGGCGCCGTCGACCATTACCCTGATCCCCAGGCCGAAATCTGTCGATTTCTCGATTAACTCCGCCGTCCCCTTTCGGACGCTTAGGTTCTCCTCTTCGATCTGTTCGATTCTTATGTCCGCATAGCTGGCCCCCTTGTCTTTAGTCAGAGACAAGGCCAGATTGGCTAAGCTTTGGTATTCTTTCATATCGCTTTTCCTCTCATCTATCCTCACAGGCTATGGGGAATGGCCAGTATGAGCAGGGTTGCCACGAAGGAGACAATCACCAGCGTGGAATAACTCCGGCCAGAGACAAGGTTTTTAGTCTCACCCTTACCCCACAGGGTCCCCTTAACCATAAACAAAGTGAAAAGCCAAAAAACAAACATTATCTGGGATTTGTTGTCGGTCACGTCCCGGCCGAAGGGAAATGCCTCCCAAAGCACTCCAAAGGCAAAATAATTCATGGCCCATCCGAAGGGAAAGAATCCTATAAATAGAAAAAGAAGGGTCACGGTACACAGTCTGACCGATTTCTTCAGTGTGGTTTTGCCCCTCTTCAACTCTATGGCAGAAAACAAAGTCAAAGTTGCAAAGAAGATGGCCGCAAAGATAGATACAATGTGAGGAATGATGATATAGAGTGGGACTTCACCTCTAAACTTGAGCCGGACAGGTCTGATTTGACCCGAATCTCTCTCCGGGAGAGTAACTTTCACCAAACCACCCTCTCGCACAGTGGCAGCTTCGAGGAAATACCAGGCTTTGGTGCTCTTTGGATGATGAGGGATGCTTGCTGCAAAGACATTCTCTTCGCCCGGCTTTGCGCTCATCTCGACGGACTGATATTCACCGTCTTTTCCGATCTTGTAGACCAACCTTACTTCGGAGGCCCCCTCAACTCTGGCCGATATTACCGGGATCTCATCTCCCACCTGCCTGGGAACGGTATTATGTTCAATCAGGATGCCGTGCTCGGCGACCATCTCATGGACTGAACGCACGGCTGTCGTTTTTCTGGTGAAAGCCAAAAGGAGAATAGTGAAGAGAAAGGCAAGTCCGATTTTCCAGAACTTCATCTGAGTTTCCCTTTTTCGAGAAACTGTGCTTTTCATCAACAACTGCTTACCTGCAGACTGACAGACCCGGCCGCCGCTGCAGGGAGGCCCCGGAGCTAAACCTTTGAGTTCTGTAACCTCTGTTCCTGTTCTTTACTTTTCAAAGCCTCCACAAACTCATCGATGTCGCCGGTTAAAATGCCTTCAAGCCGGTATAAAGTCAAGCCAATTCTGTGATCGGTCACCCGCCCCTGGGGGAAGTTATAAGTTCTGATCTTCTCCGATCTATCTCCGCTCCCCACCATAGTTTTTCTCTCCCGGGCGATTTTGGCGGTCTGTTCTGCCGCGACCTTATCCAGAAGCCTTGCCCTCAAAACCTTCATGGCCTTGTTCTTGTTCTTCAACTGGGACTTCTCATCCTGACAGGTGACCACAGTATTGGTGGGCAGATGGGTGATTCTCACCGCCGAATCGGTGGTATTCACCGACTGCCCTCCCGGACCCGATGATCGGAACACGTCGACTTTTAGGTCTTCCGGCTTTATATCCGTCTCCACATCCTCAGCCTCGGGCAGTACGGCCACTGAGGCGGCGGAGGTGTGGATCCTTCCCGAGGCTTCGGTAGCCGGCACCCTCTGCACCCGGTGAACGCCGCTTTCGTATTTTAGCTTGCCGTATACATCTTTACCCTCTACCAAGAAGATGATCTCCTTGAATCCTCCTATTCCCGTAGGATTGGAGTTCATCACGTCCGCCTTCCAGCCGTTCTTCTCCGCGTATTTCACATACATCCGGTAGAGATCGGCCACAAAGAGCGCCGCTTCCCCCCCTCCCGTGCCGGCCCTTATCTCCATGATGGTATTGCGGCTGTCCATGGGGTCCTTCGGCAAAAGCAAGACTTTCAGCTTTTCCTCCAGCCCATCCTTCTTGGAGTACAGCTCCTCCAATTCCGACTTCGCCAGCTCGACCAACTCCTCATCCTTCGACTCGCGGCTGATGCTCTCGTCCTCCTCGATGGTCTTGAGCAATTCCCTGTATCCAGAAGATAACGAAACGATCTCGGACAGATCATTATGCTCTTTGGCGATTCTTTTGTACTTATTCTTATCCGAGAGAACCTTTGGATCGGAAAGAAGCTCGGTCAGTTCCCTATGTTTCTCTTCCATCTTCTCCAAAAGATCTAACATAAGATCACCTTTTCAATTTGACGATTCTTTATTCGCAGATGCCGAAGAGGTCTCCTCGGATTTCTCCGCAGTATTCAAGGCGTTCTTCAGAGCTACCAGGGCTACCTCCATCTGATCGGGCGTTGGCTCGTTGGTGGTAATGCTCTGTATCCACAAACCCGGTGTGCTCAAGAATCTGATGACCTTGCTTCTCTGTCTCCTTCCGGACGCTCTCAAAAGCTCGTAACCCACACCTGCTACAAAAGGCAGAAGGGAGAAGTGAAGCAAAAATCTTTTGGGCAGGGTGGGGGGGACGCCGGTTGCAAGATAATAAATCGTATCGGAAAGGGAGTAAACCAAAATGGCGAAGACCACCACTATCAGAATGAAGCTGGTGCCGCAGCGGGGATGTCGGGTTGAAAAGCCTTTTACGTTGTCTACGGTCAGCTCCTTGCCGGCCTCGAAGGTGTAGATGGATTTATGCTCCGCCCCGTGATACTGGAAGATCCTCTTAAACTCGCCGATTCTTGAAAGAGCCCAGACGTAAACGACAAAAAGGAAGACCCGAACTAATCCCGCAATCAGGTTAAAGGTTAAAGCCTCTCTTTTCACCCCCAGAAATTCGGAAAACCAGAGAGGCAGGAAGAAAAAGATGCCGATTCCCAATGCCATGGCAAAGATAGCCGTGAGGGCCAAATACGCGCTCCGTAAGAAATCGGAGCTTTTCTTCTCCTTCTTGGGATTAGACTTCTCCTCTTCTTCCTTCATGGCCACCTCCGCGGAGTAGTTTAGGGTCCCGATGCTGATCACCAGCATCTCCACGAAGCTGACCAGTCCCCGGATCAAGGGCAATCCCAGGAGCTTGTATCTATGAACGAAGGAGATGTAGTCTCTGTTTCTGACCACGATCTCCCCGTCTGCTTTTCGCACCGCGGTCGAAACCCGGTGGGGTGAGCGCATCATCACCCCCTCTATTACCGCCTGCCCACCGACGTGAATGTCAGCCAATGTTTGCTCCTTGCTCTTTCGTAGTTGCCCGATTCATCGGGCTAAAGCCGTTGTAGCCGCAGGCTTCAGCCTGCGCAAATCATGCAACAAGCCCTGGAAGAGCATACAAAAAAGCGACTGCTGTCCACAATGATACTCTCTACCCCTTGTTGACAACAGTCGCTTAAATGTCTTGGCTACTTTTCTCCGCTGTCCGGAGAGGCCTTCGGCTCTTCCTCTTTCGCTTCTGGCTTTGTGGCCTTAGCTTGGGCCTTTGCCTGCTTGGCTTCCGGTTTTACTTCCTTGGATTCAGGCTTTGCTTCTTTGACGTCGGCCTTCACTCTTTTGACTTCAGCCTTCGGTTCTTTGGCTTCAGCCTTTGTTGCTTTGACTTCGGCCTTTGCTTCCTTGGCTTCTGGTTCTTCCTCTTTGCGCTCAGCCTTTGCCTCTTTGGCTTCCGGCTTTACTCCTTTGCTCTCCGCTTTCTTTTTCTCAAAATGCTCGTACTTCCTTCTAAACCTTTCCACCCTTCCTGCGGTGTCTATCAATTTCTGCTTCCCCGTGAAAAACGGATGGCAGGCAGAGCAAATCTCCACCTTGAGGTCCTTTATGGTGGCCCGGGTTTCGATCTTGTTCCCGCAGGCGCAGGTTATGGTGGTCTCGAAATACTTGGGATGAATCTTCGGCTTCAATTTTTCTCCTCCTTCACATCTTTGATACGAGAATATAATCAATGGAGTTAAAAAAGCAAGGCAAATATGGCCTTTTATCAACGTGCATTAATACGGAATGAGTAGTCTCCTCGTTGATAATTTCGGCAGGTTTTGCAGTCAGAATGGCTCCTCGCGACATCCTCCGGCGGCGAGCTGTTCGGGATTGTATCCCGAACAGCGGCACCCCGCCAAAGCGACCTCGCCAGCCGTAGAGCTTATTCCTGTTCAAAGAAAGGTCTTGCCAAAGAAGGCGCGTGGCTTATATTATAGGCAGGTAATAGGCCTGAGGAATAGGGGGAACGGATGAGCAGAACGTGTTTAGTTTTCGCGCTTTTGTGCGCGATCCTGTATTTCGCGAGCGGACCAGCGACAGCTCAAATCCCTGGAGACGCCAATGGGGACTTAATCGTCAACGTTGGGGACGTGGTGTATGAGGTCAGCTATCTTTACAGGAACGGCCCACCGCCACTCTTGTATGAGTGTGGTGACCCTACGGCAGACTGCATAATCGACCTGGCTGACGTGGTCTATCTGGTCAACT
>Ga0114919_10001301_pt1 | contig 19913 bp, 18 predicted proteins | sample BlataG_FD_88682 | JGI IMG/M metagenome (GOLD analysis project Ga0114919, IMG submission 88682) | Deep subsurface microbial communities from Black Sea to uncover new lineages of life (NeLLi) - Black_00105 metaG | ecosystem: Environmental > Aquatic > Marine > Oceanic > Sediment | place: Atlantic... | reverse complement strand
GTCCAGTCTCCATAGATCCTCTTGACGTTTGCGGTTCCATATTTCGCTATTTCTGCCAACAATCCCTCTACGATTGAGGGTTGGGCATTGTCTGCGTCAATCAATACTGCTAATTTTTGTGCCGGCCCGTTAGTCATAATCTCTCCTTATTCTTCTAACGCATTTCTCAGCGGCGAGGGAACCGAGTCCGCTGAAGAAAGAGGTTATAATCCTCGATAGTTATAAATCATTTCAATCCCAGGGAAGCTTAGGAAGCTCATTGAGTGCTTTTGCAAATCTTTCTGGATTGAACGGTTCCTGTTTCTTTAGGACATCAAATATCTCTGAAGAAACAACGCACCCAATAAGTTTCTTAGCTTCTACTTCAGAATATCCCTCTGATATCAAGCGATCATAAGTTTGATGAGTTTCAGGTGGATCATTTGCTTGAAGTTGATTTTCGACAACCTCTAAAATTGCTGATTTTAAATAAGGATTTTCTTCCATATTTTATCTCATCCAAAATTATAACAATGAGTGACCGGGATTATTTCCAAAATATATAAAGAATTATGGTTTCAATTTTTTATCTTGCTTATTAAAAAATAAAACCCATATCAACTCAGAACCTGGGGTTTGACCCTGAGCCTTTTTCTCGATGATATTTTTTACATGAGTCAAGAGCAGACCTACCCCATTTTCCTATTTCCTTCTTTATAGTAACATTTTACAGGCATATTGTTTCCTGTGGCAGCAAGGCATTTATTACAAGAAACGCAGGAAGCAATATCAGTTTTACCTTCCTTGAATTTTTGCACCAAAAAAGGTTCTCTGATGAATGGACGACTCATAGATATAATATCCGCATACCCTTGTTTTAGTATATCTTCCATTTGAGATACTCTCCGTAATCCACCTACCAAAAGTAACGGAACATTCCCCATTGCAGGTTTGATCATTCTTGCTGCTTCAAGATTATATCCCTCCTGCAGATCGTATTTGCCTGCCATACCGGTGAGCATGCGCTTTCCAACGGGCCTCATCCACCATGGGAGGCCTCCGACAAGCTCTTTTATCGGCACGTCGCCCCGGCACATATTCATAAAAGAATACGTAGGTGAGCCACAGCTCAATTCCAAACCGTCAATTCCAATTTCAGTGAGCCATTCAGCATAACGTTTTGCCAGGATAGGTGTAATGCCTTCTTTGGGCGTGTAGTCATGCGTGTTGAGCTTTACCAGTAAAGGCATTTTTTCAGGTAATTCCTTTTTGGTTTCGGTAATGATCTTCCTCAAGAAACGAAATCGATTCTGGTCCGAACCGCCCCAGATGTCATCTCTGGTGTTAAAAAAGGGTGAAAGGAATTGATTGATCAAATAACCATGAGCTGCGTGTATCTGAATGCCGTCTGCACCAGTTTCAACCACCCTTCTGACTGCTTTTCTAAATACCTGGATGACCTCTTGTATCTGCTCTTCTTCCATTCGCTTTGGCTTTACAAAATGGATGGGATCTCTCCCTATACTGGAAGGACCAATCGGGGTCTGTCCGACTATGCTTTTAGTGGTTTGTCGTCCTGCGTGGGCAAGCTGAAACACAATCTTGCCACCTTCTTTGTGGATATCTTGGACCAATTTTTTCAGTCCTGGTATCATTTCGTCCCTGTGGATTCCGGTTTGGTATTTGAATGCGCGTCCTAGAGGATGAACATACATATAACCTGTAATTATCAGACCAACATCCCCTTTGGCCAGATTGCGATATCTCATTACAATTTTCTCAGTTACTTCACCTGTTTCTTGAGCCATACTCTCGTATGTTGCAGAACAAACAAACCGATTCTTAATTTGTAAATTACCCAACTGTATGGGTTCAAATAGAACGGACATGATTAAATCACCTAGTAATCATTAGAGTTAATACTGTCGAATAGTAATTATTTACATAACGCATAGCTTCAGTTGCCATTGTGATGCGCAGCGGAACAGCGGTCAAATGCAAGCTGTTGTTAACCGCTGCGCAGATTACAGCCTTCCATTACTCGCTAGTTGATTCCCGTATACTTGAAAGATAAGCCATAATTTCCTCTTTGTGCAAATCAACATACGCACAACTTGGAGTGACTCCACAGTTTCGACAGGCTAGATGATAGGCCGAATTGATCGTATTACACCGGGTACACGAATAGTGTTCTAACATTTCCTCAAACCAGTTTTCATACCCAACTTCCTTGATGCGGTTCTGAGCCTGCCATAACTCGATTCGATGTGGCATGGCGGCTTGAAACTCCTTTAGTGGCGTACAAGGGTACTCCTCACACTCTACACAATAGTCTAACCCCTTCTCCTCCGCACATGCTGACATCTTGCAAGTCTCACAATAGGTGAACCGATTTTGTGCTCGGCAACCATCACACTTGAGAGCTTCAACTAGGACTTGAAGATTTTCCGCCATCTTCCTTCGTTTTTCCAGACTTTCTCTCTGAGCAATGAATATCCCGCACGCTGGACAAAACAATCCGCAAACCGCTACGAGCTTTTTATCTGGCTGATAAGCATCTTTTTTCATCTTCATCAAACCTTTCTCATATTCATGTTGAAAGTCAATTCTTCCGGCGGCTAACATTAATACTAGACGGCTTAAAAGACATAATATATTACGCCTTTAAATGAGATAAGGGTTATAAAAGCGAATTAATTTAAAAGCTGTAGTTTAATCCTGCACTTTTTTCTCAATAATATTCTTTAAATGAGTCAAGAGCAGATCTGACACCTCTAATTATATCCAAGCATTTTCTTCCGTTGTCAATTCGCCACCCGCATCACCAGTGTTTATAGTGCCCGCAGGTTCGACAAGCATGATTTTGCATTCCTCTTTTGCGAATGGTTTGTGTTCCACACCCCTCGGGACGACAAACATTTCTCCTGCCTTCAGGTCAACTTTACCGTCACGAAATTCGATGCTCATTTCGCCATCAAGAGTGATGAAGACCTCGTCGGTATCAGCGTGACTGTGCCAAACAAAGTCGCCTTGGAATTTAACCAATTTGAAATGATAGTCATTCATTTGGGCGATGATTTTAGGTGCCCAATGGTCAGCAAACTTGTCGAGCTTTTCTTCCAAGTTAATCGGTGAATACTTCATATAGCTCTCCTGAAATTTCAGCAGCAATTACTATACAGAAAATATTGCACATATTATGCATATTACCCTGAAATATAGAAGTAACTTCGATTATTCTCTCCAATCTTCCAGCCTGACGATCTTTCTATCAGGACGGTGGTTGCTCCAGAGGCAAATGGTATTTTCTTTGATATATCAACGCATCAATTGGGTTTGACCCTGAACTTTTTTCTCAATGATATTCTTTAAATGAGTTAAGAGCAGGATTGATCCCTTTTTTTGTTTCTCAGTCGCATATACAACTTGAAGATTCAATTCAATCTACTGATCTGATTGTTTTGCAAAGACATAGGAAAAAGGTATTGCGATCAGGTCTCCAATGATATAGCTCGCGAATATTAGGACATGCAATATTGCATACGCCGGAAACTTTCCTACAGCCAAAAGAGGCAGAATAACACCAATGAACCATACCACCTTATAGCTAAGTTGTAGCAACAGAACAGGAACAAATTTGAGAGGAGACAGCAGGCCTAGTATAGACAAAAGCCCGAATGCCACATAGACGCTACCAGTAACTCCAAGCACGATTGGATCTCCACTGGGCCAGCTAAACATAGATCTCATTACGTTGGGAATGACAATTATTCCCAATCCGAATCCTCCTGCTCCAACAATAGTGTAAATATACATTCCCTTGAGCCAACCCAACCTAATCTTGATATCTTTAGACATTTTTTTCTCCTTTTTGAAATTAGTTATCTTTATGTCACAATCTCATATAATGAAGAATTAATCGGCTGCCGGAAGTTGCAGGCTATAGGCAGTCGGGTTGAATGGCATATTCGACATCTCTCTTTATTCATGGAAAACACGGACACTCGGGACCCCCTCTATGAAGTCTATGATTGGTTCCGTCCCTGCCCTTATTTCCTCTCGGTGAGTATCCCAGAATCGATTGAAAATAATCATAGCATCATTGGCATGTCTGGAAGGATTTTTTTTAAAGGAGAGGAATGCTTCTGCAAGGAAAACCGACACATCTCTCGAAACTTGCTGTCGTAAAATCTGAAGGAATCGTATGGCTGCGGCAAAGGTTACTACACCAGGGCCGTAATACCACCCTCTTCCCTGCTCGAAGTCACCTCGGAAGTCTGGATTGCCGGACTCATTATGGAAGGTTGAAAGCACTGCCTCAATTATAAGAACACAGGGGCCGTTCTGATTAATCCATTGAGCGACAGCACTGATTGTATTGCCAAACTGTAGTTCAATCGGTTGAGCGATGTCTTTGTACATTATTCCACACGTGGGCCTATTACGTGAGTAGCCAAGATCAATCGCAAGATGCGGATAATGCTTTAACCCGATATCTGTCTTATAAAAAATCATAGCATTCGTCGAACATCTAATAGGTAGATTTTACATTTGACCCTGAACCTTTTTCTCTATGATATTCTTTAAATGAGTCAAGAGCAGATCTGACCCCTTTCCAATAGATTCTGTGAACCGCTCCTGTGAGCTTCTCCTGAGCCTGTTGAAGGAGACCCGCATGAGGGGTGGTGTGGGGAGGGGGAGAGAAAAACTCCCCTCTACCCGATTAGGACATCAACTATTCTACAATGATTTCCCGCTCAGCTAGCTTGACACCGTTTAGAATGGCAGTGACTTTCCATTTTCCGGATTTGTCAGCCTCTTTGATGAATCTGTGCTCGGTTCTTACCATATATACACCGCTTTTTGTTGTAAATTGCTTGTTCCTGGTATGAACCAAATCGCCATTCTGATTGTATAGTAGAATATCGTACTTGCTAAGTCTATTCGGTACATTCATGAATTTAACGTATATGTGTATACATTGATCGACTAATCGGACTCTTTCGAGATCATTTGCTGGCACATATGTTTCTATAAAATGATCGGTTATGATAATCCTTGCCTGAGATGGTGTCACCTTGTAGTCAGGCATGGTCGCACACCCAACGCAACTGAGCAGAAGCGATAGGAGTAGGAAACGAGTATAGATGTGTTCTTTTCTCATCATTGATTACCCTCCTAATTATTGATTGATCGGAATTATTTCTAGAATATATAAAGAATCATGATCATGGTTTTATATTTCAATTTTTTACCGTGCTTAATAAGAAATAAAACCCATATCAATCTAGAAACTAAGATTTGGCCCTGAGCTTTTTCTCAATGATATTCTTTAAATGAGACAAGAGTAAATCTGACCCGTTCTAAATGCAGAATTATCCTGCCTGTGCCATTACGTGTCATGAAACAGGCAAATACTTATTAAATATGCAGCATATGTAGTCAGTTACAGCAAGCTTGGCATGGCACATGTCAGGTTGAATGACAGGTTCTGCCAATTACTTCAATCTATCTTTCCAGTACTGAGGGTCCCTATGCAGGTGCATGACAGCAAGGACGAAGAGAACATCTTCGTCGATTGCATAGATAATGCCATAGGGAAAACGACTAGTCTGACAGCGCCGGATACCGTCTTCGAGTATAGGCCAAGCTTTTGGAAAACTGAGGACGTTCTCGAGGGTGGAATTCACTTCAATGGCGAAATCGTAACCGAGACCTGGCTCACAATCTTCATAATAGTCTATAGCGGCGACAAACTCGACCTCGGCTTCAGGGTGAAAAACGTATTTCACTTAGTAAACCGTTCATGAAGTCTATCGAATACCTCGTTACCTGGAATCGGTTTGACTTTTCCTGAACGAATTTCCCCAAGCCGTCGTTTAGCTATCTCTATCCATTTTTTATCAATGGCAGGATCTGGCATGTTAAGGCTTTTCAATAAGGAATCTGCGATAAGTGCCCGATCTTCGACGGGAAGAGAAAGGGCTTCATCGATAAGTTTTTTAGTGGCAGGCATGATGTACCCCCATATTCTAAAATTGTTTATTCAATGTGACAACAATATTATAGTAAACAACAGACTCAATCGCAATACAATATTCCAAGCAGAACATTTAATATATAGATTATAGATATTGCAATGATTACAATTTCTGCATAATCCAATAGCCTATATCAAACCGCCAAATCAAATGCGATAAATACTTCCCACTAAAGGAGTAAATGCTTTTTGAGCCATGAAACCCATATCAACTCAGAAACTAAGGTTTGACCCTGGTCTTTTTTCAATAATATTCTTTAAATGAGGCAAGAGCAGATCTGGCCACCTTTTTTTAAGTCACAAGCCTTTTCCTTCATAATTTGTGACACCTTCATCCCCCAAATATTTATTAAATTCTTGAGCACGTTTAAGGAATTCTTCATCAGATAAGGCTAAAACAAGAATGCTATGGACAAACCCTTCTTTGCTTTTACACGCAAATCTCCGTTTTTTTGTATCAATTAAATCATCCACTTTATTAGTTATAGCAATAGTTGTTGACATAGTTTCCCCTTTAGAAATTTTAATATAAAAAAGCCCGGTGTCAGAGGCAGCGCGTTCCTACCCTGTCCCTTGCACTCCGATGTTGTGTGCTCCTTAACTTAGGATCATTTGTTTACCTTCAGTACTTTTACCAAAAAATCAGTCGCTTTGTGATTATAAATGCTTGGAGTCACAGGAGGGACGACACCACTTTCTCTATATTCATCTTCCTGTTTTTTGTTTCTAAAATTATATGCTGAGTAGTCTAGATTGTCTTTGACTTTGTTATCTTTAATTGCTTGCCAAATATCACTCTGACTAACACTAGGAATTCTGGCTTTAACCTCTGCAGCAAGCTCCATTGCTGAGAGAGGATAATCCTTGATTAGATTTTGTTTGACCTTTTTAACTATTTCTACTTTATCAACCGGGACTACATCACCGATAAGTTTTAGCGTTACCGCCCCCTCTTTTTCGGAAAACTGTCCTTCTTTAATAAACTTAATCTTGTTTGCTAAGCCTTCATCTAACACAAGAATTTTTGATTCATCTTTTTCGATCAATGATTTTTCTGTATCCAAAATAGCGGCATTTTGAGGTCCGGCTTTACCAATTTTGGCCATCAAATCGAGCCACTGGCTATTATTCTGTTCAATACGTTTGTTGATTATATTTTCAAGTTCAGCGTATTGTATCTTTTGTGTGCGACCGCCATATCGATAATAAATTTCACCGTTTTTTATGATTTGATCCTTACCTTCGTCCTTTTTTGCGATTACTGGTTTTACCGCTGCTTCATAAATTTTAAAAATACCGAAGGCTTTTCCTTCGATCTCGACTACAGCTTGTTCCCATCTGATATCTGCAGAAAATATTCCAAGAAGAAAACCTGTGATTTTCTCTGGATCAATTTTGTTGAACTGCTCTAAGGTAGAGCCACTAAGTCCATTTGGTAAGCGAGGAGCGTTTTTAACACCGAATATTAGATAGCCCCCTCTATTATTTGAAAAGGCGGCAAAATCTCTAAAATAATCAGCTAACCCTGCAAGGTTAAACTGTTCTTTGAACTCTAGCTCCTGACCTTCCCTATGGTATAGATAGGCTCCTTTGGTTTTCAATAGTTCCTTGACGATATATTCATCTATTGGCACGTCTTGATGCTCCCATTAACATACAACCAAATCATTTATGACACACAAATATATAATAGATAGATTATAAATATGGCAATAATTCTATATTCTGCATAATCCAATAGCCGCTATTAAGCTACCAAATCGCATCCTATCTTTAAGTATTCTGTTTCCAATCCTTCAAGCCTGATGATTGTGCTATCTGAGAGATAGAGAATCCATATCATGGTAATGGTATCCTTTATGTATCAACATAGAACCTGGGGTTTGATCCTGAAATCCTTTCTCAATGATATCCTTTAAATGAGTCAAGAGCAGATCTGACCCATTTATGCATTTTCCCCCTCCACGATTTTGATCTCATCCGGGGTAAGGTCGTAGAGTTTGTAAACAAGCTGGTCGATTTCGGCTTCAAGATCTTTTACTTTGGATTGTTTGGTTGGGTTTTGTGAATAATTACTGTCTTTGACTTCTTCAATGATTTTTTCTGCAAAATCTATAATAGCTTTTTGACCCGAAATATCTGCTTTTACAATAGGTATGTTCATGAGTGGGTTTTTGTCTACCTGAAATTGATTACCTTGAAGTTTTCCTTGAAAAAATAACCAGAATGCGACAACTTTAGAATTTAGAAGGCCTAAAATATACTTAAGATTGATTCTATTTGTTTTAATAACTAAAAATGCTCTAGAAACATAACAAGGAAAGTCTACTAAGGAAAAGGATGGCTGTGCACATTTCCTAACAGAAAGTATCTTTTCTCCAAGGAAGTTATCTTCATCTCTAGTTCTGTGTAACCCATATGGCTTGTTTACAGAAGTAATTATTTTTTGAAATATGTCTAAATGTTTCTTTATGTTGGGGTAAAGATTGATTTTCTTATTAATTTCTGCTCCTGCATAAATAACCCAGTATCTGTTTGCACTATTTGCATAATATCTATTAATCTCTTTCGTAGTATAATATGGCTTAAGCAGGCCTAGTTCATTATCATTCCATTTTACAAGCATTTTTTCCTTTGCGCTTAGGACGAAAATACCATCTCCAACGCTAAATTGTCCTTCTAATTTTTCCAAATGCGTCTTATTAACAAAATCTTGCATTACGTCTATGCCACTAAATATTTCATGATCCACCAAATTGAAACTGCCTAATTCTTTTATCTTATTTAAAATACCGTCATTAGTTGGATGAATAAATTTAATATAGCTATCAATATAGTCAGATCTTTTGATTGAAACTTTAAATTTTTCAAATTTGGGATTTGATAAATCTCGAGTTTCATATAAGAATTTTGTCAAGAACTCTGTGCTGGCGTTATTATCGAATAGCTTACTGTATCGTAAAAAATATTCTTGCGGTTCGCGGCTTTTGACTATCACAAAAACCATTGTTTGAATCCCGGCAGTAAAAATTTTATAATCTGCAAAGTCAATGAAATCAAGAATCCGTCCATATTTAATCATTTTGTTCCTAAACCGCGACGCTCCATCATTGGTAATCCAATTATTTGTAGCAATAAACGCCATCGTGCCAGTGTTTCTTAAAACATCCATACCTTTGGAACCAAATATATACCATAAATCCATTTTACCCTGATAACAATCTGATTTTCTCAGTCCATCAAATGCATGTCTATTGACATCCTCCTTTATATACGGGGGATTTGCAATCACCACATCAAACCCGCCTTTTGCCTGAAATATTTCCGAGTAATTTATATACCATTCAAAGTGTTCGGTGGGTCCTGGTACATCTATGTTCTTTATTTCTTCAATTCTGCTTTCAGTTACTCGGATTTTCTTTTCGTTTTCTTTTTTATCTTTATCATCCTCAAAAAGCCTTTGTTGAGATTTAACTGCCAAAATATCATCTTTCAGTCTTTTGATTTGTTTATCTCGATCATATTTAAAAAGCTTCTTCATGAGGATATCTATTTCAAGCCGCTTATTTTCTTTCTGGGTAGGAATAGTAATATTAAATAATTCATCTTTTGCTTTTTTAAGTTCTTTGACTAATTCAGTCCGCTTATGATCTATAGTGCTAGCCAATGATTCTGTGGAAAGTAATTCTATCAAACTGTTGCCCTGCATAATCCGGTAATCCAGATTCGGCAGCGGCTTGATATTTTTGATATCATTCTCATCCACTACCAGCGACAGCCAGAGGCGCAGTTTGGCGATCTCCACCGCGCCCGGGTCGATGTCCACGCCATAAAGGGAATGCTCAATACATTGGCGTTTGAAATTATAAACGGTGCGGTTGTCATCGAATTGAGATTGCTTCGTCGCTTGCGCCCCTCGCAATGACAAAAAAGGCGTAAGCACATTCCTTGTTTTCACAATCTCGCTCATCATGCCCACCGGGAAAGCACCGGAACCGACTGCCGGATCACAGACAGTAATGGCCGCCAGTTTCTCGTCAATCAGTTCGGCATTGCTGCGTATGCTTTCGGACAGTTTATGTGAATAGGTTCTGGTTTCTCTGCCTTCGCTGATTACTCGCGCTTCGTTTTCGCTGACATGCTCGCCGGTATGGATCAGGGTTTCGATATCTTCCTTTAGATTCCTCGCTCCCGCCTGCGCCGAGGCTTCGGCGGGCAGGTCGCTCGGAATGACAGAAGAGAGTTCTGTCGCCAGGTAATTGATCAAACTCTGCTGGCACATGTAGTGCACAATCTCACGGGGAGTGTAATAGACACCGAACTTTTTATTGAATTTGTTTTCCTCGCCGGTTTTGCCGCTTTTTAATGCTTTTTTATATTCATCAAAGTTATCCGGGCGGATGGCATTGAATTTCTCATAGGCTTTACCCAGCAGTTCCGGGTCAATAGCCACTTCCTTTTCCAGGGGTTCATCCTCTTTAACGGTAAAATTGTAGCGGTCAAAAACATCCAGTATGCCTGTGCCTGTATCGCCTTCTTTGGTTTTTTCAGAGTTGGAGAAAAGTGTGTCAGGAATAATTATATCGGTATGCACCCAGTCGTAATTGCCGATGAGGTCAAAAAGCCCGCCATTTAGGAAGGGGATTTTACAGTTGAAGCGGCTGTAATAATAATCTATATGTTCGCGATCTTTACCGCTTCGCAGTGCTTCATAAAATAGTGGCTCCAGAATGTCATTGAAAAAATTTTTGTAATCGCCGTGCTTTTTCTCAAACAATTCCCGTAAAAAATTCTTTGAACCGGTGCCCCAGTCATCGTCGCGGCCCACGCCAAACCAGCCTTTTTTCTGTAGAAAATAAAGGAATATAATCTGGCCCAGCAGTTTTTTGGCAAAGTTTACAGTATCAACGCCTTTGGCTTCAAAATCAGCCCTGATTTTCGGATCTTTATTGACCACATTGTCCAGCTCGTCTTTGGTGCGAAGGAAAAGATTACGGTACTCGCGGAAAAACTCTTTGGTGACAGTCTCAATATCAAAAGCTTTTTCAATTTCTTCCAGAGTCGGGTCATGCTCATCATTTTTAAGAATATTTACAAGACGGCTTTGTGCGGTGTGGCTTTTTTCGTTTTCACCAACAAGGAACGACCAGCGTCGGGCAGGGGTGAACTCTTCTTTTACCTTTCCGTTTTTATCAAACTTATAGTCCATCTTTACCAGAGAAAACCGCCAATCTGCTTCATCTGGCGAAACAAATGCAAATAATCCGGCATCTTTTTCTCCTCTGTCATCAAGGTATCTGCCGGCAAAGTTCCTTTGTGTCACACGGGCATGATCGAGTGAAGATCCTTTTTGCAGATAAACGACAATGATATCGACCTTTTTATCATCGGTTGCATTGTAAGTTCCAACCCGCTCGTATGTTTTAATAATGCCCCTGAACCCTTCCTTTACATAACCGTGTGCATGGAATGCTTTTGATTCATCAATCCTGTTAAGAAGGTTTTTTGTAAACACAGTAAACCTGTCCATATCAAAAGAACGCTCAAAGGTGTCTTTAATAATTTTCTGTGCCTGCTGTTTATCCATGTTTTATTCCTTTGAGCGGTTTGTGTTCTGTATCTGAATCAATCCGTTTCCGATATCCGACATTTAACCGACATATATGAGCAAATAACGTGTTCCTTTTTTCGCTCCCCGTTTTTGGACAAGTCCTTTAGAAATTAAATCGTTCAGTATTAGCGCAATTGTGGCGCATTAATGACGTAATTGGCGCAATTATTTCAACACATAATATGCACTGTTAGTGCATTGCAAGTACCCATTGATATATTATCATTAGCCCATTATTAGCCCATTTAGCCCATTATTAGCCCAATGTATATTCTGTGCCTCTTCCGGTTATTCCCAATCTTTTCAAAATGTTTCTTTCAACCAAATCTTTAAGGTCAATGCTTGCCATTGGTTTTGAGACATCATTTAGTTTTTGATATTCACTATTTGTAATTTTTCCATTTTCCTTTACATACACCGCATGCCCAATTATTGCCCTTTTTTTGCCCCATTTGCCCAATTATTGCCCTTTTTAATTTCATAAAATATCCGCTGCCTATCGTGACATGTTATCGAGATGTTCTTCATTTTTGCATCATTTTTGCATCATTTGACTCACCATTGCCCCGTTTTATGCCCCCTTTTACGTCTTTTGCCTAATGATAATTATTAATGCCATTTTTTTATTCAACCATTTATCCCAGATAATATAATGAATTTAGTATTCATTACTTTCATTACCCTTTCATTACCTTTCCGTTACTTTCATTGTATAAAATAAGGATTTGCCTTTACCAAATAACCGCCAAAATTACCTATTAAATGTCAATGGCTATGTCTGATAAATGTCTGAAACGTGTCCGTTATGTCCGATAAATGTCCGTTATGCCAATTCATATTTCCTGCCTCTCTTTTCACCAATTTCTTTCAGAATATTTTTATCTACTAAATCTTGGAGATCTCTGTATAAGGTTTTTTCAGAAATGTTTTTAATTAAAGCCTTATAAGAAGATAGGTTTATAATCTTATTTTCTTTGATGTGTTTAACAGCTTTAATCTGCCTTTCGTTCAAACCCAACTTCTTGAGATTTTCTTCATTCCATTTATCCTTATAAAATGTAACAGTCATTACACCGTTTTCTTCGACAAAATCTGGTTCCGGCAAGCCCTGTTTTATACAGTTTTCTACAATTTTTATTGTTCCATGCCCCCAGGATTCAATAAATCCAGCATAATAGAAAATTTTAGCAAGGAGTGTGTTTCTTGGTATGGATAAATGATTGGTTTTCAATTTTTCCACAGGTATTTCAGGCGGAAGTTTCCCTTCGTTCATTATGATTAAATTGTCAGGATAGACCCGTATCTGGATTTGTGAAGTCCCTGAATAGTCTCGGTGAATCAACGCATTAATTATAGCTTCTCTTAATGCTTCATAAGGATATTCAAGGATATCACGGCGATGAATACCTTCATATTTTATATTGCTTACCAGATATTTTGTTCGCAGGATTTCCAGGGCGCTTTCCAGTTGTGCAAAAAGATTGCCTTTAACAATATCAGTTGTTTGAATTTCTGTATCGGTGAGAAATTTACCAATCCTGACCACAGACTGGAGGTAAAATTTCTGCGGGTCATTGGAAAAAAGAAGAACCACCGCTCTTTTTAAGTCTTTGTCATCAATCAGGTTTAATTTTTGCAGAAGTGCGGTGTTGTCTGTTTCATTAATAATTGAGGGAATTCGATCTGCGGCGTATTTTTTAAATTTTTCTATGGAATCATTATCTATCTCATTAAAACCTGCTCTTTCTTCAACAATGTCATCCCATGTGCTGCCTGATTTCTTCATAAGAAAATCTGCCAGATCTTTTCCCTGTAATTCCTGCACAGTACTTCCGCTTCTGATATAATATTTGCCATTGTAGGAAATGGGAACAGAACTTGGTGTAACTGTGATCTTGATTATATCTTTCTTGTTTTTCTTTTTCAGTTCAACAGATGGAATAATTCCAAGTTTATTTCTTGTTATATTTGGTATATCCTCAAGAAGTCTTTTTAAATTCTTTAATCCGGAAGGGTTTCCCTGGTCATCTAATCCGATGATCAACGCTCCACCGATATTGTTTGCAAACGCGGAAATGACTTTAAGGCAGTCATCACGCCAGTTTTGTTTATATTCAACAGTTTGAGATTCCTTGTGGGCCATATTTATTCACCTGTTAGATATAATGAGAGGATGACTTCGCGCTTTCCGAACGCTGCCGGGTTCTGCTCGGCATAATGGCTTTCCAGCAACCTTTCGGGGATATTTCTATAAAGCACTGCCAGCACCTTGAAAGGATTTTCTAATTCATTTTTTAGCGCATTCAGGGCTTTTAATGTATTTTTTGCTGTCTGTTTGGGTAGTCCGCCTTCTTCAAGCTGTGTGAATACTTTTTTAAGATAAAGCTCCTGGTCTTCGGTCAGTTTCTGCGTGTTTTTTATTGTTGCTTTTAGAATTCTAAGGATATTGGCGGCGCTGTCGCGGCCTCTTTTCTTTTGCGGTTCAGCCATTTCTTCGGTTGTGGCAAGAACAAAAGCTTCTTTGTTTTTGTCCAGGAGGCTATAGAATTCTTCGGGAAGTTTCTTCCTCTTTTCATCCGGTTTGCTTTCAAGCAGTTTAGCTGCTGATATGAAATCAAGTTCTTCCGCCTCCTTTTTATCCCGCGCCATAAAGAACTTCTGCAGTTTGCCGCGCCTGAAGTAGGTTATAAGCGACTTCGCAATATCACTGTGTGGCTTTGCTGCACGCGCTTTTTTTGGAAGGCGCTTTATTTTTTCAAACAGATCGGCATCCTTTTCGCGGATATCCCGAATAACATGTAGATATTTCAGTTCACTTTCCTCTGCATCATCTTCGCCTTCAACAGTTTTCTTTGAGGTCAATCGATCAAACAGCTCATGTGAACCTATAGGCTCTCCTTCGGTTAAAAGCTCTGCATCACCGCCGAGCAGGGTCAAAAAAGCATTGATTTTTCCTTCTGCCGCTTCTTTAAGCTTTATCTGGTCATTGGATTGTATGGTCGGGAAAAAGTTAAAGGTATGGATTGTGTCAAAGGGTGTATCAACACGGTTAATACGACCCACTCTCTGCATCATTCTGGTCGGATTCCATGGGATATCGTAGTTAATCACCACATTGGAGCGATGCAGGTTAACGCCTTCAGAGAGGACCTCAGTAGAGACAAGTATTCGATAATCATCTTTTTTGTGACGAGCTCTGGCGTCAAAGTTTTCGATCACCTTATCGCGGACAGACTCGCCTGAATCGCCGGTATAGAGGAGCACCCTTTCAGGATATTTGTCATTTATGTTTTTAAACAGGTAATTGGCGGTTTCCTTTGATTCCGTAAAGATTATCAGATGACTTTGTTTCAAAATATTTGTTTTGGACAATTCGTCCAGGAACTTTATCAGTTTCGGGTCACGGTTGACCTTCTGCCATAACTCTTTGACTGCCATAAGAATTGCACGGTCATGCTGTAAATCTTTCCTGATCTCTTTCCTGAAATCTTTGCTTTCGTATCTTTCCGCCTTGCCTTCATCTATTAATCGCTGAACCGCTTCGTCATCGTCGCTCTCAATCAGTTCAAATATCTTGTTCGTATGTTTCTTGCTCACATACACATTGCCGTTATCAAACTCTTTTATGAACATCTCATAGGAATGCAGGAACCTGTCCACGGAATTTCTGAAAGCAAAGAAACTGCTTTCCAGCCGTTTGACCAGCAGGATTTTCATAAATCTACCCATGTTTTTCTGGGACTGTTCTTCAAGCTGGTCTATTTTTCCTTCATAATAGAGCAGGGGCATGTAGCGAGCATATATGAATTTATCGGCAATCAGGTCGATGGTTTTATTGAAAATACCGTCTTCTTCATCATTGAGCTCGTAGAATAGGGGCTCTGGTTTTTTAACTTCCGGAAATTTGAGACCCTGTTCTTTTATGTCTTTGCTAAAATAATTTTCAATTTCAGTTCTGGTGCGGCGTACCATTAAATATTTAAGAATTTTATTTCGAATTTCCCGTGAGTTTTCTTTTACGGTATTTATGTATGCGGCATAGTCTTTCTTTCGGTCCAGTTTCTTCAGTTTCTTGTCCAGTCCGCTAAAGAACCCTTCCAGATTCGGCAGATTGGGTATGGTGCTTTTCTTGGCTTTTTGAAAAAGTTTAAGCAGGCTCAGGATGTCTTTCGGGGTATTGTTGTATGGTGTGGCTGTTACCAGCATAACCCTTTTGCCGCGGCAGATTTCAGCCAGCTTCTCAAAGGAAATTGTTGTTTCAGTCCGAAAGCGGTGGGCTTCATCAATGATTATATTTGTGTATTTTTCGGTTCCTCTTTCCAAAAGGTCGTCGAGTTTGCCAATAGATTCAAAATCTGCCGGAACTCGAAAGTCTGAAAACACATTAGTCCAAGAGCCGGGATTGGATTTCTCCAGAAGCATCGGTGGGGCGATGACAAGTGTTCTGCCGTCCAGTTGTCCCGCCAGCATTGCAGAAATGTATGTTTTACCAAGGCCCACAACATCAGAGATAAAAACGCCGCCGTATTCCATAAGAATTTTCTTAGCGTTTAAAACCGCCTGCTCCTGATATTCAAGCTTTTTAAACTCCTGCGGAAGATACTTAATAAACACTTCATCTGTTTGGCTGAGTTCATCTTTGAAGTATTCGTAAAGAAATTTCAGGTATAACTGGTAGGGTAGAATATTTTGGCTCAACCAGGTTTTATCCTGAATGGTCTGAATATACTTTTCACTGACATCTACGGCATTCTTCCAGAGCTCCTCAAATTTATTTTTTGCAAAGTCATAGTCTGCGCGATTTTTCAGTTCGACATTAAATTCAAGATTATCCACCAAACCTGATTGGGTAAAGTTACTGGAGCCTGTAATGACACGGCCGATATCACGGTCGCCTTCGACGAAAGTCATAATGTAAAGTTTGGCGTGTATATTTTGTGATGGATAAGCTCTGATTTCCAGTTTCTTACTGTGAATCCATTTAATAAACCTTACAACACCTTCTTCAACTTCCCGATTATCTTCCGAATCCTCCATCTCCTTTTCGACAAGTCCTGAATATTCCTGCTTTGTTTCTGCATGGGAAAATTGCATAGATTGTTGAGGATTTTCTTTTACTTTTGTTAACAGATCATAGGTCAGTTTGTTTGTGCTTATGCCAATCAGGATTCTAATTTTTTCTGTATTTTCTAATGATTTATAAATGGCATAAAAACCGCTTGTATAAAAATACCCTGCAAGGCAGTCAAATAATTTGGTATCTTTTATTAATACTTGAAATCTCTTTTTAAGGTTTTGTTGTTCTTCGTTGGTAATAAAAGTTAAGTCGGTGTTTGTCATATTTAGATTGTCTTTTTCTTAATGCGTTTTCATTACAACGATCACTGCCCAACCTTCACCACCCAGGCAGTATGCTCATCATCCTGGATTGAATAGACAATACGATATCGTCCTTGCCGCAGTCGATACCTTTCCTGTCCGGTCAATTTTTCGCAGCCTGGAGGGTGGGGGTCTTTAGAGAGCATCTTGATGCGCTTAAGGATTCTTTCTAAATCCTCCTTTGTTATTCTTTCAAAATCCTTCCAGACCGACTTTTTAAAAAATATTTTATATGCGGCCATCTTTTTTGAGCCTCTTGACCATTTCTTCATAGCTGATCAGAGGTTCATTGGCCCTTTCATCAAACGCTGCGAGATCCTCTGCATCCTCGGCAATGGTTTCTCTGACGGCCTCGTTTACAAGATCAGAAACCGAACGGGAGGTTTCGACAGCCTTTAAACGCAAGGCCTTGTGTAGATCGGGGTCAAAGTATATCGTGGCACGCTTTGTTTCTGTTACCATAGTATTACCTCCAAGTGTAGTTAAGACACTATAACGTTTAAACGTTAATCTGTCAATATTCAATCTGAAATATATGTTTACTTATTATTTGGTCTTCCTTAGAGAGTGACGATTGGGGAAATTTTTTATGGATTTGTGTTTAACCGCAGAGTCGCAGAGTCCACAGAGATAGGTATTATATTGTCCTGATTTCTTGACCCCGGTGAAATAGAAATCAAACAAGGCATTTCACAGGGCAGGGGCAAAAAATCAGGACAAACAATCAGTCCACCAGAGGTGGACATTGTTAAGTCATAGAATGCACTTTTGGTAATGAATAGCACTATTTTTATCATAAGCTATAGTTTTTCATTCATATCCCGCAAAAAAGCGGGATGTGGATTTAGTTGAATTTGCCTCTCAGGAATTAAACTAAAAACTATGAGTCTCTGAGCGCTCTGTGAGAAATCAGATCCCTTTCCTTAAGGGGTGACGATCAGGGAGGTTTTTTTCTCTTCTTCCTTTTTCTCGTGATCTTCTTCAATCAGTATGTAAATAGATTTCAACAGCAGGTTCCAGATAAAGGGGTTGGGTTTAATAGGACTAAAGGGATTGTTTAGATCTATTGCAGCGCTCAGAGATGCCCTGGCCTCATCCTCTTTTCCTGTTTTGAGCAGGATATAGGCTACTTCCTCAAGCCGCCTTTTCCAGAGGAACCGTTTCTCTTCCGGGAATAGCTCCTCAAGGGCATCCCTGTATATGGCATTCAGCCGGGCTTCCTTTTGATCAGGCCTGAGCACGATCTTGCTTTGTTGTGTCTCGGTGATGCGAGTGGCGTATTTTTGCACCTCCGGGGCTGCTAGGTGCCAGGTGGAAAAGGGCATGATTTTGTGCAGGTTGATTGAGTCCTTTAAAAGATGTGCCGAATCTTCTACCTCATCCTCTTTTATGTATTGATATATGAGAGGGGCAGGATAATCCCAGACAATGTCCTTACATTCCCTTTCTGCATCATGATATCCCTGGGGAAGTGGTTTGGAAAGCCCCTGAGTGAGAGATGCAGACTCTTTAAGAAGGTGAATACAGTAAGCCCCTGGGGCAGTAACAATAGGGAATTCTGCTGAGGCAAGAGAGCCTTTCATAAACTCGTTAAAGCTCTTTTTACTGAATTCTTTGAGATTAAACTGTTGTATTCCTTCTAGGTCGTTCACGATGCTGAAAATTACCAATAGCCCCCGTAAAGGCTGTGGTTTGCCTATTACGATTATCCTGCTTCCTGTTGCATCAATTGATCCCAGGTATCCCTGAGGTTCAGCAGGTTTTGGAGGTTTCAGGATAGGCTCCTTTTTTTGGGCCTTTTCCTCCCATTTCACACCCTTTTGCTTTAACTTGTAAAGGGTTCTTTTTATGGATTTGATAACCTGTTTTTCATCAGCCTCAGCCATCATTCCAATAAGGAGTTGGGCGGTTTCAGGGGCAGGAATCCTTGCCAGGGCCTCTATAACGTGAATTGTGAGGCAAGGCTCCTGTTTTAGATACTCAGAGGTTTTTTTAAGAATCTCCTCAGCAGTGAGCTTTTGGCCTTGGGCAGCCTCAATCTCACGTACGATTTGTTCTGCCTTTTCGCCACACTTTGAATCTACCGGATGTTCTTTTAGTTTTTTGGTCATGATTTTTATCCTTTTAGGTGTGGGGAGTATATGGTAGAGGTAATTGTGTGTAAAGTGGAAAAATGAAGAGCTGTGAAAAGCCAGCCCCTGACGGGGCGCTTTGATTTGTGATATGAACAACGTACACTGCTAACAATGGACGCCACAATGGACAGAGAACATAAGAAGATTCTTAGAAGTTGGAAGATGTATGATTGGGCTAATTCTGCATTTGCTACCACCATTATGGCAGCAGTGCTCCCTGAATTTTACAGCTCCGTTGCTGGCTCTACCCTGGATAAAACCACAGCAACCAGTTATTGGGGATATTCTAATACAATAGCTATGCTCCTTATTGCGATTGCAGCACCTATATTGGGCGCAATCGGTGACCATTCAGGTGCAAAAAAGAGATTTCTTGGTGGCTTTGCGTTTGTTGGCATTGTAGCGACCGGGCTTTTAATTGGTATAGGAAGTGGTATGTGGGTTTTTGCATCGCTTCTCTATATCTTTGGAAGGGTAGGGTTCGGGGGTGGTAATATTTTTTACGATAGCCTTCTGCCCCATGTGGCCAGCCCAGAAGAGATTGATAGAGTTTCTGCTGAAGGCTACGCCTATGGGTATCTGGGCGGAGGAATCCTGTTGGCCCTTAATCTCCTCATGATACTGAAGCCGGCCTTTTTTGGCATCCCGGATGCGGCATGGGCTTCGCGAATATCATTTCTTTCAGTTGCTCTCTGGTGGGCAATTTTTTCTATACCTATTTTTAAAAATGTCTCTGAACCACGGGTAGTTATTGCAAGAGATGAGAGTC
>Ga0114919_10001299_pt1 | contig 19920 bp, 22 predicted proteins | sample BlataG_FD_88682 | JGI IMG/M metagenome (GOLD analysis project Ga0114919, IMG submission 88682) | Deep subsurface microbial communities from Black Sea to uncover new lineages of life (NeLLi) - Black_00105 metaG | ecosystem: Environmental > Aquatic > Marine > Oceanic > Sediment | place: Atlantic... | reverse complement strand
TTAATCGATAATGTGGAGGCAGAGGAAGCTGACAGTGCGTATTTGGAGATTGTTGTAAAACCGTAGAAACCAAAAAGGGCAGATAAAAATGTCAACTTTACATCTTCCAGGCCTTTTATCAGGCATTGATACAACTACGCTTATCGCTCAACTAATGGTTCTCGAGCGCCGTACGCTCAATATGTATCAAGAGCGCAACAGTATGTGGGATGAAAGGAAAGACGCTATTAGTACCCTGGAGGCTAAACTCGATACGTTGCGAAGCACAGTTAGAGCTCTTTCCGATGCGGATGAACTTCGTGCTTTTAATACCGCTTCCAGCGACACCGATATATTAACCGCTGAAGCGTCCTATAACGCCTTTGAAGGCAATCACACGGTTGTAATCAATCGCCTGGCCAATGCTGAGCGCTGGATTCACACGAACGGCCTCGAATATGCCGAGGATTTCGTTGGAGCCGGAACCTTTATCTACTCATACAACCATCAGGAAACGACCATAACGACCACTGCGACTACAACGCTTGAAGACCTGGCCGGCATAATCAATAACGATGCGAACAACCCCGGCGTTACAGCGAACCTGCTCTACCATAACAACGCTTATCATCTCGTGCTGAATGGCAATGAGGCCGGCTCAGATTATGAAATCTCCATCAATGCAAGTAATACCGAACTGTGGCAGGCCGAATCTGCTTTTACGGTTGATAGTGACAACGCCACACTAAGCTCAAAGCTTGTAGACCTCGACCAGTTTACGGGTACACTCGGAGCTGGTGATAATGCGTATATTACAATCGGTGAAAAGCAACACGATGGTACTGCAGTGAGTCAGGATTACTATATCAGCGAACATACCACCCTCGCTCATATTATTGCTGAAATCAATGATGCATTCGCCGATACAGCTACCGCAACTTTAGTCAACGGCGAAATACGCCTCACAGACCACACCTGCGGCTCAAGTCAGATGGAACTTACCTTAACATACAACCCAGGCACAGGCTCAACAACGCTGGATGTCCCAGCCATCAGCCAATCAACGCAGGGCGGCAGCGTACCAGCGGACCTTACAGGTTTTGCATCAAGTGACTTTACCGAGACCCAATCGGCTCAGGATAGCGAAATAAGGGTTGACGGCTATCCGGTCCCACAAGCAGGAATTGCCGAAGTGCAAACGCTGACTCCCACCTCGCCGCCGACTGGTGGTACCTTTACTTTAACTTATGACGGACAAACGACTGGGCCGATTAATCATAATGCTAAAACTTCCGATATTGAAATTGCACTTGAAGCGCTGTCAAACGTAAATCCTGGTGATATAGAGGTTGGTGGTACGAAGTTGAGCGAGGCCGGCGCTACGACATTTACGTTCCTCGATACTGTCGGTGACGTCAACATGATTTCGATTAATTCCGGTAACCTGACTCCCAGCGACCCTTCGAATTACGTGTTCGCCGAACAGATAAAAGGCGACAACTATGGTTGGATCAAAAGAAGCTCTAATACTGTGGACGATGTCATTAGCGGCGTAACGCTGCATTTGCACGACACCGGCACCATCGAGGTAAACCTGACCAGAGATATCGAATCGGTCAAAGAAAAAATAAGTTCTATGGTTGATGCCTATAATGCTGCTGTTGTTTATATTCAGGGAAAAACCGGCTACAATGATGTCTTAAAAACTGCCGGTGTGTTAATGGGCGATTATATCGTTTCAACCATAAGGTCGCAGCTTCGCACGCCACTTATCGCTCAGACCAGCGGATTTATAATCGATGTCGATGCCTTCCTGACGCCAGGCCAAATCGGCCTTGAGCTTGACAGGAACGGAGTATTGAGTCTGGACACAAACGTTTTTGATGAAGCCACAGCCGAAGACTATATGAGCGTTCTTGCCATAATCGGAGCTGACAAAACAGGCAGCAGCGACAGCAATACCATCGAGTTTTATGGCGCCAGCAGCAAATATACGACAGCCAGCACTTATGACGTCAAGATAACAGTGAGCAGCGGAGCAATCTCCAGTGCCAAAATCAAACTCTCAACCGAATCCACATACCGTGATGCGACATATAGCGGCAATATTATCACCGGAGATAGCTCCTTCAACGATAATGGTGACCCCGTATATCCTGAAAACGCTCTTCAGCTTAGCATCGACTTAAGTCAGGATGGCACTTTCAGAGCTACCGTCAGGGTAAAGCAGGGTTTTACCGGTGCAATAGAAGATGCCCTGGATAGAATGCTCAAGGTAACGACCGGTTCGCTCCAGATCAGCCAGGAACATATCGCCGATATTATAGAGGATATTCAAGATAAAATCGAAACTGAAGAAAACCGCCTCACTAAAAGAGAAGCAATGCTGGTAGCTCGATTCGCCCGTCTTGAGAGAACCTTAGCTTTGATACAACACCAAATGAGTGCCTTAGGTTTTGCGACTATGGCATAGACAAACCCGGCACAAAGGAGGCGTGAGCCTGAGCTCAATTGCTGCAACGCTTATTTGGGCTCTCCTTTACTATGACGCAGCCGATATATCATAGCCAGCACTTCTGCCACTGCCACGTATAGACTCTGCGGTATAAGACTGCCGAGCTTCACCGTTGAATATATTGTTCTGGCCAACTTCGGCCTCCTGACGATAGGCACCCCATAAGCCCGAGCGATTGTGGTGATTTTTTCGGCCAAATGGTCTGCCCCTTTGGCCACCAGCACAGGCGATTCCATCGTCTTGGCATCGTAACGCAGAGCAACAGCTACATGTGTTGGGTTGACAAGAACCACACTGGCCTTGGGCACCTCCGCCGAGATACGCTTGGCGCTCATCTCGAACTGAATCCTCCGGATTCGACTTTTGACCTCCGGCAAACCTTCTGTGTCCCTGCGCTCTTGTTTTACCTCCTGGCGAGTCATCTTCAGTTCCTGGATGTACTTCCACTTCTGGTAAAAAGCATCGGCAATCCCTATAACCAGCAACGCTATGCCAATGCGTATCATAAGGCCGAGTATTATCCTTGCGATAGTTGCAATTATCTGGGCAGACCAGGCCCATCGAAGCGGAGCAAGCGTATCGAGATTGCTCCGAAGGTACAGCCAGACGATGATTGAGACAAAAAACAATTTTGCTATGGACGTGATAAGACGTACTAATGAGCGAGCGTTTACCAACTTTTCCAGCCCTGATACCGGATTTATTGAACTCCATTTCAGTTGTATACCCTCCGGTGCAAAATTCAGGCCACTGATAGCAATGCAGGCTAATATAGACCCCGCAAAAAGTGCTGCAAGAATGGGGCAGATAACAAGCATCAAATCAACAATTTTTCCATTCGTAAAATTCAAAAACGATTTGCTGTCAGCAAAAACATTAGTTTGGCACATTAGCCCCTGCTTCATTCGCACAATGAACCATTCCAGCAGACTCGGTGCCAATAGAGCCACCATCATCACCAGCACCAGAAGTGTCGCAACCGATGTCAGCTCCTGGCTCTGCGGCACCTGACCTTTCTGCCTGGCTTTCTCCAATCTCCTCGGCGTTGGTTGTTCTGTCTTTTCGGCGGCCGGTTGCTCTGCCATGCTCTGAACCTACAAAAAAGCGAAAAACATACCCCGTACCAATTGCGCTTATGCTCACGCCTAATTAGTGCGAGATAAGCTTGCAGTTTACAAAGGCAGCAGTTTGCCCATCCAATCAGCGAATTCAGCCACAAATCCGTTAATAAATGGCAAAAATGTTGCTGTCATTAATAACCCCAGGCCTACACGCAAAGGTAAACTGACAAATATAATGTTCATTTCCGGAACTATACGTGCTAAAACAGCTAACACAACCATCAACAATAAAAAGGCTGCCAATATCGGTGCGGCCAATCTTAGCCCAGCTAATAACATTGTTGAACCGGCTTTAATTATTCCACCAGCCAAAACTGGTATCGTCGGGATACAACCGGCCGGAAATGTCTCGTAACTTCTTGAGATAATCAAAAAAAACAAATGGTGACCGTTTGCGCTCAGAAACAGAATTATAAATATCATCTCCAACAAGCTACCCAGCGGTTGAGTTCTCTCACCGGTCAGGGGGTCCAAAATCTGGGCCATAGCTAAACCCATTTGCCGTTCAATAATCCGACCGCTTAATTTAACCACAGAAAATACAATAGTAACGGCTAATCCCAGAGCTGAACCGTACACGGCCTCATTAGCTATCAGCAATATCGCCTCCAGTACAGAAACCTCCTTGGGTTCGATAGCCAAAGGCGTTATTGTCGAAAAGAAAATCGACACCAAAATGGTCATCGCAACTTTGATCCTAACCGGAACGCTTCTCCAGCCGAAAACAGGAAGCACCATAAAAAATGCCGAAATCCTTGTCAGCACCATTACAAAACCGAGCAGCTTTTCGACCATCAGCATCATAAATCAGTGCCCAACATTCTGGATATGGCCAAAGATTTCGTTGGCAAATCTAAGCAGCACCTGAAGCATCCAGCTACCACAAATCAGAGTGACAATACCAACAGCTAAAAGCTTGGGAACTATCGTTAAGGTCATATCACGTATGGAAGTAACTGCCTGAAGCAGTGTCACCACTACCCCGACCACCATGCACGTCAGCAGAATCGGAGCAGCCAAAAGCAAAGCCGTCTCGAGAGTGTGCCGTCCAAGATAAAGAACGAAACTATTACCCATCTACCAAACCCCTACTAAAGGGTTCCCATTTTGCGACGTATTGCAAAATGGGGTCCCTGAAACTTAATGCTTCATTTGAAACCTAAGCTAAGACTTTTTGCCAACAACCCCCACCCGTCAACAAGAACGAATAATATCAGCTTGAAAGGTAGCGAAATCATTACAGGTGGTAGCAACATCATACCCGCACTGAGCAAAACACTTGCAATAACCATATCTATCAGCAAAAAAGGAATAAACAAAAGACAGCCTATCTCAAACGCCGTCCGAAATTCACTGATAATAAAGGCCGGAATTACTATATGCATGCCGATATCCATCGGACTGGCAGGAGGCTCTATCTTGGCCATCCGCACAAAAAGGGTTAAATCGGATGCTCGGCTCTGCCGGAGCATAAATTCTTTCATACAATCGCTGGCTCTAATCCCCGCTGTTTGAAAATCAATCTCGTCTGCAAGATAAGGCTGGATGGAATCCCTGTTAGCCTTGGAAAACGTAGGAGTCATTGTATATAGCGTCAGAAACAACGCCAGCCCTATAATAGCAATAGTAGGTGGTATAGTTTGAGTGGTCAAAGCCCGACGAACAAAGGCCAGGACAATGACTATTCGCGTAAACGATGTCATCATCACCAAAAGACTCGGCAAAATCGCCAGGCCGGCAAAGATGATTACAAGCTTGACAGGTGTCGACCAATCTTTGCCAGCAGACTCGTCGCTGGTTGCTTTATCTATAACTGTCATCAAGTCGCCAATACTTGGAACCGTGTTTGCCGGCGAGCTTGCTGAGGAAGCATCACTACTCTGTACAGGCAGCCCGGTTTGAGAGAATGTGTTGACACCCTGGCCAAAGGATAACCCAGTTGACATCAAAACGACAGCCACCGGAAAAAATGTTTGAATAAGCTTACCACCCATCTGTATTCTCATCAATTACTATCTATCTCCTGCGCTGATAAATCCATTTCAGACAAGGCACCGGTTACATCAGCCAACTTGGTGATGCTCTCGGCTGTGCTGCCTATAAGAAGCCGTCGATTACCTATTTTGAGCAGATGCACCGTCTTGCGTGGCCCAAGGTGGACCGTTTCGAGGATGCGAATATCTTTGCCCGACAGGTTAGTAATCCTGGCGCCAAACTTTTTTGAAATGTAAATCGCCGCTACACCAAGAACAACAACGAGCAAAACCGAAAGCATCATCTTAAAGAACAGCTCTGTGCTACTGGGGCTATCGGCTGGTCCTACAGGAAAATTGGAGTCATTCGCGAACAGGGAACCGGATTTGAATTTTGAATTTTCTGATTCCAGCCTACCATCAGCCGATTGAGATGAGCAAACCACCAGCGCACCACCCAACGCAACTATTACCAAAAACGCAACAATTTTTTTCTTATATTTCGCCACGCTATAAGACACACCAAATACAATTCTTATGGACTTCTCGTGTGCAAATAGCATACCGAAACGACAAGATGGGCATTATTACGCCGTTAACAGCGATTTTAACCCAAAATCGACCGAATAATCAAACACACTGTCGAAAAACTTGACAAGTGCAAGGGCTCCCATTCTATCACACACCGCAAAATGGGGCCCAAAAAATCTAATCATTCACCCTCAAGACCGCGATTAAGATCTGTGACTGTCTGGAAATCGGGCTATCTTGCCCCACCCAATCCCCTCCGGGGCCAGCGCCCCAGGAATAAATAGACCATTTCAACCACGAAGGTGAAGTATCCTTCAAAAAATCCGCAACCACTTGGGCTCGCTTGGCTGAGAGTATCCACTGCTCTTGCTCCGTTCTTTCATCACCGGCCAAACCAAGCACATACAGACTAACGGCCTCAGAACCGGTATCTTGCTGTAAATGCAAGGCAAATTGCGTTAAAAATCTCTTTGCCTGCCCATCCAAAATCGCATCACCTGGTGAGAACCGAACGTTGGTTACTAAAAAATTAGTTTCTTTGGCAACTATTTGTGAAGGCATAGTTTTCATAGACCGGCTCACATCCTTAAAAATTCGACGAATTTCTTCATCCTTTGCATCTATAGTTCTGCCTTCATATAGCTTGTCAGGGCTGCCTATGAAATACTTGATTTTAGTGTTACCAAAATCAGGCCCTTGTCTTCTGCCGCGAAGCATTCCAAGTCCGAGCCCTCTAATAGATTGCAAAAAGGAATCTCGGCCGCTATTAAAGAGTTCCGGGTCCTGGACCTGAGCTAAGCTCAGCAGCATTACAAAGAACGTCAGCAGCAGCGTCACCATATCTGAAAACGTAACGATATACGCCGGAACTTTAGCGCCTCTTTCTTCGATTGCTTGACCCTGGCTCTTCAATTGTAAATGCTCCGTTCCAATAAAACTATTTCAAGCATGCGTTCAGCTTCCGGCCTTACGCTGCCTGGCTCATCCCCTCTAGAGCTCTCTTGAGCAGCCATGCTTGCTGCCGAGATGCTGAACCAGTTCTTGTCAAGGCCTTGTTTTGTTGTAAGATATTCCAACACCGACCACGCTCGTGTCAGACCTAACTGCCCGCTGCTCTCATCCTTCTCCGGCCCGTTCTCACTGATGACTATCCGGCTGGGTAATTCTCGTAAAAAGGACGCCATTGTTGACAGAGTTCTGCGCCCCTGAGGCGAAATAATTATTCCTTTACCCCAAAAAACCTCTTTGGATGAGATTAAAAATACCTTCCGGCTGTGGAAATCCTCAGGCTCGGTCTCTTCTTTTAAGTTGTCCTCTGGTCCTCTTGCTAAAGTGGGTTTCTCGCTGCCTCCGTCAAGGTCTCCTGTGGGCTCGATTTGCTTTGTCGCTAAAAAAGCGTCTTTCTCTCTTTTGTCTGTCCGACTAACGGTGGGCAGAGCCTCGCAAAAAATCAACTTCAATTTCCGAAAAACTCTGTCATCGAAGGATGAGAAACTCAAAAGAAGTACAAAAAAGGTCAACAGCAGCGTCATACAATCGCTGAAAGTTACCATCCATTCCGGTGCACCTGAAGGTTCATCGGGTTCTGCCCGTTTTTTTGTGCGCCCCATTATATAGTAGCCTTGACTTCTTGACGCCTGCCCTGAGAAACAAATGTCTGTATTTTTTCCCGAACAGCGGTCGGATTATCACCTTGTGCAATCGCACAGATACCCTCCACAATCATTTCCATTGCAGTTATCTCTGCTTTGGAATAAACTCCCAATTTGCCCGCCAGTGGTAGAAAAATCAGATTGGCAGTCAGTGCGCCATAAAAAGTGGTAAGCAAAGCTACTGCCATTCCAGCGCCAATCGATTCAGGCGACTCCAGGCTTCTGAGCATCTGAATCAGACCAATAAGTGTGCCTATCATCCCAAAAGCAGGGGCCGCCGAACCCATGAACTCCAGAATCTTTTTACCGGTTGAATGCCGCTCCTGAAGGTGCTGGACCTCCATGGACATAATGTCCCGAATTGTCTCGGAATCCTGCCCGTCCACAAGCATCTGCAAACCCCTGACGAAAAACAAATTATTTACGTTGTGAATTTCCTGCTCCAAAGCCAGTGCCCCGTCACGTCTGTTAATCGCCGCGTAGTTGACCATTTTTTGAATCAGCTCCGATGACGGCGGTATCTTCGTCACAATCGTCTTCTTGACTACCGAGAATATTCCCAGAAACTGCGGTAGCGAAAAATGTATGAGCGTAGCGCACAGCATCCCACCTACGGTGATCCCCAGCGAGGGAAGATGGATAAATACCTGCCAGCCACCACCAGTAATAATGGCGGTCGTAATGACTATAAAACCAAGAATTATTCCTACTATCGTTGCAACATCCATAGAACTACTTCGCCTCGACTATTTGCTTTAATCTCTGGCACAGAACCGCCGCAAGTGTGGGCTCAGAAGCGACTAACTCAGCTAAGAGTTTGCCCTTTGTCCTCTCGGTCATATAATGCAGAATCTTCACAGCGTCATCAAAGCTGCTGCCCCCGCCCTCGAACCCACCACCTTGTATTTGGCTCGCACACATATTAGTCAATATTTTACTGGCACTAGCCGCATCCATCTTGTCGTAAGTGGCTGCGATTGACAACAGATTGACCTTTTCAGCCTGGCCAATCTCAACCCTGCTCTTAACCAGCTTATCCCGCTCACTCTTAAGACTGACCACGATTGAAGCAAGTTCAATTCGCAGATTATTGAGGTTTTCGATGTCCTTCTTTAACATATCCTGAGCTATCTGCAATCTCCGCTCCCGCACCTCAAGACCCTGCAGCTTCCTGTCGTACTCTTGTATCTTTTCCCGAACCTCATAGACAAGGTCCTTAAGCTGTTTTTCCGTCATAGCTTTTTTCATTGCGCCACCGCTGGCGCCGGCGCCAAGGGCACCCATCGTACCGGCTCCTGGCTGAGGCAGCTTCAGCTCAGTTTCCTGGCCAGCAAGTGCTGGCTGACCTAACTCATCACGCTGGCCTGCCGGTGCTGCCTTAGTTAGCCATGCAAAGATAAACGCCCCCGCAAAGCTCACCAATCCCACCGCCGCTATCATTATTATTCGCTTCTTGTTCACCGGTTTAGCTCCTAATTTCGCACTACCATATTTGCAAGGGTCCCCATTTTGCAATCTTTTCGCAAAATGGGAGTCCCAAAATATCGTAAAATCTCAACCTTTACTTTGCTGCGCCATCTTTCGGGTAAAACCAATCGTAGCACCCTCGTCCAGTTCTTTCTGCTCAAGTTTCTCTGCTGACTTTATAAATCGGATTTTTGCTTCAGCTCGTAACTTCTCCAGAGCTTCTTTAAACCTTTTGACCTTTAAAAACTCAGCAATTTTCTCTCTCTGCTGTGATTCGAGTTCGCTTACTTCTTTGTTGAGTCTCTTAATCTGCTCATCACTTGTCGCCGAATATCTCAAAAAAAATTCTTGCTCTCCCAATCGTTTCTTAGGATTTTCCCCGGCTATGTCTGCGATTATATCATCCAATATCCTCTGCCGCGTTAGCAGTTTCCCCCGTGTCTTAACCAGCTTTTCGCTTAATTTAAGCAATTCTACTCTCTTTTTTTGTTCCTCTTTTGTCTTTATGCCAAGGACACGCTGAAGCCGCCATACAAATCGTTTCATTTAATTTCCAATTTTTCAACTCTCAATACTTAACGGGCACCCCCCAAATGCAATCTATTGCGCTTGGGAACCCAGCAGCTCATCCCACGATTGCGTAATAGCAGTTAATCGCCCGACAGTTTCTTCAAAATCTGTTCTATCTCGAATTGGTTGAACAAGAAATTCTCTTATCTTGTCAATCAAGGAAATCGCTCCGTCAATACGCCGATTGCTGCCAGGTGAAAATGCGCCGATGTTTATTAAGTCTTCAGCATCAATATAGGTGGCATATATCTCCTTGAGCTTCTGTGCAGCGGATTTATGCTCTTCGCTCGCCACCACAGACATCAATCGGCTCACGCTTGACAAAATATCCACTGCAGGATAATGTCCCCGGTCAGCCAATTTTCTTGACAGAACTATATGGCCATCCAGCAGGCTCTTGGCACTATCAGCTACAGGGTCAGTCAAATCATCGTTCTCAACCAGGACCGTCAAAATACCCGTGATACTTCCATTCTCAGCGCACCCCAGACGTTCGACAAGTCTTGGCATCAGTGAAAAGACGCTCGGACAATAGCCCTTTGCAGTCGGGGGCTCACCCGCAGCAAGACCTATTTCACGCTGCGCCTGTGCAAAACGAGTAAGCGAGTCCATCATGAATAAAACATTCTTGCCGTTGTCCCTGAAATATTCGGCGATTGTAACAGCTACGAATGCCGCCTTTACACGCTGAATCGGAGGCGAATCCGATGTGGCAACGATGACCACGCTGCGAGCCAGACCCTCGGCACCAAGGTCTTCTTCGAGAAATGCCCGAACCTCCCGGCCACGCTCGCCTATCAATGCCACAACATTGACAGCTGCATCACTCGAATTGGCAATATCGCCAAGAAGCACACTCTTGCCCACACCGCTGCCAGAGAAAATACCTAAACGCTGTCCCTTTCCACAGGTTAATAGCCCATCTATTGACCTTATCCCTAAAGCTAAAGGCTCTGTAATCTTCTCCCGGCTCAAAGGTGGTGGACTACTTGCGTCTAATGGCTTTCTATCCGTCCCCGCTAACGGTCCTTTATTATCGATGGGCTCTCCCAACCCGTTTACTACTCTACCGAGGATATTCTCGCTTAGGGTAATATAGCGCGGAGTAGTTCGGACAGTTACCGTGTCGCCCGGCGATATACCCTCTATATGCGCCAACGGTAACAGAATAAGCCGGTCTCCCCGAAAGCCAACCACTTCGGCCACCACACGCCGGTCGTCGCGAATGTGGATGCCGCAAAGCTCACCCAGCCCGACTTTTGGACCGGCAGACTCAACCGTCAGCCCAGACACTCGAACCACAGAACCCTGACAATCCAACAAATTCACATCACGCAGCGCTGTGTGAAATTGCGCAAAATCAATCGAACAGCTTCTAACCTTGCTGGAAGTCATAAATTATTCCTCCTTTTTAAGCGCTTTACCAATTCGTTCCAGGTGTTCGTCAATCATCGATTTGATTATTCCCTTTGGACTCTCAAGCAGGCATTCTGCCCGCCCAATATCCGGGTCCGAAACAAACTTAATACCAGCTAACGTGTCCGTGGCATCATCCTGCTGTACCTTTTGAAATTGAACAAGGTCTTCAGGATTCAAATGCACCACCACATCCTGACGAGTGGGAGAATTGTTAAGTGCTTCTTTGACAATAGATTCTATCTCATAATCCACCTTTTGTACTTTTTGCACCAATATCTTTCTGGCTATTTCCACCGAAAGCTTGGCAATCTCCTCTTTGTGCTCGGCAAAGATTTTATCGTAAAACTGATTGAGCTTAGCAATCAGGCCTTTGACTGCCTGGGAAGCCTGTGAAAACGCAGCTTTCTGAGCCTCAAAATCCTGCATCAATTTGACTTGTTGCGTCTCTGCAGCCGAACTTATTCCGTTACGACCGGGTAATCCACCATCGGTGTTGTAATTGTCTAAGATTTTTACCGACTTAACCGGCTTGGCAAGATTGACCGTAACTGTGTCAGGCATTGTATTATTCTTCCATAAACGCAAGTTCGCCTCTCTCATTCATTTTGCGCAAAACTTGCACAACTTCTTTTCTGGCCTCTTCAATATCTTTCTTCTTGGGAGCTGACATAAGTGATGCCTCCTCGTCCAGCGTAGCAGCAGCCCGCTCGGACATATTAGACCTGATCTTTGCAGTAATCGCCTCATCGGCCTTGAGCAATGCTAACGCTAATTTCTTTGCATCAATTCCTCTCAAGGCCTCTTGCAGTGACCTGTCAGCCACTTGCGGGATATCCTCCCAGACTATCATCAAGTTAGCTACCACTTCACCGGCTTCGCCATCTTTTTCCCGTATAGCACCGAGCAGACCATCTCGAAGCTCTTTACCCAGGTTTCGCAAAATTACCGCCACTTTCCGCAGACTCTGCTCAGGCCGAGCTCGTAAAGCTGCACCTTCACCACCGGTTTTAATGGCCTCAAGACGTTTACAAACCATTTCTGCTATTCGTGCCTTTGCCTCAGCGGTCACAGTCTCACAGCTGGTCATCCTGCTGATGGCGCTAAGCCGGATACCTTCGCCCAAAAGACCAAGAACCTCCGAGCTTTTCCTGGCTTCCAGTTCTGATAAAACCACCGCAGCAGCCTGAGGATGTTCACTCTCCAGGACTGATGCTATCGTTTGAGAATCAACAGAACGAATAGAGATAAAAGGGTCACGTTTCTGTAGCAAATCCTGTATCTGGGTCTGGATATGCTCCGCCTTCTCCTCGCCTACTGTGCTTTTTAGCATCTCCTTCAGGAAGCTCTTAATGTGAAATCCCCGGCTGGTGCGCAGCGAATTACAGAACTGCCGGGCAATCTCGGCGCTCTGCTTGCTGCTGCGGTGGCCGGCAGCGTCCATGTACGCCAGCTCCACTGCCAATTCTTGAACTACCTCGGTGTTAAGACCTCTGAGCAGTTCCGCAGCAGTCGCGGCATCCAGGCCCATTAACAGCATCGCAGCTTTCTGTTTACCCGTTAATGTCATGTTCGTACCTCGTATTTCGTATCTCGCATCTCATGTTTCATTCGAGATACGAATTTTACTCTCCCTTTTCTTCAACCCAACTGGAAAACAATTGCTTGACCTGTTCAGGATTACTTCGCAGAGCAGTGGCTATCTGTTTACGCAACACTAATGGCTCAGAGTTCTCAGCTCCAGCCGGGAGAAGACCGACAGACCCCTCAGCCCCCGGTAACTGCTCTGTCATGGCCGTCGAGGCCACTTTTTTCTTCGCACCTCTGAATATCCGAAGAACAAGCAGTGCACAAATTGCCATAATCCCTAAAGATGCCTGGCGAGCAATTGCTATAAAATCAAGCCCGCCGGACGGCTCTTCCTCAATCAACGATTCAACCGGACGATAGAACTTGGCGTTCACCACTTTAAGAGAGTCCGTATCCTTAAGTCCGAGTGCGTTTTTGATAATTTCTTCAACATCAGACAATTCCATTATCATTGCGGTCTCGCTGCCGGTCTCTGCTTCATTGGCATCCGCCGGCCATAAGTCAACAATAGCAGACACCGACAGAGATTTTATTTCGCCCGGCAAAACAATCTTTTGTTCAACAGTCTTGCCAATCTCGTATTCGGTAATAATTGTTTCGTCCTTCTTTGTACTGCCTGGTATGGGCTGCCCGCCTTCAGCCAACCCACTGCTGGTCTCAGTTTCAGAACCACTCTGAATCTCTTCTTTTGAAGCAACTCCCTTTGGTTCATAAGTTTCTGTAACAGTATTGACGCTGTTCATATCAATAACCGCACTTACCCTTACCGCTGCCCGGCCATGCCCTAAAACAACAGTGAGCATATCTTCAATCTTGTCCGCTAAACTCCGCTCCACCCTTTCCTTGTAATCGGCAACACTGCCTGCCCCGTGTGCCATAGTTTCGGCCGACTCACTCGAAAGAAGACGTCCCTGACTATCTATCACAGTTATATTCTCCGAATCAAGTCCCTCAACACTGCCGGCCACCATGTGTGTAATTGCTGCTATATTCAAAGCGCTTAATCGATATCCTGGTCTTAGTCGAAGAACAACCGAAGCGGTCGTTTTACCTGCCTCAGATGTGAATAATGTTTGTTCAGTGCTTACTATATGGACCCGCGCATAATCCACCCCATCTACCATTTGGATACTCTTGGCAAGTTCCTCCTGCAGTGCTCGCTTGAGGTTCACATTTTGAACAAAGGGGCTGACGCCGATTTTTTCGTTATCGAATATCTTGTAACCACCCTGCTCACCTACGGGAAGTCCCTCTTTTGCCATATCCAAACGAAGCTGATAAACCTTATCTTCCGGAACATAGATACTTGTCCCGCCGCTTCGCAACTCATAAGGAACACCCTTTTCACTGATTTTCTCTGTAATCTTAGACGCTTCTTCAGGAGCCAACCCCTGATACAACATCCTCATATCGGGTCTTCGGGCCCAGTGAGTAAGTAGCGCACCGACAATTATAAAGGTAAGCACAACCGCAATCAGCAGGGCCCGCTGAACCAACCCTACCTTTTGCCAAATTACCCTTATCTTCTCGAAAAAGTTCATCAAATCCTTTCGTTAATTGATTACTGATAATTGAATAAAAAAATAATCAATAATCAATTATAGTGGCATATTCATAGTTTGCTTGTAGGCTTCAATTAACTTATTTCTAACACCAACAAGAAGCTTGAAACTCATATCAGCTTTAGCCACCGCCGAGACTACCGAGGTAATATCCTCGTTTTTGCCGGACAACAAATCCTTTATGGACATATCCGATGACTGTTGAAGTTCATCAACCTTGGATATATATTTCTTGACCGCCTTAATAGTATCAGCAAAGTCTGACTTATGGGCATCGGTATTGCCCACTTTCGGCATCCGGATGGAATTGGGGTCGGGCAACACCGAGCCTACATTCGCATTTAGATTAATCATCGTTTATTCCCTCGATTATCGAAGTAATTCGAGTGTCGTTTCCACCATTTGCTGATAGCGCTTCAGAATCGCTGCGTTGGCTTGATACGCCCGCGTTGCAATAGTCAGATTCATCATCTCAATGGGCAAATTCACATTGGGCATCGCAACATAACCCTGCTCGTCCGCTTTAGGGTTACCAGGGTCGAATATCGTGGAAAAATCACTCATATCCGTAACTATCTCATCCAGACTAATGCCACCGATACCATCATCATCTCCATTTGTTTTGAACACCGCCTCGAGCCTCCGGTAAGGCTCGCCCTTGCCGGCGTCAGTTGTACGGGCGTTGGCAACATTCGACGAAATCACCTCCATTTGTTTGCCCTGTGCTCGCAAACCTGAAATCGCTATATCTATCGGACCGAACATATTATTAACTTCCATTCCCTTTATCCCTTTCTCACTTCCTTCAGGTCATTGCCGGGTTCAATGCACAAAATCCCAACAACCAACAACAAATAACTATTTTGTTATGCTCATCGCCAATTCCATTTGGCTGTACTTCTTGTTGAGCAGCCGAATAAATGTCTTGTGACGAAGACTGTTCTTAATCATCTCACCCACTTCGGCTTCCAGATTAACATCGTTGCCGTTTGACTTCACCGGCGTCTGTTTAGGCTGATGAATCTGCGGCTCAATTTCACCAGGCTTAACACTCCCACGTGAATCCAGAGCTCTGGCAAGCAGCTCTTCGAACTTGACATCAATCCTGCGGTATCCCGGAGTCTCAAGATTGGCAATATTACTGGCTATCGCCTTCTGGCGAAGATTTTCGGCCCTTATACCGGCCTCAAGGAAATCTACTATACTGCTTATTTTAGACATCTTTCTCTCAGGCCCGATTTTGCAATGCGTCGCAAAATGCGAACTATTCCCCTAATATCCCGGCACAAACCTTCTCTGTTCAATCAACAGAAGCAATAATCGTGCCAAATACCTAAAGCCAGCCAGTTTCACCTGATTGACCGCCTGATTGATGCGAAAAACCACCTTAAACCCAGCTAATCGCCTATTTGCACCACAACAGAGGTGTCAGGTTTCTATACAACAAGGCGTGTTTTTTTACAGACCAACACGCCCCAGCCGCAAAGTCTTTCAACTTGCACCTCGGCCAAGCCGGAAATTCTTTCCTGTCCTCAGGAATATTTCGCCGTAACCACCCCTAACAGCAGGACATTTTCCACCAATCGCTATGTTTTCAATATTCCTAAGTCCTGTATTGCTAAATAGTTATCACCTAACAAAAGCTCTTTTCCCGACTGCTGGCACACCCGTTGCTAAAAAATTAGGTTAGTTTTGTAGGGACCAGTGTATGAATACCGGCTTGTTGGCAATCGATAATATGTTCGCAGGTGCAGCTGGTCGGGGCCCAGCCCCATCAAGGCCCGCAGCAACTAAAAATACCGAGCAATTTTCCCTAATGTCGGCTGATAACCCACCCTCAGCTAATACTCCCGAAAAAACAAAGACCGATAATACACTCACCAACCCCCAAAGCGAGCCCACCAACAAACCGCCGCAAGACTTTACCCATTCGCTTCGCGAAAAGACAACGACCGAAGAGCCCCGCAAGGCTCAGGATAGCGACAAATCAAGAGAGCAATGTCCAACCTCTGATGTAGCCGAGCACCCAAATAATGTGGTACAGGGTCGGCTGGCTCAACACTCTGTAGATGGGGACCACAGCAAGGAAGGGGTCGCCACAAGAGTCGAGGCGAAAGCCGGGCGCGAACTTGCCCAATTGCTCGTCAACTTAAAAACCGGCAAATCTCCTCCTGTTACTGGACAAGCTGCCAAATCAGACGAAATCAAACTTCTTATGCCTACTAACAAGTGCCAACTGGGGCTCAAAACCCTTTTACCCGACACCTCCAAGGGCCAACTGGGGCTCAAAGCCATTGTACCCAACATCTCCAAGCAACCGCTTGCAACTGATACTAAGTATGGAGAATGGAAAAACGCCGATGAAATACCCACATTGAATAAAACAATCGCCGGCACGAAAGACCTTACTGTCCAGGAAGGTGGCCAAAAATTAATGGCCAAAGTGCCTGCTGTCAGCAGCAAGATAACCGCTCCCGACAGAAAATCGGCAATTGCGGACACTTCAGCTACTTCTGGCAGTCAAAAAACATACACATCAAGCAGCAAAGAATTGACGCCCGAAGTCCTTGTCGATGGCGGCAGCAAAACAACCGCTGCTAGCGAAAAACCAATTATGGCAGACAAACCAGCCGTTCCTGGCGGCCAAAAAACATCCGCACTCAATACCACCTTCTTGGAAGCTCAAGACAAATCCTCTGGTCCCGGGCGGAGGGCGCTGGTCGGTCCGGAAAAATCTGCTACTGTTGCCCAGAAACCAACTGACAACAAAGCCGCTGACGGTCAAACACTCTTAGAATCGTCGGGAGGCAATGGCAAACAGCAGACCGACGATTCCTCAGGCAACTCTCCCCTCTGGAAGTTGAACATAACAGAGGTTCAAATATCCACCGGCCAAACAAAAGACCGCAGTAGCTCAACCTCGAACAATAGCTCCAATTCAAATTTCGAACAGATGCTATCTCACAATAACGCCCAGATACCTGTTTCAGAGCAATCATCTGCCCCCGCTGAGGCCGGAAAAATCACCAATATCCCTTCCCCAAGCGATGCCTCTGCAAGCATTAGCGAGCAGATTCTGGAATCTATTCATAGCTCTTTACGCCAGGGAGACCAGCAAATTACTATCCGCCTCAATCCACCGGAACTGGGAAAGGTTTTTATAAAATTCCAGCAGCAGCAAGACCAAATCATCGGCTTATTAGAAGTCAGCAAGACACAAACCAGATATGAGATTGAGCAGGCGCTGCCGCAAATAATCCGAAATCTTGCAGATTGCGGCATCCAGCTAAAACGGCTCGAAGTCATACTCACAGCAGACCAAGCAGAGCAGCAGGCTTACAAAGACCAATCGCTGCAGGACGGCTCGCTCCAGCAGCACGGCTTCGCCGAAGGAGGCAATCCCGACAACAATTCTGCTAACGAATGGCTGACAAACGATAGCAGCTATCAGGATAATCCAGAACTGCAGATACAAATTACAGACAACTCCATAAATATGTTGATATAGACGAATCTCTGAACGCACCTACCCAATCTGACCGCAAATTATTCTCTTTCCACTGTTCTCCACAGATAAAAGCATTTCTGGAATCGACAGACCGTCGATTTGCAAATTTCCGGACGATTCAGCTTGCAATTTCGTAAAATTTTTTCGGTTTTTTGCCATTTTTAACAGCTTATCTGTCATATCAGTACCTACAGCAACAATATTACAGGTCCAACGATGTTGCAGTTATTTTCCATAAAAAAATCCCTTAAGTCCCTTCCATCTTGGCCGATAATGGCCTTTAGAAGTTAAACTTATGGCGTGCTCGTTGCACGGCGAACTTAGCAAAAAGGGTTTGACAGAGCCAAAAAATCGTTTGGTATTCTTTTAAGGAGTTAAAAATATGTTAGCAATTAAGAACAACATTATGGCGGCAAATGCTGCCCGGCACTTGGGGACAAGCTACGATGCCCTAGCCAAGTCAGTCGAAAGGTTAGCGTCCGGCATGCGCATCAACACTGCAAAGGACGACGCAGCCGGCCTGGCCGTCCGTGAGTTGATGCGTGCCGACATCGCTGTGCTCCAGCAGGGTGCCCGTAACGCCCAGGACGGCATCAGTTTGTTGCAGACAACGGAAGGTGCTATGCAGACAGTCGATGACCTCCTGGTGCGTATGAAACAGTTGGCAGAGCAGGCGGCAACAGGTGTTTATTCTTCTGCACAGCGAGGCATTATGGACAGCGAGCTCGATGAATTGGCCCTCGAAATTGACCGTATTGCAGGGGCAGCCGAATTTAATGGCATCAGCATGCTCAACAGCGCTACTGGCAGCATATCAATCGTCTTCGGTGATTCATCTGACACAATCAGCATCGATATGGCCGATATGACAAAGAGCGGTCTTGGCATTGATGCTGTGAGCATCGGCAACGCCGAAAGTGCCCTGGCAGCCTTGTCAACTTTGGACAGCGCGATCAGCACCGCAACTACCTCCCGTGCAGACTTCGGCGCAAAGATGAACCGTCTGGAAAGCACGGTAGGAGTTCTTAACGTTCAGACTGAGAACCTGATGGCAGCCGAATCTCGTATTTCGGACGTCGATGTCGCTACCGAAATGGCAGCAATGACCAGAAACCAGGTGTTGGCACAAGCCGGTGTCGCTATGCTGGCACAGGCCAATATGATGCCTCAGATGGCATTGACTCTGCTCAGATAACGGAGCAGCGAATATTGAACCTATTAGGGGAGATGACCGTGTCGCGCAAAGCAGCAGTCATCTCCCCATCAGTTAAAATATTTGGTAACATAGCAACACGTTTCTGTCTCTTAATTCATTATGAGGTCGTTATCAAAGCTTAAATCCTTTCGACATATAACGGAGTAATACTATGAACGGAGTCGAAGCATATCAAGACGTTGCAATTACCACACAAGGCAAAGGTCGGCTCATTGTGCTGCTTTACGACGGGGCAATCAAGTTTATGAAACTGGCAATCAAGGAGCTGGAGGCGGGTAATTACGAAGCAAAGGGCCGATACATAGGCAAGGTCCAAGACATAATTAACGAGCTCAATGCAGTTCTGGATACCAATTCTGGCGGCGAAATAGCCACCAACCTTCGCAAGCTCTATTGTTTTATGAATAATCAATTGTCCGAAGCCAATATAAAACGCGACCCGAAGATGATTCGTGAAGTAATCACTATGATGGAAGAGCTTAATCAAAGCTGGAAAACTATCGCCGGCTAATGGCATCTCTTCGCTAATATCGGCAGTTTCTCCCTTAGCTTCCCACCGAGTCCCTTGGCTCCTGGCCCTCTACATTGCTCGCAGTTCTGCCCTTGCGATGAACCACGGTTTTAGCTTTCCACTTCGGCCACTCTTCAGGGGAATACGATGTTCCTTGGCCATCCCACATTGCTCGGTGAGGCAGGTTGACAAAATATGGCCACTTGATTAGAATGTAACGCGGAATTGCTTCGCTTGGAAAGGGAAAATTATGACGCTACGAGGGGTTATACTCGCCGGCGGCACAGGGTCACGCCTGATGCCGCTAAC
>Ga0114919_10001298_pt1 | contig 19935 bp, 13 predicted proteins | sample BlataG_FD_88682 | JGI IMG/M metagenome (GOLD analysis project Ga0114919, IMG submission 88682) | Deep subsurface microbial communities from Black Sea to uncover new lineages of life (NeLLi) - Black_00105 metaG | ecosystem: Environmental > Aquatic > Marine > Oceanic > Sediment | place: Atlantic... | reverse complement strand
GGGTGTTTTTGTCATGGGAAATAGTAGTAGGGTGGAAATTGGGCTAGTTTTGGAGGGGGCGGTTTTTTTACCCCCCCAGAAAGATTGTTTGTTCTATCCCCCCCCCCCCCTCCCCTTCCCCTCCCCTTCCCCCTTCCTATCTGCCAAAAACCTTAGCAACTGATGATTTGAAATGGTTTTGTTTAGCCTGAATCAATGCTGTAAAACAACAATTCAGCTGCATGTTGTCAAAACAAAGTTGAATCATTAAAACACTTTCATTTTAGGGAAACAAAATAAAGAAAGAAAAATTCTTAGAAGGATACCCCCCACACACACACACATATACCACCCAAACTCCCTCCCTCTCTCTACTCTGCCCAAATAGATTCAGCCATCTGCCAAATCTGCAAAATATTGTCTTCTGCCACCGAAGCCACCACCCAAGGATCATTTCCATTATAAGCAAAATCACTAATCTTGGCAGTGTGCCCCCCATGAATAAATAGTAACTCTGGTGGACCATCTTCTGCATCCTCTGGAGTCTGTTCCTCGCCAATTCTACTCAAATCCCACACCATCAGCCGCCTGTCTGCGCCACTGCTGGCCAGGATGGCCTCGCTGTGGGGGCTCCAGCCGACCTGGAAGACCTCTTCCGTGTGGCTGTCAAAGTTGTGAAGCTTCCTGCTGGTATTTCTCATGTCCCATAAAGCTACAGTCTTGTCAGCACTGCCAGTGGCGACGATGAACTCATTGAATGGGTTGAATGCGATGCAGTTGACTTCGGCAGTGTGGGCTTCTACTTCGTTGTATGCAGCTGTGTCGGTAGATTTACGAAGATCCCAGAAGATAAGTTTCTTGTCGTCACCGACTGAACCAAACAAATGAGGATGTCTTGGGTGCCATGCAACATCTTCAACCACACCAGAGTGACGTTTGTAAATATGAAGAGCAGCAAGTTCACGGTTGGCTGTGGTGGCGCCCTTGACATCCCAAACACATATCTGAGCATCGTCAGATCCACTTAATAAGTATCCCTCTTGTTGCTGGCTCCAAGACAGGCCATAACCTTCATTATCATGACCAGTTAAACGGATGTCTGGCTTGCACGCTCCATCAGCAGCTGGCTTGGAGGAGTGTTTGGAGTAGTCGAAAACGTAGACATCAGATGAGATGGTCTTGGTGGCGATGAGAAAGTGGTTTTGTGGGCAATATCTAGCTCTGTTGACTTCACCAGCATGATTGATCTGCTGAACTATGGAAATACGGCCAGTTGATGCACCAAATCCACCTACTTCTCCTCTTTCCTCATCGTATCCTCTGCCATCAATTTCAGTTTCTTCCAGGGGGAGCTGGACTTCTGCACGGAGGAGGTAGTTTTGTTCGCCTTCGCTGGTGTGGGTACCGAGGATGAGTTGTTGCTTGGAATAGCCAGCGTCTTTGTTGACTTCTTTGATTGGGAGCCATTGGACGGTGAGAGATGGCCTGGATTGATGGGGGTTGGGGTTGGTTGGAGGAGATGAATAAGAGAGTGAGAGTGCTGCTGAGAGCGAGGAAGGGAGATTGTGAAGAAATTCCAGCTGAAACTGACAACTTACCACTCGAGTGCGTGAGTAACGACCAAATCATAGAGAAAGGGGGTATTCTTCTTCCAAATTTTGTACTCCTCGTTCACAAGCCTGCAAAGAATTATGTTGAGATGAGTGATCAGAGGCGAATAAGGAATTGTGTCTTTGATTATACAGCATTCGGACGTACCTTTCTTCTACATCATCAGGAAAGTCCTCTTCATTAGCTGGAGGCATGTTGACCTTCTATATTTTCAAACAAAGTTTTGAGTGATGGGGAAGGCTGTTTGTCTGATGGTAGGAGCTTGAAGTGTTGAATAGTTAGATTTTAAATGTTGACGATTGATTTCTTGCATATGTAGGAGGCTGCTCTTTTTAGTAGTCGGCAAACATGATTGCCTGGCACTGCAAGTTGGAGGGCGAAACGAACGACTACGCCGAGAGAGGAGATGGAGAAAACTGGCAATAAGGAGCACAAAACGGCCTTTACATGTCTTCAATTTCAAATATATGGAAATAAGTGTCCGTAGTAACTGCATGAGCCAATGCATTGCAAGAAACAACGCGCAGTGCCTCGATTAATTGCATCTCAAAGTCTGAACCACATTTAAAATCCACTATATTTTCTCCAAAACAGAGCCTGTACTTCATCCACTTTAATACAATCAACATGGGCAATAAACTTTCATCGTCCCCATCCTTTGATCCTCCCAATATATCAGCAAACACCGCCAGCACACCACAAACGGCCGACGCCTCTTCTTGCCCAGTTCCAGAAGAATTTCGTCAGAAAGCCATCTACAATGTCTACAACCAACGCATAGATGGCCAATCCATTGAAACGGACACTGCCACATACAGGAAAGACATCTTAGATCCTAGAAACAACATGCCATTAGAACCCAATCAACAACCCTGCCCCGGTCAACGGAAACTCCTCTCGACAAACCGCCTCGCATCCAACATTCCCAAAGGAGGCACGGACTCCACCTGGGTCTACCCCAGTCCTCAAATGTTCTACAATGCGTTGAAAAGAAAGGGTAAAGGAGATGATGTAGTCGAAGAAGATATGGATGCGGTGGTACATGCACATAATAGTATGAATGAAGTGACATGGCAGCAAGTGGCAATGTGGGAGACACTGCATAGAAATGATTGTGAACAACCAAGGCTACTGAGGTTTTTAGGAAAGCCAGAGGATCTAAGTCCATTAGCACGGTTATCTTATTGGTTTGGAGGGCCGTTGCCATTTGATAGGCATGATTGGTATGTCGATAGATGTGGAAAGGAGGTGAGATATGTGATTGACTTTTATTTTGATGAAGAAAAGGCAGGGGATCCCAGTGCATTTGAACTTAGAGTAAGACCTGCATTAGATTCACCGGAAGCTGCATTAGATAGAGTGAAGATGATGATTTATACAAAGTTTGCTGAATGGGGGCTGCCCTGTCCTGTCACTGGCATACGACCTGCTTCAAAGCAGCAAGAATGATTGAATGAATGTGTATTTATTAGTATTAATCAGAGCTTATCTATAGTAAATAATGGACTACTAGATGGTGTGAAGGGGTAGAGTTAAAGGGAAAGGGGGCCTCATTATTGATAGCAATGGTGTTCTGAGTGGGGGTTGGTTGAGAGCGTCGGGTGGCAACAAACCCTGGCGCCAGTGAGCTCAACTACATCTAGGCGTGTCAGGGTTTTGTTAAGTTCATCAGGATATTGGGTATTTTCTTTTTAATGAATGTTTAGTGTCAAATGCCATGAATCAATTCGTAGAGCTGTAGAGTCGGGCAGCGTTTAGATTTACCACGCTATTGACAACTTTTGCACCAACCCTCTCCAATGGCAGGCCTGCCGGTGGGGAAATCTGTAGGTGATAGCTACCAAGGTGAGTCGCTGGCGGTGGAAGTCAAATTAGCCGTGTTTTGGCACTTGTCAGTCTTTAAAAAACAACCTTTCTAGTTTATGACCATACATTAAGCTTTCAAACTTCGATTATTGTAGCTAATTAACGCCTCTGTGACTGGGATCCCAAGTAAATCAGAAATTATGAAGATTGTCCCTATACTGCTCCTTCTGTCGGTTACTATCTCTACGTTTGGAAAGGAGCTTGACAGGTACATAGAAGATAAAGATAGATTCCCAGGATGGCGCGGGGAGTTGCCCAATGCACAAGATTTCAGAACAGACACCGTTTCTTACGGTGAATTTGGCCAGGTGGGTCCATTTCAAGTAGTTTGATGACTTTCATTTAAACGTCTACAATCTCTAGAAGTCAATTCGTTCACCCTCTTTACCAACTCTGCACATTTCACTGACAATCTCCCTTCCCCATCTCCCTCTTCTCACCGCTCACAGGAATTATGGAAGGGCAGGATGGAGCAAGTATCCTGGGAGCCTCGTGCCTTCCTCCTCCACAACTTCCTCAGCGAAGAAGAATGCGACCACCTTATAGAACTAGCCTCTCCATCTCTCGAAAAATCAACTGTTGTAGATAACGAAACCGGCGGCAGCATTGCATCCAAAGTTCGCACCAGCAAGGGCATGTTCCTCCGCCGACACCACGACGACGTGGTCACTCGCATAGAAAGACGCCTTGCTCTCGTCACCATGCTCCCAGAAGATAATGGGGAACAACTCCAGATCCTTAAATACGAAGATGGAGAGAAATATGACCCACATACAGATTATTTTCATGATAAATTCAACACTGACCCTCACCATGGAGGTCAGCGTGTTGCCACTGTCTTGATGTACCTCACCACTCCAGAGGAAGGTGGAGAGACTGTCTTCCCATACGCTGATGAGAAGGTATCAGGCCCAGAATGGAGTGACTGTGCTCTAAAAGGCCTAGCTGTCAAGGCAGTTAGGGGTAACGCCTTGTTATTTTATTCGCTGAAACCAGACGGTACAGAAGATCCCAAATCAACACATGGAAGTTGTCCAACACTCAGGGGGGTCAAGTATAGTGCAACTCGCTGGTTGCATGTGAGTGCCTTTGCTCATGCTTCAGGAGGTTCTGATGAGGATGGTGAGAATTGTGATGATGAGAATGATAGATGTGAGGAATGGGCAATTTATGGGGAATGTGATAGAAACCCAGAATTTATGATGCAGTATTGCCGTAAATCATGCAAAGGGTGTGGAAAGGCAATGTTGCAGAAGGCTGGTGGAAGGAAAGCTGGAATTGTGTAGAAGAAAAATGGAGGGATGTATGGAAGGGGGGTGATACACTTATAAACCGCTCACTCTACTGCAGCTGCTTAGTTTCTCTATGATAATAAATAGAACGTGATTGAGAGATATGGCAATAAAAATGACCAACTACACTTACTAGTACTAATCCTATATATATTTATCTTACAGATAATCAATTGATAAGAACATAACATGTGTGATACATCTTATTTACAACCCCTGCTTACCATTCCCAACCTACAGTCTTGAGAACATTCATAGGCCCTTTTGTAGATACATAATCTAGCTCTTCTTTAGATCTCACAAAGAAGGAACCAGCAAATGCAACTGAATTGCATCCAACTGGACCATCATATTCGCATCTTCTAGGAACAAGCAACATGAAATCTTTGGTCATTAAGAAATTGTAAGAAAATTCATCATTATCATCATCATTATCATCAGCTGTTCTCTCTAACTTCCTATGCATAAAGGTCTTTGTTCTCTCTAACAGCTTTGAATACAGTTTCTCTAGTAGTAGTATTTCATTATTAGCATCTACTTCTGATGCTGGTATACGGCTGCCGAATGCTACACATGGAAATGAGTGGATGTCCACCTCATCAGTACCATCATCATCAGGTTCTATGAGGGTCCATAATGGCACTACAGGAGGATAGCCCTCTGCTAATGGTAATGGGACTATCTGCATATGTTTATGAGGTTGACTAGCCCCAGATATTGGCCCACTGTTGTAGTATGCTAGACCTCCCTGAGGCATGGAATGGAGGGTTTGCCATGTGGCAGCCAAGTCGGCAGTATTGAGAGGGTCAGTTTGATGTTGGAAGTTCTGAGTGACTACCAAGACGTGATGAGGAACTATGTTGAATTTGTTGAGGAGGAGGGAGTGGGTGGTAGAGAGATGGGTGATGAAGAGGGCTGGATCAGGAGGGAGGAAGGGATTTTGCCAGTTTTGTTTCTTGTTATTGTCGGCATCATCCTCGTTTCTGGGATGTGGTTGTTGTTTTGGAGCTTTAGGTTTATCCCTGAGTGTGGCAGCTATTCTAAGTATGAAATTGACATTACCATTTGGGATAGTTTGGATTTTGGTTTCTGTTATTGTGGATGCTTGATTTTGTTGAGCAGTGTCGTATTTTTCCTGGATGAGTTGCCAGAGGTGAGTTCCAGAGGCGATGGCGGTTGAAGGTGACATTGAATTCATCATGGAATGAATGAAGTGCTTGGTACGATGATGAATGAGCATATGACTTAAATTATGCCTGGACAGTCTGCTTAGGCTGAGTTTGCTGGTGGTGAGACTTGAATTAAGTGATCTTGGCGAAGTTTGATCTTGAATGAAATTCTTGCCGTTTCCCCCAGATAGGTGTACCAGGTTCACCATTTGCCAACCTCTATATTATGCAAATAATGCCATTGGATGTGAAACGGCTTGAATTAAGTGGAAACGGTTCTCTTGATGTACTCGCCCGGCGAGCAAAACAACAATGAAACCATGTTATAGGCTCCATTCAGCACAATAATCATATCTGCTGGAAATACACAGTTGTATCAAGTCAACATGTTACGCTCTATTACGAATTTTGGTGTTTTGTGCACCGAGTGATCGCACAAATCTTCCGATGTCACTGGACCAAAGCCTAGCTAGCGTTAAGGCCTACTTCCAGGCAGATAGGGTCAGAGATCGAAAGGCTGGCCTAGATCTTTTATCCAGCATCCTCGATAGCATAGAGTTCCTCCGAGAACTGGACGCCAACACCGCCTCATTGCACCCTACTGACAAACTGTCCCACTCCACTTGGCCTGGCCTCGCCGTCCTCCTCGCCAACCACATCGAAGAAGAAACCAGACTCGCAACTCAAAAAAATAGACCCCCAAATTCACAACTCTCTAAAGCATTAAAAAAGCTCCTGGAACTAGCAAACGATGAAAAACGGTCAGGATGCAAAGCACCACTCCGCCGTCGAGCGCATCGTCTCTTTGACCACATCTACACCATCATCCTTCAAACTACACTCTCCTCCGAAATGGGTGGAGAGTACTCCAATATGCTGAGAAACCAGTTACTATTAAAACATCCGGAATATGCTGCTGCTACCAAGGTGTCTTTATTTGACAAGCTTTTGCTGCTGTTTACAAACCACATTGCAGACAAAGCTGAGGAAGAACAACAACAACAACAACAACAACAACAACAACAACAACAACAACAACAACAACAACAACAACAACAACAACATAGAGGGAAAGAAGGAGGAGAAGCTGCCCATCGCTTACTCTCAACAGTACAAGCTCTGCTGGTGAGTTTCCCTGGAGACATGGAACCTTCAACCAGAAAAGATATAGCTACTGATTTCCTCGGTGAGGTACTGCCAAGGGAACTGGGCAAGTTGGGGGCTGATGAAGTGAGAACCACAACCACCGCTCTACACATCTGCAATGCATTCCTCCTCTCTCAAGGCTTGGATGTATCCTCTATTATCAAGTCAATGTTGCATCCTCATTGGCACCCTATTGTTCTTAGAGGGCTCAAGTCGAAGAATAGTAGGGTGAGGGATGCTGCTGTGCTGTACGTCAGGTTGGTGTCTTCTCTGGGTGTGTTTGAACAGCAAGAAGAAGAAGAAGAAGTGCAAGAAAGGGGAGGAGGAGGGGGAGTAGAGAGAAGGGGGCAAAAACAGCAACACCAAGTTGGTTGGGTAGATGATTTACTTAGAGTAGTAGATTCACATATTATTGGGGGGGAGAGATTTAGTTGGGTAGGAGTGCATAGTAAAGATGCAAGGGAAGTGGTGAATAGTAAGCAGTATCCTCTCATGGCAATGGTAGGGGGGTTGGTGCACTGGAAGCTTGTCATTCAGCAAGCAAAGAAGAGGAATGGTGGTGGTGGTGGTGGTGGTGATGAAGAAGAGGAGGAGGAGGAGGAGGGAGGAGGAGGACAGCAACATGCAATGAAAAGAAGACGTACAGCAACTGGTTCAGGAACTATCACCAATAACACAATAACAGCTGATATAACTGCACCTTGGCTATCATTGGTTGATCTACTCAGAACCAACCCAAAGGGCTATGGCCCTCCTATTTCTCATTTGTTGTTACACTATGGCCTGGCATGTCCTCGTGAAGATGTAGAAAACCTTCTCAATGGGATGGAAGCTATATGGAAGCTTCTTGTCATTGATGAATTTGATGAGAATGTGAAAGATCAGGGTGTTGCAGTGTGGGTGATGAGAATTATCCAGGGTCTGGCCCTGACGTGGCAGCATCATCATCATGATCCATCGGCCGCAGCCACTCTGCAAGATGATGAGCAGGAGATGGTTCATACTGATAGATTGCATAAGAGTAAGAGTAGCAGTAGTACTAATAGTAGTAGGAGTAGGTATGGAGTGAAATGGCAGTTTGTATGGGATAATATTCTAGCATTAGGTAGAAGACAGCAAGGAATTACAAACACATTGTTTGACAGTTGCCTGTTAGCATTGACTGCAATACTAGCTCAACATCTGGTATCTGCACCCCCAGGAGGGGTGAGAACATTTTGGGGATTGCCCTTGTATCAAAATTCTGCAACACCAGTGGCTGCTTTGTTCGTCAAGACTGCTCTGTGCTGTAGTCAACAACAAGAATTTACTCTTGGCAGTGGCGTCAGTAGTAGTAGTGGTGTTGCTATGAGTGTTCCTAATACTGGTTCAGACTGGACTGAGTTTATAACAACATGGATTGCTGCTGCTATTGCTGAAGGTCAATTCTATCAAATTCACCATTCACAAGCCCCTGCAGCACTCTTACTGTCACTTTTATTTGGAGGCAACCTGCTGACAAGTCCTACTGACGATGATGATAATAATGGTGACGAATACTATCAACTTTCTTTGGGAGCATGTCAAAGAGGTAAAGCTGTTAGAAGCTGGCAATGGTGGCAGGAAGATTCAGACATAGGAACTAGTATCAACCGCTTGTTGAGAGGGAAAAGGTACTTTCTAGCCAAACTGATACAAGAGATGAATGAAAAGAAACGTGAGTCAGTGTCACGGCAAGGCACTTGTGAGTTAGCAACTGCAACTGGGTTGTTTTCTTCAAAAAGAAAAGATAGCCATGCTATTGTATGCAATGCATTAGTTACAGTGTTAGAGAACATTCTTCAGAAAAAGGAGCATCAACTACACTTTCAATCAAGAAGAGGCTCACCCAGAGGTGGAGGTGAAAGAGCTGCTGCTGGTGGTGGTGGTGGTGGTGGTGGTTTTCACCGGTTGCCATCTCCAATCTATTCAACACCAGGTCTCTCTTTTCCTCATGGTTCTATTCCTCAGTTCCATCAGTTATTGTCTGCAATTTCCATTGCTCTTCAAGTGTTGGCATCTGTAGAGGAAGCAGCAGCTGTATTTACCACCCAGCATGCTCACCAGCAACAACCCATATTTACTGAGAACAACTTTTCCTGCTGGTCATCTTCTGGTCAATTACAATCTCTATTGCAGGATGCTCTGGCAATTTGTTCAAAGGAAATCCACTCTCAACTAACTAGTTTAGAAGGATTTAATAGGGAAGATGAGCACGGTATTGTTGCAGTTAGAGATGCACTCCTTTGCCACTCGATGCTGCAACAAGGTAATGGTGAAGATAAACTGACGACAGCTTTTGTCACGTGTATAGATGAAGCCACAGATCTGTTCATGCAAGCTCATGATCGTGCTGCTTCCCTCATTGGGGGAGGAGGAGGTACTAGAGGTGGTGCTCTTGTGGGAATGTCAATCCCAACACAAGCCACTGCTGCTGCTGCTGCTAATGCTACTACTGCTACTGATAGCGCTGCTCCTGGGCCATCAATAATAGTAGACAATGGTAATGGTATGACATTTTTTGATGAAGATCTGGACATGGGTGGAGGTGCAGTGCATTATCAACCTATAATACGAACTGTCTTGGGGGGTACTGCAGCCTCACTAGCAAGTGGTGGTGCTGTTGGTGGTGGTGGAGGAGGAGGAGGAGGTGCATTTGGTGGTGGAGGAGGAGGAGGAGGAGACCTGTCGCTGACTTTTCAAGAGAGGTGTGTCTGGCTCTTGGATGTACTGGCCCCATTGGCTCCGGAAAAGGGAGCTGATATTGCTATTGAGTGGCTGGACTCAATCAAGCCAAATGGTGGACTGAAGATAGAGACAGAATTAGCATTGGTAAAAACAATGTATGGATGTGCAATTGCATTAGCTAGACGTATCCATAAGAGCAGTAATTCTAAAAATAATAGTAGCACGGCAGCGGCATTAGATTCAGAGATGATGGATGTTGATGGCAACAGCAACAAAAATAGCAACACTCATACAACACAGCAATTAATAGTGTTCAAAAATATGCTAGAAAATGCTGTAGCTTGTTTCAACAAGCAAGAAGATGAGGAAGAGAGGTTCCTTTCTTGGGTGTTTGACAATAATAAACATGCAAGTTATGTTGAATATGCCGTGATGCAATGTATTGACCCATTGGTGCAAGCACTGATTCCAATGATGATGGGCAATAAAGAAGGAGGGCATTACGACATTGTGAAAAGTACCTTGGAGGAGTTTGCCGAGCTGCTATGCTCTGCTGTGCCTCTGTTTTTGCAGTTGGATAATCAACCAAATCAACAGCAGGAGGAAGATGAGAAGGAACTAATGGGTAGGTCAAGGTGGCAGCTGAGAGTTGCCCTCTCTAAGACCATCACGGCTCTCTTTAATGCCAATCCTGCATTGTTTAAAGATGATAGTATGCTAGAGTGTGTAGGTAGGGGCATTCTATCCCTGATTGATGATCCATGCTACTCAGCACGAACTGCATGCTGTGGAATGATGCAGGTATTGTTCGACCGGTTTACAGATACACATCAGCTCTTCCAAGATGCATGTGCCAAAGTGACTCTCCAGCAGACAACCATGGCACCAAAACCAGCTGCAGCAGGAAGGCCAGGAGGAAGAGGAGGAAGAGGGGGAGGAGTACAGAGAGCAGCAGATCGGCAAGAGGAGGAAAAGATGGATACATCAATTCTCTTGTTATCAACAACTGCAGTACATAACCGGTCTTTAGAAGGAGAATGTATCTTCCAACTTGTCAATCATGCTGCAAAGTACCAAGGGGGAAGAAACCCTCACTATCATGCTCATGTGACATTAGTGGGAGCTGCTCTCGACTGGATTGCATCATGTCTGCAGTATCCAAGTAGGCAATCCTACATAGCATGGCATCACCGTAGCTTACTATTCAAACTGCATCATCAACAGCAGCAGCAACAGCAACAAGGGTCTACGTTCATTTTGAATGAATTACTAGTTCTACAACCCCTCCTAGCTACATCAGCTGAATGTTCAGTCAATGTAGCAAACTACTTCTTCTCCCTAGCTCCACATCTAGTAGCAATGGCAGTGTATGACAAGAATCGAAATATGTTGCAGGCATTTGCTACTGTTATCCAAAAGTCACCAGAAGAGCTGGTGAGTAGGCATATTGCAGATATTACTGCCTTAGCTCTGCCATTGATAGTGAGTGCATCTGAAGAGGAGAAGAAGAAGGGTATTAGTATTATGACGGATGGTCTGCTCAAGGAACTGTTGACAGCACAGAGGATTCAATATTTACTGGGAGCTGATGCTGTGAGTATATTTGAACATGTTTTGTGTTTAGCAAGGGTTGGGTACACAGACAGTGGTGGTAACGCAGAAGCATAAGCAGCAGCAGCTGCCCTTCCCCCACCTGCAGCTCCTGAGCTGCCTTTTCAGCTCCCCATAACAATTCAAAAATCAATTGAAAAGTTTCTCGCAATTGGCTCAGAGGGCAATAGTGGTGGTATCGATCAAGTAGTCAAAGGGAAAGAAGCCAACACTCTCCTCCTTGCCATCCATTCCCAACTACAGCAAGCTCGCAACCCACAGCACTTGAAAATGGCCATCAGTTGCTTGTCTCTGACAATCAAATTGCTCAGAGGTCTGATTACAACGTACCCTTCTACGCTAAGGTACACAGTCATAATATTGCTGAGAATGCTGGATGTAGATCAAGTGGCAGCTGAAGTGTGTGATATGTTGAGAACTGTAGCATTATTGGCATTGCAACAAGGGAATACTGCCATTAATTCAGAATGTCTGATGACTTTGGGCAAATTGCTCCCTGCTATTCTCTCCACTCTTATTGCAGCTCTGGTAGAGCGTCATTCTTCTCCTTCTGTGGGCTCACAAGTCACAGTAGCAGAGACTACTAACAGTGTTACTTTAGACACAGCTACTCTTAAAATCATCGGTCTCATCAATTTCTTTGCAGTTGAAAACTGGGTCAAGTTGCATTTCTATCTAATAGAGGCAGACACTATTCCCCAGCTGCATCCTGAGGTACTGAAACGGCTGTCTACAGCCAACAATAACCTTACGCAGATCAAAATGACGACAACTCCAACTACCCAACTCATTTTATTTGCTAAGAGGGCCTCATCTCTCTCTCCTGCACTTAGAGGTCATGCGGTGGGAGCTTTGAGGAAGTCAATAGCAGATAAGCAAGATGATTTATACCAAGACGACGAGGAGGGGGAAAGAGAAGGATATAAGCCTGGCAGTACCAGTGGTGGCACTATAAAGAAGAAATGCAAGACAAAGGTGAGGAGAGCTGCTTGGGAACTGGCTGCGCTGAGTGCAGATCTTGAAGATACTGACTTGGCTTCATTTGCAGGAGAGCTACTGGCACTATCAGGACCTCTAGAACCTTCAGTATTAGCTTTCAATGCATCAGCAGCAGCTGGTAGAGGTAGAGGTAGAAGTAGTAGCAGATTGCCTGGCAATAGTAATAACATCAACAACGGCGATGATAATGCTGCTGGTGATGGAGATGATGATGTGTGGGTTGCTGTGCTTGGTCAGCTGTCCGACTATTTGGTAGATGAAAGCGTAGTGGTGATCAAAGCAGCACAGATTGCTATTGGGAAGCTGTTGGCAACTAATGAATGTAGAGTTGCATTTGATAAACTAGAGGAAGATACTCAGCGTGTATTGAAAGTCTACCAAACTACTACTGAGCAACAACAACAGCATAATGGGGGCACTATTACCCTGACTAGTATTAGGAGTGAGGAGTCGATCGCCAATATGAATGGAGTAGCTGCAGCTTTAGAAATAGCAGATATGTGGAGATGTGAGGAGTATGGGTCCTGGGTGAGTAGGTTGGCCAAGGCTGTGTTAAAATATGCTGCAAATTCTAATCTAAGAATCTGTGCTGAAATGGCTCGATACAAGCCTGCATTGGCGGAGTTGCTGCTTCCTCATGCATTTGTGGATATTGCTCTGCAAGAGACATATTGCCGAGCAATACAAAGCAATACAAATAAGAATAATGTTAATAATAATGATAGGAAGATCGATGTCAAGGCAAGGGTATCTGGAGCAGTTAGGAAGCATCTCTTACCGCAAAGCCGACATCACCCCAAAGCGATGCGTCTTTTATTCTCTTGCCTCAACGTTCTCCGCAACACACATACCAAGGCACACATGATGCCAGCACCTCCTCCTCCTTCCTCTTCTTCTCTATTAGTAGCATCCTCGTCCCATGCAGCTTCTTGGAGTAGTGTGTATTGGTTTGATCTAGATTACTTGGAAGTTGCAGAAGCAGCTGTGCACAGTAGAGCCTTGTTTACTGCTGTGTTGTATGTGGAGACTTGGTGGTATGCCAACTGTCAAGGTCATAGTTTGAATGACACTGTCGAAATATCAGCAGCAGATGCTTACTCCACCATTGCAACTAGTACTACTAGTAGTAGGAGTGCGAGATCTATGAATCACCTTCAAAAGAAAGCCAAGAGATTACTGCTAGAGGTCTATTCCATGATTAAAGAATCTGATAGTATATATGCAGTAGCTCAATCCCATGATATGATGTCCCAACTGAAGCTGTACGAACATGAAGGTGACTGGGCTAAAGCTCTTGTCAACTATGATCTTGTCCTGCAGTTGTTGAAAGAACAACATGGCAGTACCGCTACTTTGCAAAATCCGGCGTTTTCTTCATCATCATCGTCGTCATTGTCGGCAGCTCCCTGCATTGATGGAGTCACTAAGAATGCAGCAGCTGCTGGGTTGACTCGATGTCTGGGAGAATTGGGAGCTTTGCATCTATTGAAGAATCAAAAAGAGGGCGGTGGCAATGACAATAATATTGGTGCGACTAATGCATTATCTCTGTTACCTGCATGGGGAGCTTCAATGGCCCTGGGTAGCTGGGATTCACAACAGCAAGGTACTGCAACACTACCAAGTCTCAATGCAGATAATAATGTCCTTCGCATTAGTTCATTTAGCAATGCATCTACCACCGTTGGAGATGGATATGCATTCAAGTCTCACTTTGATGCAGCTGTTTCTGCTCTTAATTCTGGAAACTTGGAGGTATGTAGGAATGCAATTGCTGCTTCTAGAGCAGATCTTGTAGCTGGGCTTGTGACTGCTGGTTTGGAGGCAGCTGCTGATGTCAACCCTGCCCTGGTCAGTCTACAGATGATCCAGGCAGTGGCTGAGGCTTGGGAACTAAAGTGGCCTTCTACGCCTGCTTTGAGCTTTGTGGAGTCTTCCTTACAACAACATGGGAATTGCAGTGGTAAAGGACTTGAAAAAGTCCTCTCAATATGGGATGCAAGAGAGGCTCAAACTGGTGCTTCTGGAAGATATGAGTTGGTTTCTCCTCTACAAACAGCAAGAATTGGTTTGTTGGATAATGTGGGGCTGCCTGAAATGCAAGCCAAGTCACTGGTACAGCTGGTAGTCACAGCACGCAAAGCAGGGAGGTCCAGCCAAGCTATATCAAGTTTGTACCATCTGAAAACATTGCTAGGGCAGCATGAAAAGAAAGAGTGGTGTAGCCAGATGTTGTCGCCAACTGCTCCATGGAGAGTTGAGGAGGCAAAGCTGTTGTGGTACCAAGGGCAGCATCACGCGGCATTGTCAGTAGCAGAGAGTCTATTGAAGCAGAATGCCAATCCAACTACTAGTAGCAGCAGCAATAATGGTGGCAACATTATTATCACAGCACAACACGCTCTTCAATCTTCTTACCTGCAGGGACTAGCAGCCAAATGGTCCTTTACTATTAGATCAAAGAGCAGTGATACAATCCTAGATTCCCTCACAATGGCAGTCCAAGGCTCAGAGAAAGCAAAGGAGGATGCAGCAGCTGGTCATGACCATGGAATTGAAGGTTCTATACGTGAACACAGAGCACAGTTGGTGCTATGCAGAGCATTGTATCGTCTAGCATCATTTGCTGATAAGCAATATCGCAACATTGTCCGTCACAAGGAGTCTCCTGAATGGCAGACCAAGATACGCGTGATTGCAGCCAAACAGAGAGAGCTAGGGGAAGCTCAACGGGTGTTTAGCCAACTTGAAGCAGAAGGTCGGGCCAAAATTAAAAATAATAGATATGTGCATCCTCAAACCAGGGCATTATGTATAAAAATGAGCAACTTGAATAAGTACATTAATGCAGATAAACAAGAAGTGGATGAAATAGAGGGAAAGCAGCCAGCCCTCCTTGTCGCTGCCCTTGCTAATTACTGGAAATGCTTGACATCTGGTGGGTTGTACGACTTGCCATGCTTATTCAGGCTCATTCAACTGTGGTTTTCACTTCCAAGGGATCCACACGTCAACAGAGAATTGTACAAAGCAGCTCAACATGTTGCATCTTTCAAATTTCTACCGCTGAGTTATCAAATGGCGTCGCGTATCACCATTTTGGATGACTCCGACAACAATAGTCATCCAGATGCTGAATATCAGAGGGTACTGATGTATCTACTGACTAAATTAGGTAAGGATCACCCGCATCACACCTTGCTCAATATATTTGCTCTGAAGAACAACATCAAAGAGGAAGAGAGAGCCAGGCAAGGGGATGGTGATGACAGAGATCCTGACGTCTTGAAAGCAAGAGCAGCCATTTCTATATTGCAAGAGGTGGGTAGAAGCAGTGATCAGTTGAATATAATCATCACTCAGATGGAACTGCTCATTAGAAGTTATATTGAGCTTGCTAAGGCACCAGCACCTGCTGATCCCAATGCCACCACTATGCCCTTCCCCGCCTCAATTAGAAGGGAGAGACAGAATTTGGATGCTATTCCTCTGATGACCGAGAACATTCCTGTAGACCCAGAGTGTCAGTACATTGCTGGCAATTTTCCTACATTTGTTGAATTTAAAAACACGATACGGTTTGTTGGAGGCATAAATAGACCAAAACTATGTGTTGCAGTTGACTCTAATGGTCAGGAGCACAGGCACTTGGTGAAGGGAGGGGGAGACGACCTGAGGCAAGATGCAGTCATGCAGCAGTTCTTTGGAGTTGTCAACAGCTTCTTAGACGATAAACAGAAAACTAGGAAGCGTGGATTGAGGATGAGAACGTATAACGTAGTTCCTCTCTCTCCATATGAGGGCCTTGTTCAGTTTGTGGAGAATACCATACCTCTGACGGACTATTTGACTGGAGGAGGAGGAGGAGGAGCTCTCAGAAGGTATGGCAAACAAGATCAGATACAATTAGACCATAGTAGTGCTTGGCATAAGATTCAAGATAAAGAAAAGAAAAAAGGCAGCCAAGGACGTCTAGGTGAAGAATTCACCAAGTTCATCGCCAAGGTTCCCAAGGTCTTGCATCACTTCTTCTTGGAACGATATCCTCACCCGGGAGCCTGGTTTGAACGGCGCCTGGCCTATGTCAGATCAACAGCAGTAAGTTCCATGGCAGGCTACATCATTGGATTAGGAGATCGCCATGGCAGCAATATCCTGGTAGATGAAAGATCAGCCGAGGTGATTCATATAGACTTGGGTATTGCATTTGAGCAGGGGAAGTTTCTCCATGTACCGGAGATGGTTCCTTTCAGACTGACTGGGAATGTGGTGGATGGAATGGGTCCTGCAGGGGTGGAGGGACCAATGAGAAGATGTTGTGAAGAGGCACTGACTGTGATGAGGGCAGCTAGAGAGTCGTTATTGACGGTGATTGAGGTGTTTATTCACGATCCGCTTATAAACTGGAAGATGACAGCTGAGCAGGCTCAGAGGAGGCAGAGGAGGAGTGATGGTCAGAAGGGGGATGGGGATGGGGAGGAGTATGAAGATGAAAATCATGATGATGATGATGATGATGATGATGATGATGCGGAAACTATGGGCAATATAGATGCTGAGAGGACACTGGTAAGGGTGAGACATAAGTTGGAGGGGGTGGTGGAGGGGGAGGGAGAGGCAAGAGGAGTGGAGGGTCAAGTACAAGAATTGTTGCATGAAGCTATGGAAGCTGAGAGGCTGGGGAAGATGTACATTGGGTGGGCAGCTTACTTGTAATTGTAGCATAAGTTTAACCAAAGTTAGAAATAAACTTGTATGGGTGGGATGTGCAATTTACACTGCTGCAGCTGTATGGAGCTCCAGCATAAATTGGTAGTATTACGATCACCGGTCTCCCCCGTCCTTCCCTTTAGATTGTAGACTCTAAACCTCTCATATCAACTCTCTATGGATTTATATGGAGTGAGATTCCTTACATCCAGCTATTTTTAGATTCTAAATCATCTCTCACCGTCAGCATCGATGGGGGCACAGGTGTAAATCATCCTTATAATAAATTCGCCTCAGTCCATTTATTCTTCTTTTTGTTTTTCACAACCAGCCAAAATAGCTGTAATTCTTCTCGACTTTCCTGCTAGAGGTTCAAATTGCTTTTAAAACAATGGGCTGCGTGAACTCGAAAAATAGCACCAGTGATGGTGCAGAGTTGTTGTCCGGTGGGACGATGATGAGTATGAGATACGAGAATGCTGCTGAGAAAACTCTTGAGGATCCCAACTTCATGCAGAAATTGTTCAATAATATCACTCAGGGGAGTACATCTGTTGTCTCTACGGTAACAGACAAAACTGTGGTGGCTACTGACTTCACTACAGACGAGACAAAGCGTTTCTTCACGTAAGTACTTCTCCCGGGTTCAAAAAAAACACGATCTCCGTCCCTCGGCTCTCTTCGACACTCTCACTCACCCTTGCCTCCTTCTCCTACAATACACAGTGGCTTGAAATCCATCCCTTCCAAGCGTGTTTCGGTCCCTATCCAGCCTCTTGCAGAGATAACAGAAGCAGACGGAGAACAACAAGCAGCAGGCCAGGACACAGATGACGAAGACGACGAAGGTCAGCACCAATCACATGCCAACACCCCCGCAGTCCCCCAAGGCCGCCTCTATGTCGACTACCTCCTCTTCCCTGTCAAGAATTATGTCAAGCTCCCAGCAGCACTGAAACCATTCTTAAACATCTCAAAACTAAAGCAATACCTCCTTGTATCAAAACCGTCAATGTCCAAATCTGCAGGTCTTGCCAACCACCGAGCAGTCGTACCAAAAGAAGTGAGGAAAAGCTGCCCAATGCTGATTGTCATTGATGAACCTGGTATGTTGGACAAGTGGAAAGACACTAAATATATCTGGGTAGAAATACCACTACTAGACGTGTTTATGCTGGATGTATCTAAAATGAATTCAATGGATGATTATCTCACTGTCCTGAGCAGGAAGGCGCGCTGGAACTTCAAAGACAGACAGAGGAAGTTTCACAATCCTAAAGCAATCAAAATGGAGTACGTTCCACTGGATAAGGCTATGATTGACACGCTGTGGCCTTTGTATCAAGCTACTGGAGAGAAGAATGGGTTTACTGTGCTTACCAAGGAGGAATTCTATGGTTTCCACCAATTGGTAGAAGGACTGTATGTTATGTACATCTGGGACGTGCGTAATGCTGCTGATAAGAAGCTGATTTCATTCTGTACTGGGGTGAGGACTGATGACGTGCTGTTGCCAATGTGATGTGGAACTGATTATGATAATGAGCTCCAACGTACTTGTGCAACTTATTTCAACATGTTGTATGAGTTTGTGAGGATTGCTGTTCAGGATCCTGAGGTCAACTGGGTGGATTTGGGGGCAACGAGAAGAACTGCCAAGACTGCAATTGGATTCACTGGACACAAGTACAGTGGGTACTTTAGATGCAGGAATACTGTGGTGCAGACGGTGATAGAGACATTTGCTAAAGATTATTTCAAGCCAGAGGACTTGGTTACAGATCCATAGGTTGGGAGGAGAAGAAAGGAGGCTGGGATCTGCCCTTTCTCTGGAATAATGATTAGGATTCGTGGTTGTTAAACTGTTTGATTGTTTCTGAATGGATACTTTTAGTAATATACACCACTAATTAAGTGTGTCTAACGTCCACAGAGTGGTAAAAGCAAGAAGAGAATTTAAATAGAAAAAAAAAAACAATTTGCAGATTAAATATTTCCAAGTTGCCACATGAGTTTTAGAAGGCGCTTAAAGGGGAAACGCCCCCCTAAAGGTACACGTCAACATACAGCGTATGATCATACATACATACAACAACACTACCAAGACTCATCACCGCTCCATCGCTCCTCCTCCTCACCCCACCTCTCTCTTTCCCTTCAAACACAGGTTGGGAGCTGATCGAAGACGTCGTAGAAGACTTTGAGCAGCAGCTAAAAGAAGCAGTCAACGAAGATCACAATGGTAAAAGAAAAAACGAAGGCAATTGGAAAATCCACCGACTTCATTGGGAAAAGAACCGTTTCATCTACGATCTCATGTATGTCAAGAAGATCATGAACAAAGAGCTTTACGACTGGCTAGTACGTGAAAAGATAGCAGATGGAGCCTTGATAGCCAAATGGAGAAAACCAGGATACGAAATATTATGTTCAATGCTAGCTATACAGAGAAGCAATCACAACTTCGGGACCACCTCTCATTGCAGGGTGCCATTGAGGCAGAGAGCACCAGCTCAGCGTGTCACTCCAGATGTCCAGACTGGATGTATCTGTTGTGCCAGTGGAGATGGGAAATTCGGGGGGCCCGTTTGGTGGAACACTCCTCTTGATGACGATACTAATGATCAGGAGGGGGCTCAAGGCAATAGAGCTGTTTGGGGCCAAGCAACTGATGAAGCACAACAAGAAGATGGTCATGATGATGATGGTGGACAGCCAGGTCCTTCCTCTTCTCAAGGAGGAGGAGGTACCAAGAAGAGACCTGTCCAGGAGGTGTATAGTGATGAAGATGAGTTGGAAGAAGATGTGAAGAAGAGACTGGAAGCTATGAGAGGAGCAGGGTGAGG
>Ga0114919_10001297_pt1 | contig 19938 bp, 17 predicted proteins | sample BlataG_FD_88682 | JGI IMG/M metagenome (GOLD analysis project Ga0114919, IMG submission 88682) | Deep subsurface microbial communities from Black Sea to uncover new lineages of life (NeLLi) - Black_00105 metaG | ecosystem: Environmental > Aquatic > Marine > Oceanic > Sediment | place: Atlantic... | reverse complement strand
GCTTTGCGCCGGGCCGTGCACTCGAACAGTGGCAACGGATTGGTCGATTTTGCCAGCCGCTGCCTGGCCCCGGGAGAGGCAAATTTTCGGGAAGATTTGCAGAATGATTTTCAACCGCGGGCACAGGGGGCAGATCTGGCCAGGGGACTGGACTACCTGCTCCACGCTGATCTCAGGTCTCGACTGGCCCGGATTCCGGCCGGGGCTCTCATCATTCAGGGAGAAGAGGATGCCATCGTGCCACCGGCCCAGGCGGATTTTATGGGGCGACGTCTCAAAGAGGCCCGGATGGTGAAAATCCCCGAGGCCGGCCATATTCCCTTTTTTACTCGGGCAGAGGAGTTTAACGAGGTCTTAAAAGAGGTATTGAGGGAAGGACCGGGTGAGCACGACTCCCGGCCATCGTAACCTGGACGCAAGAATGAATCACAAGCAGGCGATACAGCGGAATTTTTCGCGGCGGGGCGCTACTTACGACCGTTACGCCAGGGTGCAGCCCTGGATGGCGGCTGAGTTGCTGCGGGGTTGCCGGGGGGCGCTGGTCAAGGCCCGGGCTATTTTGGAAGTGGGTTGCGGCACCGGCTATTTGACCCAATGTCTGCGGCAGGCGAATCCCACGGCCACCCTGGTCGCCCTGGACCTGGACAGGTCTTTGCTGAAGATTGCCCGCCAGCGCTTGGCCGGGGATACCGACATACATTTCGTGGCGGCTGATGGGGAAGCCTTTTCCGGGGGGAGGTACGATCTCATCATTGCCAATTCGGTTTTTCAGTGGTTTTCCCGGCCGCGGGAGACCCTGCAGGAATATTACCGCGTTTTGCGTCCCGGCGGTTGCCTGGCCTTTTCTGCCTTGGGACCGAACACCTTCCGGGAACTGGACAGCGCGTTTCGTCAAGCCGCCGGAGACCCGCCCTGGCCGGAATCTCCGGGGGTGGTAGCCCTTTCTTTTTCCAGCCCGTGGAAATGGCAGCGTTTCCTCGGCCAGGCAGGTTTCCAGGAGGTGATAGTGCAGCAGGAAGAGTATACCGAGACCTATGCTACGGTCCAGGATTTCTTGCGCGCCCTCCAAGGCACCGGGGCCACCAATCCGGTGCCCCGGCCCCTGTCGCCCCGACTGTTTCGGCACATGGCGGCCATTTATCACCAGGCTTTCGAGGTGGACGGCTGCATCCCGGTGACCTATGAAGTTATTTGGGCCTGGGCGCAAAAGCGGGGTTTCATTTCAGGTTAATCCCACCCTGAGCCTGCGGCTCCCTCGAAACCAGGAAAAATCCCCCAGTTATTGATGGGGCGCGGTGCGCACCCTACATTTTATCTGCAAGGTTGCAGGTCGGCGCCGGTGCTGAAGCGAAAAAGCGTTTGGCAGAAAGCTTGAATATGGTAAAAATAATAGTTTTCCTTTTCCATTTTGCAACCACATCATTTTAACTTGAGGATCTATGTCAGAATTACTTTCCGGTCAGGCGGGAGAGCGGCGTTTGTTCCTGGGCAACGAAGCCATCGTGCGAGGGGCTTTGGAGGCCGGGGTGTCCCTGGCGGCCACTTACCCGGGGACGCCCGCGTCAGAGATCGGTGACCGCTTTTACGAAATTTCCCGGCAGACTGACCTGGTGTTTGAATATTCGGTAAACGAGAAGGTGGCCCTGGAAGTGGCCGCAGGAGCCGCAGCCGCGGGCTGGCGGGCCATGGCCTCTATGAAGCATGTGGGACTGAATGTGGCCGCGGACGCCTTGATGACGCTCGGATATGTAGGCATCACCGGCGGCCTGGTCATAGTCAGCGCGGACGACCCTTCGTTGTTTTCCAGTCAGAACGAGCAGGATAATCGCTATTATGCCCGGCTGGCGGGGCTGCCCATGCTCGAGCCCATGAATCCTCAGGAGGCCAAGGACATGACCCGGGCGGCCTTTGCCCTCTCCGAGGAGCTGGGTCTGCCGGTGCTTTTGCGCACCACCACCCGGGTGAATCACACCCGGGGGCCGGTGACCCTGGGGGAGCTGGCCTCCCGACCCGGGCTGGGCCACTTCCTGAAAGACCCGTTTACCAAGGTGATGGTGCCCGCGGTAGCCCGGGAGGCCCATGCCAGACTCCTGGCCAAGCAGATTAAGGTTCGAAATCGAGCTGAAGCATCGGCTTTCAATGTCATTAAAGGGCAAGGGCCGTGGGGTGTGGTCACCAGTGGGGTGGCCGCACCGTACGTCGAGGACGCCATTCTGGAACTGGGCCTGGAGGACCAGATCACGCTGCTCAAGCTGGGCTTCACTCATCCCCTGCCGGAAAAGCTCCTTGCCGGGTTTTTGCGAGGGGTGGAGCGAGTCCTGGTGGTGGAAGAGTTGGAGCCTTTCCTGGAAGAAGGCTTGAAGGCCATTGCCCAGGCGGAGGGACTGACGCTGCCTATTCAGGGGAAAGGGGAAGAGCTGTTTTCCCGCCTGTATGAATATCACCCGGCTCTGGTCCGGCGGGTAATGGCCGAATATTTCGGCATTGCCTGGGAGGCGCCGGAACCTCTTGCGCCCACCGAGCTCTGGGGCGAACCGCTGCCGGATCGCCCTCCCAATCTATGTCCCGGCTGTCCGCATCGAGCCACCTACTATGCCATAAAAATCGCGCTGAAGGATTCGGGACTGGAAGGCATCTTCCCCACCGATATCGGCTGCTATACGCTGGGACTTTTACCGCCCCTGTCCATGGCGGATTTCCTCATTTGCATGGGCTCCAGCATCAGCACCGCGGCGGGCATTTCCCGGGCCACCGGCCAGAAGGTGGTGGCCTTTATCGGGGATTCCACCTTTTTCCACGCCGGGCTCACCGGCCTGGCCAACGCGGTGCACAACGGCCACGATTTTCTGCTGGTTATTATGGATAACGGTACCACGGCCATGACCGGGCATCAGCCCCATCCCGGGGTGAGCCTGGTCCCGCCGGGATATCCCGGCGAGCATGTGCCGCTACCGCGGGTGGTGAAAGCCCTGGGGGTAGAGCAGGTTTGGCAGATAAACCCTTTCAAGTATAAGGAATCCCTGGCGGCCGCCCAAGAGGCCCTGAACTCCAAGGGGATGCGGGTGCTCATCTCCCAGGCCCCCTGCCATCTTTACGAGGCCCGGATTACCGGCAAAAAGCGGCGGGCCCGCTTTCAGGTGGTGGAGTCCTGTGGGGATTGTTCCCATTGCCTGGACTATTTCGGCTGTCCCGCCATGTCAGTGAAACCGGAAGCCGAGGGAACCCAGCTGTTCATTGACCACGACCTGTGCTCCGGCTGCGCCTTTTGCGTCCAGTTCTGTGAATATATCCGGCCGGTAAAGGCGGGATGAACCCCATAATAACGGGCTTTAAATCGTCCAAGGAGGTTGGGTAATGAGAAAAATCGTTTTATTGGCCGGTTTAGCGCTTTTGCTTGGCATTTCCCTGGCGGTGGCCCAAATTCATGAACCGCCGCTGCCGCCCAACCTGCCGATCAAACCGCCGCCTGCCGGGGTTTCCTCCCGCTTGGCTCAGTTGAGCGGCGTCTGGGAGGGGACTTGGGACATTCAGACGGCAGGAGGCCCCGGGGGCGGGCAGCAATTGTTTCCCATGGATGTTACCGGGAGAAGCATGAAGATCGCCATCTTGGGAATCAACCCTCCCAGAGTCAAGGCGATATACGCCTACGGCGGTTCCACTGACCAGCCCGGCAAGTGGTTCCTGGTCAGGAACGCTTCGGTTTCGGGAGACAGCATCATTTTGAAATGGGGTAAGCCAGAGGAAAAAAGGACCCTCACTCTGCGGCCTTCAGGCAGCCCGACTACAGCAAATGCTACCCTGGAGTTAGAGAAATCGGGCCAGGTCCTCCAGGCTAGTTTGCAGAAAAAATAGGTAACCGCCAGGTTCAGGCCGCGGTAAAGGCGGTCCGACTTTATATGCCCTGATGAAAAGCATGGTTAGCGAGAATATTAGACTGCGAATTTTTCTCACCGGCGTGGGCGGCCAGGGGACGCTCCTGGCCAGTCGCCTGTTGGGGGAAGCGGCTTTGGCCGCGGGCTATTCGCCCCAGGTCAGCGAAACCCACGGCATGGCCCAGCGGGGCGGGGTGGTGATCTCCACCGTGGTCCTGGGAGACCTGAAAAGCCCCCTCATCTCTCCGGGTGAGGCGGATATTCTGTTGGGATTCGAAGCCCTGGAAACTTTCCGGGCCCTGGACCGTTGTCACTCCCAAAGCCTGATTATCGCCAATACTGCGGCCATCGTGCCCTATCCGGTCTCCATCGGGAAAAACACCTACCCGGATGTAACTCGGTTGCTGGAACTCATGGCCGGTAAAGTGGGGGGCCTCCTGGCGTTTGATGCCGGGGACCTGGCCCGTCAAGCCGGGACGGCTCTGGCAGTGAACATGGTGCTCCTGGGGGCACTGGGAGCCACGGCCAAGCTGCCCTTTCCCCAGGAGGACATCCTGACCCTGATCCGAACCAGGACCAACCCCAAATTCCTGGAGGCCAATCTGAGCGCCTTTCGGATGGGACAGGAGGCCGCGGCCGATCCCCACAACTGGACCAAGCCTTTGATTTCATAGGGTAATTCCAGGAATGCCGAAAGGATACTTTAAGTGTAGAGGGGTTCAAGACCCGGGTTAACCAAAGTCCCTGGCCTCCCTCATTCTATCCGAGACTGTTCTGATCGATCATAGACCATTCGTGGAAAACACTCCTTTCTATACCATGTCTCCGGAAGAGGTGCTGGCCGCCCTGGAGACCGCCCCCGAGGGCCTGTCCAAAGCTGAGGCCGCAGCCCGCCTGGCCGAGCATGGTCCCAACGAACTGGCGCCGGGCAAAAAAATCTCTCCTGCGGTTATTTTTTTTCGCCAATTCGCCAATCTCCTGATGCTCATCCTGATCGCCGCGGTGGTGATCTCTTTCGTGATGGGAGAGACCCTGGATGCGCTGGTGATTTTGGTCATCCTGCTGGGCTCGGGTATCCTGGGTTTCTTTCAGGAATACCGGGCTGAAAAAGCCGCGGCGGCTCTGGCCAAGCTGGCTGCCCCCACAGCCACGGTCATCAGGGAGGGGCGGGAGCTGACCATCCCCAGCCGGGAGGTGGTTCCCGGAGACCTGTTGGTGCTCTACACCGGCGACCGGGTGGCCGCGGACGGCCGTTTGCTGGAAGTAGTAAATCTGAAGGCGGACGAGGCCCTCCTGACCGGGGAATCCACCGCGGTGGCCAAACACCTCAACGGGGTATCCGAGCCCGATACCCCGGTAGGGGATCGGACCTGCATGGTGTTTGGCGGGACGGTGATCACCTACGGCCGCGGCCGGGCCGTGGTAACCGCCACCGGGATGGCCACCGAATTCGGCCATATCGCCCGGTTGCTGGAAGAAGTGGAGGTTGAGAGAACGCCGCTGGAGCGGCGCATTACCACCATCGGCCGGGTGCTCGCCGCCGTTTGTCTGTCCGTGGCGGTGGGGGTCGTGTTTCTGGGCCTTTACCGCGGGGAAGATCTGTGGCTCATGATCATCTGGGGCATAAGCCTGGCGGTGGCCGCGGTGCCCGAGGCCCTGCCCGCGGTAGTGACGGGGGCCCTGGCCATCGGCACCACCCGCATGGCGCGGCGCCATGCCATCATCAAGCGTCTGCCCGCGGTGGAGACCATGGGCTGCACCACGGTGATCTGCACTGACAAGACCGGCACCCTGACCAAAAATGAAATGACGGTGCGGCGCCTGTATCTGGATGGGAAGAAACTGGAGATTACCGGGTCGGGCTATGAACCGGAGGGGAAATTTCTGGTAGAGAACGACGCCGACAATCTAGGCGAGTTTCAGCCGGTGCTCGACCAAGCCGCCCGGGTTTCACTCCTTTGTAACGACGCGACCCTGGAGAAGGCCGGACTCTGGCAGGTGCGGGGAGATCCCACCGAGGGGGCGCTTCTGGTTCTGGGGCGCAAGGTGGGTTTCGATAAACCGCAGCTGCTCAAGGGCTATCCCCGGGTGGCGGAAATTCCCTTTTCCTCGGAACGCAAGCGCATGAGCACCATTCATCTGGGGCCGGATGGTTTAATCATGTATGTGAAAGGAGCCCCGGAAACCTTGCTGCCCTGGTGCACCCGGGTGTTGACCCGGCAGGGGGAGGAGCCTCTGGATGAGGCGGGCCGCCAACAGATCATGTCCGAGGCCGGGGCCATGGCCGCGCAAGCCCTGCGGGTCCTGGGATTGGCCTACCGCCCCCTGCGGGATATTCCGGATTTGCTGCCTCAAGCCGAGGAAGAGAACCTGGTGTGGGTGGGCCTGGTGGGGATGATCGACCCGCCCCGCCCGGAGGCCCAATCCGCGGTGCATCGCTGCAACCAGGCCGGTATCCGGGTCATTATGGTCACCGGGGATCATCCGGCTACGGCCCGGGCCATTGCCGGGGAACTGGGTCTTTTGGCCCAGGGGGGCCACAACCCCGGGGTGCTCACCGGCCAGGAGGTCAACAGTCTGGATGACGTCGGGTTGCTCGCGACGTTGCAGGAGACTTCGGTATTTGCCCGGGTGTCCCCGGAACACAAGTTGCGGCTGGTTAATATCCTCAAGGGTCAGGGGGAGGTGGTGGCCATGACCGGCGACGGGGTTAATGACGCTCCGGCCCTGAAGCGGGCTGATATCGGGGTGGCCATGGGCATCACCGGCACCGAAGTCACCAAGGAAACCGCGGCCATGATCCTGGCGGACGACAATTTTGCCTCCCTGGTGGCCGCGGTGGAGGAAGGCCGGGCCATTTTCGATAATATCAAGAAGTACTTGATTTTTCTTTTGAGCTGCAATTTTGCCGAAATCCTTACCCTCACGAGCGCCATTATGCTGGGTTTGCCCCTCCCCCTGGTAGCCCTGCAAATACTCTGGATCAACCTCGTCACCGACGGCCTGCCGGCCCTGGCCCTGGGAGTCGACCCCAAGTCGCCCGACATCATGGAACGCCCGCCCCGACCGCCGCAGGAGGGGGTGTTCACCCGCTCGGTCACCGTGCTTTTGGTGGTGATTTCCTTCCACCTCACCTTGATCCTGCTGCCCCTGTTTGCCTATTATGTCTTGGTCAACCCTCATGGGCTCAGTGATCCGACCCAGGTTCTGATCCAGGCCCAAACCATGGTCTTCATCACCCTGATCCTGGCAGAACTGGTCAATGCTTTTAACTGCCGGTCGGATATCCATTCCCTGTTCACCGTGGGATTTTTGCGCAACCGCTTTCTGGTGGGCAGCGCGCTCCTCTCCCTGGTGATCATGATAGTGGTTATTCATTGGCAGCCTGTGTCCTACCTGTTCCACACCCGCCCTTTGAGCCTTATGGACTGGCTGGTGGCCGCGGGCTTGAGTCTGACCATTTTTCCGGTAGTAGAGGTCACCAAAGGGCTCCTGCGCCGCTGGTCGAGGGCGGCCCGCGTCAACACCTGAATTCTATATTCTTCCTGAACCCTTATTCCATTTCCCGGTTTTTTTTAAAAAATTTTCCTGCCCCATTTTACGTCCTTGTTAAATCTGCCGATAAACGCATAGAGAATGGTGGAATCCAATTCTGTGGTGAACTCCGGCACTTCATCGCCGGAAATGGATTTCAAAGGAGGTAAATTTGTTAGGCGGTCTGTCCATAATAGATGGCCCCGCCGGAACCGGCCTGGGGCAGGCTGCCCGCAGAATGAGGGCGAGAGAGATGTGGCAGGTAAAATTGAGGACCAAAATTTTCGGTGGATTTTTATTTCTTATTCTTCTTTCTTCCATCATGGCCTATTTGGGGTGGCATCAACTACGAACCCTCCAGATGACGGTGGAACGTCAACAGAATTACAATTTCATTACCAAGACGTTATTGGAAACCAGGCGCCAGGAAAAGAATTTTTTTCTGCGGGGGGACCAGAAGTATATAGACCAGGCGAACCAAAACCTTGAGACTATCAAGGCCCGGGTGGCACAAGCTCGACGTGTTCTTTCTGATCCGACTGATCAAAAACATTTGACTCAGATTATGGATTACCTGGGACGTTATGAGGTTGCCCTGGAGAACTATGCGGCCTTGCATCACCAGCAGGGGGTATTGTCCCCGGATCGCCAGCGACGCCTGAGTCAGTTGGAACAAGCAATGGTGACCCCAGCCCGGGAACTCTTGAGGGTGAGCCAGGAGGCCCAGGAGAGCCAGGAGGGTCGTATACAATCCCAGTTGGTCGGAGCCAGCCGACTCATGGGATATAGCGTCTTGCTGGCCATTGCCCTGGGTATTGTGGTTTCCGTTGCTCTGGTACGTACCCTGACCAAAACACTTAATCGGGTCATCTCCGGTCTGGGGGATGGCTCCGATCAAGTGGCTGCGGCCTCGCTGGAAGTGTCCAGCGCCAGTCAATCCCTGGCCGCGGGCACCTCTCAACAGGCGGCCTCCCTGGAGCAGACCACTTCGTCCCTCGAGGAACTGGCGGCCACGGTGAAGCAGAACTCCCTGCATGCCGAGCATTGCAACGAGTTGGTCCTCCAGACCCACGAGAAAACCCGGGCCGTGCACAAATCCATCCGAGCTACTAAAGAGTTCATGGAGACCATCTCCAGCTCCGGGGAGAGCATCAAGAAGATTATTAAAAATATCGACGAGATTGCTTTTCAAACTAATCTTCTGGCTCTCAATGCTGCGGTGGAGGCAGCCCGGGCAGGCGAAGCCGGGGCCGGCTTTGCCGTGGTGGCTGAGGAAGTGCGGGGCCTGGCCATGCGAGCCGCGGAAGCGGCCAAAACCACCGATGATTTGATCGGGGAAACCTCCCGTCAGATTGAGTTGGGTTCGGCCCAGATTCAGGAGACTCTCACCAAGTTCTACGACATGGGAGATTCGGCTAAAAAGGTGAACGAACTGGTCGGTGAGATTGCCAACGCCAGCATAGAGCAGGCCCAGGGGATCGAGCAACTGAACCAGGCCATGCTGGAAATCGACCGGGTAGTACAGCAGAATGCCGCCAATGCCCAGGAGAGCGCCAGTGCGTCCTCGGAGCTGCAGGCGCAATCAGAACGGATGCGGGAGATCGTGGGAGAAATGGCTTACCTGGTAGGGAACGGCCTCCAGCAGTTAAGACACGCAGAGCCCGCCGGCAACGGACAACATCACCAGGGTGTGCCTGCTTCCGCAGAAAGCCGGTTTTAAGTATGACCTGAGAAGAGGTGGATCGGATTTTACGGCCCGGCTTCAGGCCCAATTAGCCGCAGTTTTCTCAGCTTCGGTAGCTGGCATTAATGCGGATATAGCCCTCGGTCAAGTCGCAGGTGTCGTAGAAGTCTTGATAATCCCCGGCCTTCAAGTCGATAGTGACGGTAAAGGGTCCGGCCAGGATGATTTGCCGGGCCTTTACCTCCGCTGCTTCCCCCCGGCCCTGGCCATGGGCCACTACCAGATGCGGCCCGAAAGAAATGCTCACCTGCTCCGGATCGAAGCGGGCTCCAGAGCGCCCCAGGGCCGCCATGATCCTCCCCCAATTGACGTCCGCGCCGGCCATAGCCGTTTTCACCAGGGAGGAAGTGGCTACGGTGGCCGCAGCCTTTTGGGCTTCGCGGGCTGAAGCGGCTCCTTGAACCACCACCCGGTAGACCCGGGTCACTCCTTCCCCATCCGCTACGATCTGTTGAGCCAGCTCCTCCATAAGTCGGTCTAAAAGCTCTCTGAAAGGCGCAGCCTGGTCCAGCTCGGTCACCGGCGGGTTGCCGGCCCGGCCGCTGGCCATGAGGAGGACCGTATCATTGGTGGAAGTATCTCCGTCTATGCTCAGGCGGTTGAAGCTCCGGTCGGCGGCCCGGACCAGAAGCTTTTTCAGGACCGGCGCACTAACGGCCGCATCCGTGAACACGAAGGACAGCAGGGTGGCCATGTCCGGGTGGATCATGCCGGCTCCCTTGGCCATGCCGGCCAGAGTGATTGCGCTGCCCCAGAGCTTCTCCCGGATAATGGCGGTCTTGGGACGAGTGTCCGTGGTCATAATGGCTATAGCCACCTCGGGGAGGCCCTCGGGGCGCAGGTGATTTACCAGGTCCGGCAGGGCCGCCTTCATCCGCTCGGCGGGCAAGGGCTGGCCGATGACCCCGGTGGACGCGGGAAGAACCGCAGCCTCTGAAATCCCTAAAAGCCGGGCCACCTCCCCGGTCAAATCCCGGGCGTCTTGTCGGCCCTGGGGGCCGGTGCAGGCGTTGGCATTGCCGCTATTGACCAGGAGGGCCTGGGCGCTACCCCGGCGAAGCCGCGCCCGGCAGAGGAGCACGGGGGCCGCCTTCACCCGGTTGGTGGTGAAAATCCCGGCCGCGGTGCTCTGCTCCGGGGCGGTGATAAGGGCCATATCGAGGCCGCCCTGTTTTTTGATGCCCGCGGCGAGACCCGCCGCGGAAAATCCCGGCACTATCACTTTTGGACCTCCAGGGAAATGGGCTGGCGCAGGATGGTCTTGAGCTTCTCCGGAGCAGTGCGCCTGGGGTCGCTCAGATAGATCTCGTGGTGCGGGCCGCCGAAATGGTAGCCCTTTTCCTTGATGAAGCGGTGCAGCCGGGCGATGGTGGCGGCCTCTTCGCCGTATGGTCCCATGTGCAGGATCTGGGCGGACTGGCCGTCGGTGTGGCGGCCGAAGGTGGTGTCGTACAGGGGCGGGGCGTCTTTCTTGGTTTGGGCCGCTTCCCGGGCCGCAGCCACCATTTCTTTAGTGATAAAGTCAGGCTGCAGGATCATGAGGGTCCACTTCCACTCCTCCCGGCGGCCCTCGGTACAGGCGGTGAGATCACCGTCGGCGCACCACAAGCCTTCCAGGGGCATGACGGTGTAATCCTGCCCCTGTTCTTTTTTGACCATGGACTTGAGCGTATAAGACAGGCGGAACAGGGTCTCAGTGGCCTGCTGAAAAGCGGGCGCGGTGTTGGGGTCGCCCTGGCCCTGGGCCATGAGAAAACGGAGGGGCGGGACCTCCACCAGGGATATTTGGTCGGTGAAAGCGGTGTAAAACTGCTTGAGGTCTTTTTTCAGATCGATTTTGGTCATCGGGCCTATTTTGTCAATCCAGAACGCAGTTGAGCACGGGCAGGATGCCCGTGCTACCTGAATAAAGGGGTTGGCGGAGAAGGTGTGGGAGAGGGCAGGGATATCTGTGACCCCTGGTCCCCTTTTCCACCTATTACTTCCCGCAGCACTTCTTGTACTTTTTGCCGCTGCCGCAGGGGCAGGGGGCGTTGCGGCCCACCTTTTTTTGTTGGCGCTGCGCAGGCTGGGGGCTCTCACCGCCGTCGCCGTGGCTGAAGCTTAGCTGCTGCTCGGCCGGGCGGGCTTCCTCGGGCACCTCCCGGTGAGGCTGCACCTGGAGATGGAAGAGGGTGCCCACGGTGTCGGCTTTGATCCGGTGCACCAGGTCCATGAACATTTCGTAACCTTCCTTCTCGTACTCCCGCAACGGGTCTCGCTGGGCGTAGCCCCGGAGGCCAATACCGTCCCGAAGGTGGTCCATGGAGAGCAGGTGGTCCTTCCAGTGGTTGTCCACGATCTGGAGCATGACCATCTGCTGGAGGTGGGCAAAAACTTCCGGACCGATTTCTTCGGATTTGGCCTCATAGCGTTCTTTGACTTTTTCCGCCAGGAGGTCTTCCAGATCGCCGTCCTCATGACCTATCAGGGGAAACCGGAAGCCGAACTGGCGTTGGAACGCATCTTCCAACCCCTTCAAGTCGGCTTCACCCAGGGCATGGTCCTGGGCATATTCGGCCACCAAGTCATCCAGCACCTCTTCGGCCATGTCCAGGAAATCTTCTTTCAGGTTTTCCCCGCCCAGGATCTGGCGGCGCTGGGCATAGATGACCTCCCGCTGCTGGTTCATGACATTGTCGTATTCCAGGAGGTGTTTGCGGATATCAAAGTTGTGGGATTCCACGCGCATCTGGGCTTTTTCTATGGCATTGCTGACCATGCGGTGTTCGATGGGCTCGCCGTCGGACATGCCCATACGGCCCATGAGGCCCTTGATGCGGTCGGAGCCGAAGATGCGGAGCAGGTCGTCCTCCAGGGACAGGTAGAAGCGGGAAGAGCCCGGGTCCCCCTGACGGCCGGAGCGGCCCCGGAGCTGGTTGTCGATGCGCCGGGCCTCGTGGCGTTCGGTGGCCAGGATGTGCAGGCCGCCCTGCTCCACCACGCCCTGGCCCAAAACAATATCGGTGCCGCGGCCGGCCATGTTGGTGGCGATGGTGACATGGCCGAGCTGGCCGGCCTGGGCCACGATTTCCGCTTCCTTTTCGTGATGCTTGGCGTTTAAGACCTCGTGCTGGATGCCTTCCCGTTTCAGGAGCTTGCTCAGGTGTTCGGATTTTTCGATGGAGGTGGTGCCCACCAGCACCGGTTGGCCGCGCTCATGGCATTCTTTAATCTCCTCCACCGCGGCCTGGAATTTTTCTTCCCCGGTTCCATAGATGACATCGGAGTGATCCTCCCGGATCATCTTTTTATGGGTCGGGATGACCATGACATCCAGGTTATAGATCTTTTTGAATTCCTCCGCTTCAGTGTCCGCGGTGCCGGTCATGCCCGAGAGCTTGTTGTACATGCGGAAGTAATTCTGGAAGGTAATGGTGGCCAGGGTCTGGTTTTCGTTTTCGATGCGCACGCCCTCTTTGGCCTCCAGGGCCTGGTGGAGACCGTCGGAGTAGCGCCGGCCCGGCATCAAACGGCCGGTAAATTCGTCTACGATAATGACCTGGCCTTCTTTGACAATATATTCGTCATCCCGCTGGAAGAGTTGATGGGCTTTGAGGGCCTGGTTCAGATGGTGCAACACCTCGATATGGCGGGGATCATAGATGTTGTCGAGGTTCAGGAGTTTTTCAGCCCGGGCGATGCCTTCTTCGGTAATGAGCACGCTGCGGGCCTTTTCGTCCACCGTGAAGTGCTGATCCTGTTTGAGCTGCTGGGCCACCTTGTTCAGGATATAGTAGAGATTGGTGGATTCCTCCGCGGGCCCCGAAATGATCAGCGGGGTACGGGCCTCGTCGATGAGGATGGAGTCCACTTCGTCCACGATGGCAAAATTAAATTCCCGCTGCACATAATCCGACAGCGCGAATTTCATGTTGTCCCTGAGATAGTCAAAGCCGAACTCGTTGTTGGTGCCATAGGTGATATCGGCGTTGTAAGCCCAGCGGCGCTCCTCTTCGCTCAGGCCGTGGAGGATGGTGCCCACCCGCATACCCAAAAGATTGAAAACTCCGCCCATCCAGTGGGTATCCCGGCGGGCCAGGTAGTCGTTGACCGTGACGATGTGCACACCGTCGCCGGTGAGGGCATTGAGATAGGCGGGAAGCACGGCCACCAGGGTTTTTCCTTCACCGGTTTTCATTTCCGCGATCTTGCCCTGGTGGAGGACGATGCCGCCGATGAGCTGGACGTCGAAGGGTCTCATGCCTAAAGCCCGCAGGGAGCCCTCCCGGACCACGGCGAAGGCTTCGGGCAACAGGTCATCCAGGGGCTCGCCCTGGTCCAGCCGCTCCCGGAAGTGGGGGGTCTTGGCGGCCAGGTCCGCGTCGGAAAGTTGCCGTATTTCCGGCTCTAAAGCGGTTATCTGGTCCACCAGGGGAGCCATACGCCGCAGTTCACGCTCATTTTTGCTGCCAAAAACTTTTTTCAGAACAAAGTCGAACATAGAGTTTTAGATGTTCTCCGTATCATTATGTTAAAAGGTTGCGAAAGATATCTGAAGAGCCAGGGGCTACGAGCCGGACAGGGAGCCTGTTTCCCGCCCCCTCCCCTGAGATCGCTTTTGGGGACCGGGGCCTTCTCCTCTTTTTTTCGGTCCGGGCCGAACTTTTCTCAAGCGCAACCCTCTAAGATTAAAGATAAAATTTTTTACCCAGAGGTCAAGGCACCTCCGGCAGCTCCAGCATCATGGGAATTTCGTCACAGTGGGGAAATTTTAAACACTTGACACAGTCGGCCCAGATCCGGGGATGAAGCTGCTCCCGGGGGAATACCTGAAACCCGAAGCGTTGAAAGAAATCCAGGCGATCCGTGAGAACAAAAATCTGCTTCAGCCCCAGGGTGCGGGCTTCCTCCAGACAACTCTGGACCAGCTGGCTGCCGATACCCCGGCGCTGGTGGACCGGAATGACCATCACGGACCTGATTTCCCCCAGATCCTCCCAGAAAACATGGAGTGCGGCGAGGCCCAGGATGGGCCCCTGGCCGTCCTGCCGGTAGACGAAAAAATCCCTGACAAAGCTATAGAGTTCGGAGAGGGAACGGGGCAGGATGTTCCACTCGCCGGAGTGCTCCGCCAGGAGACGGTGAATTTCCGGGATTTCATTCAGTCTGGCTTTGGAGATCATAGCGCCTTGACACAAACGTGCCTGTCAGAGATTATTATATCATGAGTAACACAAGGAGAAATCTATGACCATCATTTCACAGGATAAATTTGTTCGTTTGGCATATCGACTTCAGCTTGAAAATGGTAAATTTATTCGCGGTTCGGCCGCAGAGCCTGAGTATCTGGTGTTTATCGCGGGGTGCGACGAAGTGCTGCCGGCATTGGAACGCCGTCTCTGGGGTCTGTCCCCGGATCAGGGGACGGTAGAGTTTGTGGTGCCGTACAGGGAGGCTTTTGGCTCCTACGATCCGGAAAATATCCAGGTATTGAGCAAGAAGCGCTTTTCGCCCGATATCGAGTTGCAGGTTGGGCAGAAGGTGCTTCCGAGCATCCTGCCTTTTCCACCCGAACACGCCTTGACCATCAAAGAAGTTCAGGATGAAAATGTGGTGCTGGATCTCAACCATCCCCTGGCGGATCAAGATTTGTATTATGAGGTCAAGGTAGTGGAGGTGCGGGATGCCACCCCAGAGGAGTTGACCCCCTTGAAGAAATGCCAGAGCTGCAGGGAGGGGCCGGAGTAAGCTGAGTAACCTGGTTTCGTACCCGGACTGCCATTGTCACAAAAAAATCCCGGCCTGCTGGAGGCCGGGATTATTTTTTTGAGGTAGAAAATTGTGGTTTAAGTTTCAGTCACGGTGATGGCCCCAGAGGGGCAGACCTCGAGGCAGCTTTCACAGCCCAGGCACTCGTCCTCGGCCACCACGACCGCTTTTTCATCCTGCATTTCAAAGACGCCGGTCGGACAAACGTTGACGCATTCCTCATCGCCGGTGCATTTGTCAGCGTCCACTTCCACACGCCATGCCATAAACATTCACCTCTAAATTGTAGTTATACTTCGGTCACAGTGATGGCCCCAGCCTCACAGACCTCGATGCAGCTTTCACAGCCCAGGCACTCGTCCTCGGCCACCACGACCGCTTTTTCATCCTGCATTTCAAAAGTGCCAGTCGGACAAACATTGACGCATTCCTCGTCGCCGGTGCATTTGTCAGCGTCCACTTCCACACGCCATGCCATACGTACACCTCCTTTGAAAATTGGCTAACCTCAGACCGTTATGGAGATCTTATGGAAAGCAACCCCTGGGCCTCACGGGCAGCATGGGCTCCTGCGCCTCCCGGGTTTTTCCGGCGGTCTGCAACCTTGGCAAAAGACCGAGAGCCGCCCCCGGAGCCCAGGTATTATGCTTTTTTTCACAAGGGCCTAGTTTCGTATATTAAAACCCACCCCCCTTGTCAAGAAAAATCAGCCGGTGGCCCCCCGACGCGTGGTAGTGACCGGGGCGGCTTTGGAGGAGTCTGGTTCGGGTCCGGCGGCGCACCGTCGGCGCCGATGTTCCCGGGCCAGGCGTATCAGGGCCGGGGCCCAATCCGGGGCCCCCAAGGCGTGGAGGTGCGTGTAGGTGGCCAGAACATTTTTGTAAACCAGGCCATCCCGGCGGCCGCAAATACCGGCTCCGCGAGTCAAGTCGAAGACCAGCTTGGCGTCGGGACCGGGTTCCGGTTGCAGGCGGGAGTAGTGAAATTCGTGACCTTTGAGACGGGTGCCGGGTCGGAAATAGGGATTTTCGGCTTCCACTTCCAGGACAGTGTAGCCGTGGCCCTGGGGACTTTTTCCCATGAGGAAATCATAGGGCAAAAGCCCAACCATGGGATAGGAGCGGCCGTCCAGGGTCTGGAGGGAGCGCCCCAGGTACATGAGCCCGCCGCATTCGGCATAGATGGGCAAGCCGTCTTCCGCGGCCTGACGAAGGGCAGACCGAAAATTTTCGTTAGCGGCCAGCGCCGGGGCGTTGGTCTCGGGGAAGCCGCCCCCCAGGTAGAGGGCGTCCAGGTCCGAGGGCAGGTCCGCATCAGTCAGGGCACTCAGATAGACCAGCCGGGCCCCGGCCTGCTCCAGGGCCTCCAGGTTTTCCGGATAATAGAACTGGAAGGCCGCATCCCGGACGATGCCGATTTTTACCGGGTTTTGGAGATCCACGACCGGGAAAAGAGGTTGGGCGGCCACAGGCAGAGGCGGAGCCTCGGAAGCCACCTGCCAGAGACCCGGCAAGTCCAAGTAACGTTGGGCCAGATCTTTGGCAGCCTGTACGGCCTGCTGGGCGGCCCGGTGCTCCGGAGGAGGTACCAGACCCATGTGGCGCTCGGGAAAGACCGCGCACTTCAGACGCGGCACGGCTCCCAACACCGGGACCTGGCAGTAGTGCTCAATGGTGTGGCGCAGAATAGCTTCGTGTCGGGGACGGGCCACCTGATTGAGGATGACCCCGGCGAGATTTACTTCGGGATCAAAGTGCTGACAGCCCATTACCAGGGCGGCTGCGGTGCGGGTGGTCATGGAGCAATCAACCACCAGCACCACCGGTACTTTCAGGAGCTTGGCCAGTTCTGCGGTGCTGTAAGTGCCCTGGGCGTCGAGGCCGTCAAAAAGGCCGCGGTTACCCTCCATCAGCAGGGCATCCGCGACCTGGGCGTGACGGGATACTAGTGCCTTAATCTGTTCCCCTTCCATGAGGAAGGGGTCCAGATTATGGCTGGGTCTCCCCGCCGCGAGGGCGTGCCAGGCAGGGTCGATATAGTCCGGCCCCTTTTTGAAAGGGACCACATTTCGCCCCTCGGCCCGCCACGCGGCCAAGAGTCCTAAAGTCAGGGTGGTCTTACCGGCCCCACCCCGCAGAGCTGTGAGCAGCAATCGAGGACAGGGCCGGGACATTAGTGCTTGGCGGCGCCTTCCTCGTGGGGAATTTCGATGAAGCTGCCCCCGAAGTAAGTATAGACGCAGCGACCGCCATCGATGAGATCCTTGATGGCGAATTTGACGTCAGTCTTAGGTTGATCGGGGTGCTCTTTGAGCACCGCTTTCTCAATGTCCTTGGCCTTGAGCTGTTTTTTGCCCTGGGCCTTTTCCACCATCTTGAAGATGTATTCTGCAAGTTCATCTTTTGGTAAAGCCATTTAGGTCACCTGCTTAAAATTTGAAATGCATTGACGTCCTATAGGTATCATACGCCTGGAACTTGTAGTCGTCAATATGCTGATAGGAAAACGGAATGTCGCACACCTCGAAAAACTTTTCCCAGCCGATGCGCTCGATCCATTCACCGACGCGTTCGTACTTGTTGGCGCCCTCGGTGTACTTGATGAGCATCTTGCGGATGGTGGCCACGGTTTCGGGCCAGCGAGGCGGGTTGTTGGGGATGTACGGCACCGCCAGGCGGGAGAACATGGGCGGGCTCTTGGCGTTGGAAACTTTGCCGCCCACCAACAGGGCCACGCCGCCCTTTTCTTCGTCAAAGCAGGGCATAGCCGGGCACATGGTGTAGCAGTTGCCGCAGTACATGCACCGGGGTTCGTTGACGACGACGCTCTTCAGGGTCTTATCCGGATGGGGCCGGATGGCGCCGGTGGGACAGGAGGCGATGGTGGTGGGAATTTCGCATAAATGGCGCAGCCTCTCATGCATAACCTTGGGCGGAGTCCGGTGCACGCCGCAGATGGCGATGTCGGAGCAATGCACCGCGCCGCACATGTTCAGACAGCAGGCCAGGGAGATGCGCACCTGGGCCGGCAGTTTGTGGCTGCCGAAGTATTCAAACAGATCGTCCATAACCGCTTTGACGATGCCGGAAGCGTCGATGGCGGGAGTGTGGCAATGGACCCAGCCCTGGGTATGGACGATATTGGTAATGGAATGACCGGTGGCGCCTTTGGGGAGCCCCATCTTTTCCAGATCATCCAACAGGGGTTTCAGTTTGGCCTGGTCGGAGACCAGAAATTCGACATTGTGACGGCTGGTGAAGCGCAAGTGGCCGCCGCAATATTTGTCGGCCAGATCGCACAGGTCCCGGGTAAAAAGGGTGGTTATGAGCCGGGGGGAACCGATGCGCACCGAATAAATTTCCGCCCCGCTTTCGGCGACGTGCTTCAAAACTCCCGGTTCCGGAATTTCGTGATATACCCATTTGCCGTAATTGTCTTTGATGACGGGCGGCAAGAATTTTCCGAAATGCGGCGGGCCAATATCAGTAATCCGTTCAGCCATGATGGTTTTTTCCTCCTTTGAATATCAACTCGAATCTTGCAGTTATTCGGTCTTGAAAGAGCCGAAACCTTCTTTGGTGTAGTACTTCCGGCCCGCGGCTTCGGCGTCGAAGTCAGACTGATACCAGAAGAAGAAGGGGTTGGCCCGCGGGATTTTGACGGTCTGGGGCACCGGCGGCAGTTCCACGGCTTCCAGGAAAGTCCGCATGCCCATGCGCATGATGAGTTCGCCGACCCGCTCCCGGTTTTTGCCTTCCTCAGCCCACCATTCGGTGATCTTATAGGTAAGATCCTTCAGTTCTTGAAAGGGCTCTTCCATTCTCATAAAAGGAACGATGACCCAGCTCATTTGGGCGCCTTCCAGAATGGGGGCGTGGGAGCCGAGTAAGATGGTGCAACCGAGATCGGTGCCGGGGCGCAGGGCCCGGGGCATCATGTTGATGCAGTGCATGCAGTGGTTGCAGTCGGCGTTCCGGATCTTCAGGGTCTTGCCGTCCCAGTCCATGCACGCGGTGGGGCAGAGGTCAGTCACATCGAGCTTGACATCGATCTTGTCGTAGGGGGTGGCGCCGCCGCGGGGTTTGATTTCGCCGCCGGCGTAGGCCTGGACCGCAGACTGGTCGATGCGAATGTCATCTTTCCAGACGCCGATCATGGACATGTCGGAGCGGGCTACCGAGGCTACGCAGTCATTGGGACAGCCGGAGAATTTCAACTTGTACTTGTAAGGGAATGAAGGCCGGTGCAAGTCAAACTGAAACTCCTGGGTGAGCTGATAGCAAGCTTCCATGGTGTCATAGCAGGACCATTCACACCGGGATTGGCCCAAACAGCAAGAGGGGCTGCGCATGGCCGAACCGGAACCGCCGATGTCCCACCCTTTAGCAGTGAGGTCTGCGAAGCACGGTTCCAGGTTATCGGTGTGGCAACCCAGGAAGATGATGTCGCCGGTAGCCCCGTGCATGTTGAGTACACCGCTGCCATGCTTATCCCAGATGTCGCACAGCTCCCGCAGAGCCTCGGTGGTGTAATACCAACCGGAGGGTTGATTGATCCGCATGGTGTGGAAGTGCTCCAGGCCAGGAAATTCATCCGGCAGGTCCGAATAGCGGCCGATGATGCCGGAGCCGTAACCCAGCACACCCACGATGCCGCCGTGCTTCCAGTGGGTAATTTTTTCTTTGTAGGATCGTTCAAGTTGGCCCAGCAGGTCGGCGACCTGGGGCTTCTGGGCGGCTAGCCGCTTCAAATCCTTTACAAAGCTGGGATATGGACCGGATTCCAATTGATCCAACAACGGGGTTTTGTGCATGAAAATCTCCTCCTAACTAAAATGGTCCCCAAGGGGCTTATCCTTTTTTTCACAAATCTTCGTTATCTCATACCATCACAAGATATTTGTCAATAAAAAAAATAACTCTAACCCTCCTCAAGCAGGGTAACCGCTCCCAGCTCCTCCAGAGATGCCCGGCATTTGGCCGCCGGTCCCACCACCAGAGTCACCAGGGCCTCGGGCTGTAAATGACTCTGAGCCGC
>Ga0114919_10001295_pt1 | contig 19962 bp, 24 predicted proteins | sample BlataG_FD_88682 | JGI IMG/M metagenome (GOLD analysis project Ga0114919, IMG submission 88682) | Deep subsurface microbial communities from Black Sea to uncover new lineages of life (NeLLi) - Black_00105 metaG | ecosystem: Environmental > Aquatic > Marine > Oceanic > Sediment | place: Atlantic... | reverse complement strand
GGATTCTGCCAGCGTTGATCCCGATTCCAGCTCTTTGCGCAACGTATCTGCCAATAGCCATATCAGAGCTAAAGATAGAATCGAGACTGTCATCGGCATCAATAAGAACGCAGCTAGCGTACTGCCTAAGGGGCGTTCTAACACCGCCCATAATAGGCGTTGGGATATTGATACGGTGCTTGGATGTGGCGTCATAATATTTGCGGACATAGGACATACGAGTTTCCTTAGGATAGCGCGAGAAGATCGTCGCCGCAATCAAAAGGTACATAAATTGTGGAGTCTCATACATGATACCGTTGGTACGGTCTTGCACGAGATACTTATCTAAGACTTGACGGAGACCAGCGAAGGTAAAGATGTAGTCGCGATCATGATCAATGATGCGCTCAAACTCATCAAACTCTTCTTCTGTGTATAGGTCTAGGATCTCTGCATCATATACACCAGCTTCAACACACTTCTCTACTTGGGCACGTACGGTGGGTAGCTCATGCATGCGACCATATAGTTGCTTGCGTAGAGCAAAGAGCATTAGGCGAGCTGCCACAAACTGATAATTAGGATGCTCCAGATCGATAAGATCACTAGCGGACCTAACAAGAATGTCTTGGATCTGTTGAGTTGTGATGCCATCATAAAACTGAATGTTAGAGTGCATTTCCACTTGGGAAGCAGACACACCTGCGAGGTCTTCACAGGCAGCTTCGACCATTACGTGGAGTTTATTAATATCAAGGAGTTCTTTGTTGCCGGAGCGCTTGACGACGCTGATTTCCCCGTTCATAGTCTTTTCCATTCGTTGAACTTAATACGTGCTGTTAATGCTGAATATGTATTTGATTCTAGCATAGATTGGACACTGAGCCCTGCTAAAACCATGTCATTAATATCTTTTTGCTCTACTCGGGATGGGAAGATGACAAGCTTCTTGCCCTGGTTGATGACCTTCTCAATGCGTGAGCAGATCTCTCGGTTGCGTGGTTCATTGTCATAGACATAAACCAGATCCTGGAGCCCAAGACTATCGAGTGATACATCTGCACCACACATAGCAATGGCATTGGGGATAAAAGTAGAGTCAAAAGGTCCTTCCACGACATAGACAGTCTTGGTTGGATCAATTTTATCAAGACCATACACCTTTGGATGATCATCCTCAAGCATAATGGTAATATATTTAACCTTGCTTGGACCAAGGGCTCTGCCCTGGAAACCAAATAGGTTGCCTTCTTTTGTATACAGGGGGATGACGATCCTAGAATCATCATAGTCTGTGCTATCAAAGGCTTTCGTTAACGTATTAGCCCACTTCTTGAAGTTCTCTGCATAATAGAACATATCTGGGTTGAGCTTACGCTCCTCCAAATAAGCTTTGGCAACGGGATTCTCGGTTGCCTTAGGAAGATTTAGCTTTGTCTTCTTCTTAAAGGATGGCTTCTTGAATTCCAGCTTAGGAGCTGGTGTGGAAAAGTTCTTACCTGTATGCCCTTCCTTAAACTTCTCCATTGTATATTGTTTGTGGAGAACGGGGTCTATATGTTTTAGGAAGTTGCTGAAGGACATACTAGCGCCACAGTTATGACACTTGTAGTTTGTATTATTCTTTACAACATAAATATATCCCCTCGTTTTAGTTCGGTTCTTTGAGGAATCCCCACATAGTGGGCAGCGGAAATTATATAAATCCGATTTCTTCCGTGAGAACTTCTCCAAACGAGGGGACAATAGGCTTACAAACTTGGAATCAACTAGGTCCATTACGAAGAAGAGTGGCTGGGGGCTACGACTTACGCTCTATTATAGCAGACTCTGGGGGGGTCTGGGGTTCGAGAATAATTCTGCCGATTAGCTCTGATTGGAGGATTAAGCCTACTGTAACAGCAATGCCTATACCTGTCCATACTCTTCTTTCCAAGGTGCGAAGGCGCATGGAGGTCCTCTCGTGGTGCTCTTCCATTTTGGTCTCTAGGTCAGCAATTTCTCTGGCAGTTTCGGCTGCAGATTCTCTTGCAAACTCTAGTTTTTCCTCATGGACCGCTAGCATTTTGCTAACGTTGACACTAAGGTCACTGAGCTTCTCGATGGTATCATCGAGTTTCGAGATAACTTCAACCATGTTGAATACCTTCTCTTCTAAAACTGCCAACTTTACGTTTTCAGCTTCGTTTTCTGCCATTTTTAGCTCCCTTTCTAGATTGTTTTACAGCTTGACGGTAAAACATATTGAGCTTTCGATGTTTGCGTTTTCTAAGATCGACAGGAGGCTCATCAGGTGGGAGACCAGCGATTTGACCGTTGGCTTCCAATGTACCTGGATAGATCTTATGTTGTCCACCTCCAGCACCTAGAGCACCAACGCCCATGCCTTCCTCTTTCAAGGATTTGATTCGGCGATAGGACTCTAAAAGCCTATCTACTTTATCAGGCTGACTCATTGATATTCTCCAGTTGCTCAAGGCAGTAAGGATCTATTGGGATCTCCTCGATCGTTTCGCTTCTCGGAAACTCAGGTAGTTTACCTAAGAAAACTAAGAAGCTCTTAATAGCCGACCACAAATCTTTTTCTAGGTTAAAGAAAAGAAGTGGAACAGCAGCGTCGCCAAACACGTTAAAGAGCACTGTCAAGTGATTAAGAATCAAATGTGTCTTCAGTACGTTAGTATTGAGATAACGCCTGAGAAGACGTTTCACATACTTAATTTTCTTCAAATCGTCTTCAAAATCCTCACGAGTTACGGCGTGAGGATTATCATAGAACTTGATGGCGAATAGGAGATAGTTATCATCATTTAGTTCGTTAAATCGCATGATCTCCTAAGTAAGGGATAAGGGATTAGGTATCAGAGGTTTAGATCAGGATATGGGCGGTTGCCTGTCTCAATACCAGACTGAGCAACGTAGACTTCCTTCTTAACACGCAAGGTGCTGATACCAGTCTCGGGGTCTAGTGACATATAAGTCATGACTCCAACCCAGCCAGCAGAAGTGCGGAATAGCTTTTCTGTAGCAGTGGCACCGTCTGCATTTAGGCGATCTACAGTATCTGTAGAGATGCCAGTAGCTTTTTGAGTGCGACCGATGTCAGCGAAGCTTTCGTTCTGCTCTACAGCTGCACCAGATGTGGTAACACCGGTGTTGGCAGACCAGCCATTGAAGCCGGGATCATGAGCCATTTGAATAGGCTGGTTAGCATAAACAGTAGCCCAGGTTTGGTTAGGTACACAGCTTCTAATGTTGATCTTACCTAAGTTTACATCTAGGTAAGATTCTAGAACAGCGAAGCCAGCAGAACCTACTGGATTACCAAAAATTAGTGTGGTGCCGGTGGGAATTGCATTGATGTTTCCATCATCACCGGATACGGTCCAGAACTCAGAACCAGCTGTGCCTACTACGCTTACACTGGTAGGAGCGGTACTGATGGACACATTGTCGTTGTTTCCCCAGAGTGACATTTTTTTACTTGTAATTGTTTACCGTAGTTTTATTTATACAAAAAAGGGACCCAATAATGGGTCCCCCAGGTTACCACCTTAAGAATATTCGTCTTACGACTCTAAAAAAGATGTGAAATAGTCCCAAGCAAAAGGAGAGAACCCCATTTGCCCTAACTGCTTTGGTCTCACCAAGGGCTTCCGATAGAATCAGGAGTCCACTGATGACCCAAAACCAGACATTATGGACTAGTAGGCATTCTAGCATCTACTCACTCAGCGTCTACGCCTAGGGCGCGACGGACGGTAGCTACTACTAGATCGTCAATGTCAGTTTCGGTGGAAGCAGCATAGCGCTCAAGTAGCTCAACGACGAGCTTCTTGACCTCTAGGGAATCACGGAGCCACATGATGACGGGCTTTAGGAATTCGACTAGCTTAGACATAGGACTAACCTATAAACTGCACCTTTATTTATACACCTGCGCCGTTGGGAACGGTACCATCATCGAAAGGCATCTCAGGACCACCTTTTACGTTGGGGCGACGGTCACCACCACGGGGGCGCTTAGCCTTACCTTTGGGGTTCTTGAAGCCACGATCGCCGTTCTGGTCAGCAGGTGGGTCTACATCGTCAGCCTTTGGACCGTTAGCCATGTTGCGGCTGTACTCCATGATGGGCATGCCTGCAGCGTCTAGCTCTACAGTCTCACACTTGTCCTTCTTGCCTTCAGCTTCATCTTCCTTGTCAAGCATCTTGCGAATCTTGTCGCGGTCGCTCTGCTCTTTCTTCTCTTCCTTCTCGTGCTTGAGATCCATACCCATCTTCTCAGCTAGAGCAGCTAGAGTCTCTTTCTTGGAAGAGCTTTCTTGCTGGAGCTTAGAGATAGCAGCAGCTGTTTTCTTGGTTGTGACGATTGTTTCCTCGCGGATCTTAGGCATGAGGTGCACACGCTTAGAGTTATCAACACCCTTAGCATCTAGCTTTTTGTTCTCACGCTCGCCCTGATTCTCGCGACCAGCATCAATGATGTCGGCTTCTACGAATACATCTTCTTTAACGGGCTTTGGGGGCATGGGAAGAGGCTTTTTTAGCTTAGCCTCAATCTTTTTGTTCATGTCACCACTACCTGCGGTGCCAGTAGGCATCCACATGTCAGCAGCTTCATCTACTTTTTTTTTATCCTTATAGTTCTTTTTGCCCTTCTCCTCACCGGTGGCATACTTGGCATGCTTCCAGTCTGGATCTAGCTCTTTCATGCGCTTACGGTCTTCGCCAGCGTCAGCACGCATTTCCTTGGCACGCTCATCCTTACCATGCTCTTTGTCATAGTCAGCGATCTTACGATCCTTCCACTGGTCCTTGTAGAGGGCTACTGCATGACCGTCCTTAGCTGCCTTTTCTTTCTCATCCTTGCTCTTCTTAGCCTCACGTAGGGCTAGGTAGGCAGTCCATGAGTTGCTTTCGCGGCGAACATCAACGGCAGCATCAGCATCATCTTGCTTAGCGTCGTCGTCTAGCTCCTTTGCACGCTTGCTCTTGCCTTTCTTGGTGTCATACTCAGCTTCCTTCTCATCCTTGGAGGCTAGCTTCTCATCATGCTTAGCTTCTTCTTTGTCCTGATGAGCGGACTCCTTCATTTCCTTGTCGCCGGCAAACTTGTGCTTGCCGTCTTTCTTCTCCATGGCTTCGGATTCGTCACGACGATCCTTTTCATCCTGCTCCTTCTTCTTACCATGCTTAGCACCTTCAGCGTCATCTAGACGATCGTTGTAGCCTTGCTTCTTGCCTTCACGTAGGGCAAGATACTTGTCCCATAGTGTCTCTTCCTTACGGGTGTCCTGACCATCAGGCTTACCGCCCATCTTCTTTTGAATGGCATTGTGGACAGCGCCGGCATGCTCCTTAGAAGGGCTCTCAACTTTGCCGTCACCATCATGATCTTTCTTAGCCATGCCACCACCCTTGGCAGCTGCAGTCTTTTGACCATCACTATCCTGATCGGAACCGTAGTCGCTTAGCTCAACGGAAGCAATGTTGGGATTGGCGCGTAGCTGAGCAATCTTCTCGCGAGTTGCATAGCGAGTGTAGCTGGAGCCACTAGCCTTGTCCTGTACACGGACCTTATACTTAGTACCCTCTTGGGTCTCTTTGGTTTCTACTTCCTGAATGTCCTCAGCGCCGGACTCGCCAGCAACGAACACGCTGTATAGAGCCTTAGTTAGGGAGTCAGAAGCCATCTCCTGTAGGGTGTATGCCTCATAGAGGGCAGCCTTGAGCTGAGAAGCATACTCAATATCCAAACCAGCCTCAGCTACGAAAGTTGTTAGAGCTTCGGATTGGGTTAGATTTTCTGTTTCGGCAAGAGTTTTAATAAGCTCAATTGCCTCAGCAATTTGGAATTCCATGTATCTAAATCAAACAGGACTTGTTTACTTCTTGTTTTTATTTATAAAGGATCGTACCTTCTCACCTGGAGTAAGGCGCTGGAGGAAGGCTCTAAGGCTGTCTGTGCCCACTTCACGCTCGGTGGGGGTAGATTCTGCCGAACCGCCAGGTTCACTAACATCCTGAGTCCAAGCCTTAAACATAGTCTTGTTTTCGGTAACACAGATTAGGTGGTTAGTTCCCTTACGAACAATCTCACCAACCCAGCCAGTAAGGTCATGAGATACCCAGTCACCAATATTGAATGCGTTCTCTTTGATGTAGTTCTCACGAAGATCTTTGGTATGTAAGCGTGGGGCAATCTCCCAATCTTCACCAACTAGGGCAGGCTCTACGCCGTCCTTGGGCTTGATTCCCATAGCAGCCTGAATCTCCTGGAAGATTGCCACTGCTGCACCAGTGTCTACACTCTTGGGTAGTCCTTTCTTGAATTCGCGGAAGTCGTTATCCTTAGCGGCTTTGCGCATCTTAGAAGCAGACATTCCCTCAACGCCTTCAGCGTCAGCATCTCTTTTACCTGCTGAAACAACTTCAATATTATCGAACTGGTAAGTAGAACCATTGTACTTGTTAACTAGTTTTTCAAATTCCTTTACTCGGTCATCGCCGCCGACCACACGGACATTGGTATAACCATCATTATGAGCATTACGTAGCACATCAAAGATGGTCTTATTGCCCGCATCATTGACGATCTTCTCGGCATGATCGGGGTACATCTGGCGCATTAGTGCTGCCTTACGATCAGCCTCTAAGGGATTCTTCTTCTTGTCATTACTACGGGAAGGGACAATGATATAGTCATTGTCATCAGACTTAGATGCGACTGTATTGAGAAGCTTCTCATGACCTGTGGTAGGTGGATTGAAGCGACCGAATGCAATGGTTAGTGTGCCCTTGGTCTTAGGTACATCATTAGGCTTAGTCTGCCCATTCTCTGCCTTGGCTACAGCCTGATCGACTGCCTGCTGAGCACTTCCTACATTAGGATCATTCTGGGCAACTTCCTTTGCCATGCCAGCTGCCTGCTTGGCATTCTCTGGCTGGGCTCTGCCACCACCCTGTGAGCGGGGATCAGTCTCCTGTGCTTGTGTGCCTGGAGCTGGCTTAGGGGGCATGCGACCAGAGAGCTTTTTGTCAGTCTCAGACTGGTTGGGATCTCTTTCGCCATCAGTTTGATTGGCATTAAAGAATGTAAGCTTATCACCCTCTGTCTTAGCTACAAACTCACCTCTTTCATTGTACCAGCCACCATGACCGTCACTCTTTAAGCCCATGCGGTTAGCCTGCATGACAGCTTTAGAGTCGGCTCTAGTCTTCTTCTCTTCTTTTTTGACTTTCGCAGCTTCGCGTAGGAATGCAGTAAAAGACTTCATAATCATGCTGTAATAAGCTTCGTCAGCTCACCTTGTGCAATGCGCAAATTTAAGAATGCTTTGATAAAAGCATCAATGTAGTCTGCGTTACGGCAGATGAGTGTATTGACTTTCTTCAGGTATTTATCATCTAAGCGAATACCAGTAGCCATCATACCACTAACATACTTTACAAACTCAAACGCGGGGTCTTTTGCAACAGCAACGAACCTCCCTTTATCCACGTAGGCATCAAAGTAGAGAACAAAGCAGCTGGCTAGGATCTCAGCAATTTCATTGTTCTTATCGTTGATCAACATCTCACGGAAAGGTTGAGATTTTTTTATAAAGGATTCTGCCCTTCTAATATAAGGAGAAATCTTTCTCTTCTTTCCCAGAGGAAGCATAGCAGCATGGGTCTTCAATTGTTCAATAGGATCCTCATGAGAGAATACGTAATACTCAAGATCAAGTTTCATAGCGATTCTCCAATAAGTTTTCCAAGATATGACTGTTTTTCAACGTAGTTACGAACGTAGGGAGATCCATCGGCTTTGAATTCCTGCTTCACTCGATACTGGATGATGGGCTCGTTGTTAGCAGTACTAATAAACAAGGTGGGTAGCCCACTCTTACCCTTAGTAATGCTCGCCACTAGCTCCATACCCTTGAGACCGTCATAGATTTGATCGAACGTATACAGTTTAGCAGCGTCGTTGGCTACTTGTAATAATACCACATTATCTTCATTAAGTGTGGCAAAGAACTTAATGGAGTCAGCTAGCTTACGAATTATTTCAGGGCGCTTGGTGGTTTTCATGTCTGTATTAAACTCTTTCGCCACCTTTTCATAGACCATTGACACAGCATTTGGAATCTCATTCTTAGTAATAGCATCATCATACTTGCTTTGGAGGGGCGAGATCTCAGTACCAAAGCCAAAAGTGGTCTCCCATAGCTTCTGTTGCTTGGAGAACTCTACGCCAGAGACTTGACCAAACTGCTTAACGTCACCAGCCTTAAGTGAAACTTTGATGTCAATGGGATTATCGTCAACTTTTACGTACACATCCACTTTGGTTGTGGTTTGACCTCCCAATCCATCAGAGATCACCTCGATCATATCGTAACGATTATTTTCGTAGAGGAGCTTTGACCACTTCTTCACGTTAGTGCTATTGGCATATCTAACAGCTGACTGAACATAGGGAAGCAGCAGCTGTTTATTACTGGGATCCAATAAAGCATTCATATTTACTTCAGCCAATGACACGTAGAAACGCACGTCATCACTGACTTTCTTATCGGCATTCAGGGACTTATAAGTCTTCTCAGTATACTTTCCCTTCTTACCTGGATAGTTGGTTGGGGTAGGAAGACTGTAAAGAACTCCATAGACGTTCGATGAGTTAATATCTTTATTCTTATAAATGAAGCGAGCACAGATAGCTGCACCAACTACACCCTCAGCCATGTCACCAAGATTATACTTGATATTTGGCTTGTCAATGCTGCCAATTGCGATTGTCTTTACCTTTGTATCTGTAGTCTCTAGCTGAATAGCAAGAGCCTGTTTCTGCTTACTAGCTGAGGATCCAATGTTGGAAAATTCATTTATGGCACTGACGTTGGCTGGGTTGTTTTTAATGCGATAAGACTTACTACTTCCCCTGGATAGGGGAGTTCCCTTCTTCATAGCAAGGTTGAGCTTCTCTACAGTGGGAAGCACATACTTACCAAGTTGTCCGGGGGAAGTAGAGCTTAGAACTGCCATCAGTCGCGCTGTCTCCAGTCTTCAGGTTTGTCTTGTTTGAACCACCGCATTATATCATCCACTCCATTGAACTCGGTGCTGTGATTGGAGGGGTCGGTATCACCAAGATCCATAGTATTTAGAAAATCATCCATCCCCCCCTTCGGCATCTTTCCCTCATATAAAGCCTCTCTTCGCGCTCTACGTAGAATCTCCCCAGCACTTCTGTTTGCTTTGGCGAGTTTGTCAGCCCAAATCATATCCTCCAAGGTAACTTTTTCACCGCGTGCAATCTTCCCCGCAATTTTTTCTAAGCGGAGACGGAGTTTTGTAGATAGCATAATATAAAACTTTCCTATGGGATTATTTATCGTAGTTTTGGACCATGAGCCCAAGCCACGATAGCAGTTCTTTCACCCTCACGCAAGGGGCGGACGCGATGAGGAACACGAGAGTCGAATACCACAAATGCACCACACTCTTTACTCACAACGTGGTCTTGGTGATACCAATCCATGATGTCAATCTCCGCACCACTGTAATCCCATGGATAGCTTAGCTGCAAGCTAAAGCTGAGCTTGCGATCTAGCTCTGGGTGCTCAGATAAACCATAGTCACTATGCCATTTAAAGCCATCGCTAGGACGGTATCTCATCAACTGAACTTCAAACGTACCACTAAGGTCATACTGGAAGAACTCATTATTAAAATATACAATAGTCTTGACAATATGCTCTTCAATAGGATGTCCTGTAGGCACACGCTGAACATCTACGGTCCTATAAGCTTCACCCAAATAGTTCTGCTTAATGCGCTCATAGCGACGAAATTGTTTAGCTTGCTCCTGTATAGGACCAATGATATGGGAAGGAAGAACGTTTTGATAAAATGCTTCTACAATCATAACCTTAGTGTGGTTAACGTCTCAGGTAGGACTCGAACCTACGACCGATTGCTTAGAAGGCAATTGCTGCTATCCAACTGAGCTACTGAGACAAAAGAAAGGGACCGAAGTCCCTGTAGTATTCACCAGATACCAGGAATTACCTGACCTGTAACGGCATATGCGCCTAGAGCGGCGACAACACCTAGCATAGCTAGGAGACCATTGAGGCGCTCAGCACGCTCCATGTTGGTTTCATATACTTCCTTTTCCATTTTGTTTCTCCTTAGTTTTGTACAACAGTTACTTGTTTGGGATTGGTCCATTCACATTCACCGTATGAGTCTTCACCAATAATAAGGGTGAGACCCATCTCAGGAACGTGAGCCACTTCACCAGTTACTCCAGTTGCGGCGCTACAAGAGGCAGCGGCTTCAGCTAGAACTTCTGGTGAAGTGGTTTCCATTTTAGCAGATCCACATGCCACAAGTAAAGGCAGGATCAGCATTGGTAGATATTTTTTCATTCATCCTCCTGGTTAAACATTTGCGCCGAGAGTTTATCTCTCAGCTGATTGATACGATCGGTGTCGTATTGTTGAAAGTTTCCTCTCTTCTCTACTTTTTTATAGTAGTGGAGAGCATTGAGAACTATGGTAAAGTCCTCAATTTCAAGATCAAACTTCATCGTACATCTCCAGCCAACCTTGGTTGATGTGCTGAAAGAAGTTCATTTCCCAGATAGCCCATTCGGGCATTGGGTCAAACCTTTCAGCAATGGCTAGCCACCAGATATCATACCACGCACCACCAAGCCAGTCTTTGATTCTATCTAGTTTTGTTGGATGAGTGTATGAGTTCATAGGTCTCCTTCTTGGCGGTTCTCTGAGTAGTGAACGTCGAAGGAACCACCAGGATAGCGTGCTTCTAGCTTCTCTACGTTCATCTCAACCAGTTCCTCGAATGTCACATCGAGAGCGATACAGGCTTGAGCCATGTACCACATGATATCACCGAGCTCACGCTTCATGTGATATACGTTGTCTGCGTTGTAAGGCTTGCCCTGAAAAGCCATCTTCTTGACGATTTCCATGAACTCACCACCCTCAGCGCAGACGCCAACAGAGGCAGTTAGGAGGCGTTGGATGTCACAGCCCTCACCACGGAGCTCCTGGACACGGTAAACAAATGCCTCAGTCTCCTTAGAGGGGGTGCTGGTTACGCCATCTACGAACTGTAGGTAGCGGGAAAAATCAACGTTGCTCATAGTTTGTTCTTGGGATGGGATAATTATAGCATACCTTATAGGTGAAGGCGACACTTGTTCTCATTATCTTGGCATGTGCATTTGGAGACGCTCCGTAATGCTGCCAATGAGAAGGGAAGAAGCATCCGGTGTTGGGGATATATGGGACATACTTATATCCATCAGGAGTACTGATAACAGTCTCTCCTCCCCACTGGGTATTCCAATTGCTATTTGTATAAAGCACAAATGTAATTTGATCATCATCAACGGAATCAGCATGAAACACACTGCCCGCTGTATTGGGAAATGCAGCATTTAAGTGAACACGCACTGAGTGTAAGTGGTGCTTAAAATTCTTTTGAATCTTATATTTTACAATGGTCTGGGCTTCTCTAAAGATTAGCTCATCAGCACCAACTCTACCCAAAAATTGACTTGCATCTTTGGTATATGAATAGTTGGAAAGCTCCCAGAATCTAAGATCATCCTGCAAGCTATTGAATAACTCAAAGGAAAGAACATCAGTAATTACACCGGGAAAGTTCATGAGAAATTCAACTTAGCAAACTTCTCTTTGCGCGTGTTCTCTGCTCTGTCTTCGCTCTCATACTCTTCACCAGAATCCATGATGTCATCCTGCGCAGACTGCTCACAGTCATACAGGCGCATCTTAGCACGGTCAATGCCCACAACAAATCGCTTGAGATAGTTGAGGTCATTGTAACGGTTCTTGAGCTGCTTGACCATGATTTGACCTAGACCCTCAAGCTCTTCGGTGGAGATGAGGGCAACCATGAGGTCAGCGGTAGCAGGGAGACCGAAAGATTCACTAGTATCAGTGATGTTAACGTCACTGTTTCCGTAACCACTACGGGTGGTCTGTGTGGCACTCACGATAGGCACGTTGAACTCCACAGCTAGACCACGTAGCTCTTCAGCAATACTCTTAACTAGTGTGTAGGAGTTAGCATTAGAACCGGCACGGATTCGGCTAGAGGCACAGATGTTTAGATAATCAATAAAGATCATATCTGGGGTAAAGTTCTTCTTTAGCTTGAGCTCATTTAGGAGTGCCTTGAAGTGACCTGAGTGAGCAGAAGCAGTAGGATACTCTTTGATAACTAGAGAGCCCTGCGTCTTATTAGCTAGCTTGGCAATCTTGTTGTCAAACATAGTCTTAGGAAGCTCTTTCAAGTCCTGGATGTTGACATTGAGAAGGTTGGCGTCAATACGCTCAGCAATCTTCTCTTCTGCCATCTCACAGGTGATGTACAGGACATTCTTGCCCTGCATCAAAGTGGAGGCAGCAACGTGACACATAAAGAGGGACTTACCCACACCAGTGCCTGCTAGTGCGATATTGAGAGTCTTGTTGGGTAGACCACCTTGGGTGATCTTGTTTAGCATCTCAATGTCAAACGGAATCTTATCTTCCGTCTTGTGATAATACGCAAAGCGATCGTCTGCGTTCTCAATATAGTCGTGACCCACGTTAGCGTCAAAGGAGACACCGAGAGCCTCGCTGAGGATACTAGGGATAGCATCCTCACTCTTTGTCTTGCTGTCTCCATTAGCAATGGAAACAGACTCCATGAGGGCATTGTAGATGGCTTGTTTCTTGCACCAGTTTTCGGTGCTATCCATCATCCAATCGTCTGTACCAGTGACCTCTTCAAAGTCACTGAGAGTCATGCGAAGGTTCTTAACTTGCTCTTCAGCTAGGTCAAGGCGCTGATCGACCTCAATCGATAGTGCCTCAACGGTAGGGCGAGTATTGTACTTAGTCATGTAAGCACCAATCTCTTCAAACAAAACACGGTCTGAAGAATCTTGGAAATACTCGGGCTGAATAAATGGAATTACCTTTCGTGAATAGTCTTCGTTATGTACGAGTGATCTTAAAATTAGGTTCTCAATGCGATCCATTTATAAAGTGTGTAAGGTTTACTGTCCGTAGGAGTAGAGGCTCTTGGCTACTACATCTAATTTCTCAAGCACTTCAGGGGTGAAGTAAGTTTCTGGTTCTTTGAGGATCTGCTTAGCGTAGATCTTCTTACCATCACCAAGGTCATAGCGACCAGCCACGTTCTTCCACATACCGCCGGCTTCACCTAGTTCTAGGAGACCGTAGTAGCGGTCAAGTCCACGCTCATCATAGTAGAGGCGCACTTCGACTTGGCTGTTTTCTTTGCTTAGACGCGACTTAGCAGCCTTTGCCTTGATAATGTTTCCAACGACTTCTGTTCCGTCCTTCTCTTTCTTCTTGCTGAGATGGATGATTGTAGTAGCAGCATACTTAAGACCACTACCGCCACCCATTTCTTTTGTGGGGACGTAAGCACCGATAACATCATAGGTATGGTTAGTAACGAGCATGGGGATTTTGGACTGACCGAGCTTTAGAGTAAGCATACGGAAAGTACCTTTAAGCAACTGTGATTTAGTCATATCACGAACTTGCTTATCATTGAGAGCGTCATTGATCTCCTTTTCAGTGGAGAGCATGCCTAGACTATCTAGGACAAACATACAAGGCTTACGCTCTTCTTCGGGCTTTTTCATGTAGATATCTACAGCCTTTAGAGCCTTTGTACGGAATTCTTCTACAGTTACGACATTGACAACCACAAGTCGCTTAAGGTCGATGCCACGGCTGATGAGCATTGACTTATTAATTGCGGCTTCAGTGTCAAAATAAAGGCAATATGCATCGGGATTAGTATCAAGAAAGTTCTTGACAACAGCAAGACTGAAGAAAGTTTTGCCTGTACTAGACTCACCAGCAATCGCAGTAATTTTATCGCCAGATACACCACCAAGGATAGACCCAGAGACAAGAGCATTAAAGATGTACGAACCAGTGTCAACAAACGACTCAGTTTCGTCGATTTCCTCTGCAATTTGTGTGTATTCGCCACCAATTTCATTTACGATGTCCTTTAGAAAATCCATGTTTAGTTACCAAAATCAAAACCAAGGTTGTCTTTGCCATCAGTTTTATAGTTCTCAAGAGTATCCATGAGAGCTTCTGTACGGCTGATAGATTCAAGATCCAGCATTATCTTAGAGATAGATTGACAGGTGGTCACACGCTCATTACGAGCAGCGTATGCTAGAGCGCCACGCAAGGATGATAATGCATCCTGGATCTGCTCATCTACTCGGGGAGTTAGTGCCATAGTCAGTCCTTTCTAATCTTATAGAGGTATTGTAGCACATCTTCGCGGATTTGTAAGAGCTCATCATAACATTCTAAGTCATGAGCCTCTGCACGGAGATTGTAGTCAGGCTCTAGCACGGACTCAATGAAGATGTCGAATGCGAGCTTTTGTTTATCTGTCATGGTTTCATCCAAAAAATGATTCTAAGGTGATCTTCTTCTCGAAACTCCAGCCAATTGCGTCCAGAATAATCTTAAGAGGCTCTAGGAAGCTCTTGTCAAACTGGAGATCATAATCAATGTACTTATCTAGTTTGAGTTCCCGTGGAAACTCGGAGATGAATGAGATGACATTCTCGCCGAGCTTATTGGGAACCTTAAGATAGCAGAACTTGATCTTTTCCCCATTGTTAATTAGGGAATATTTACGATCAAGGTCATTCTTCTTAATGTGATGATTGTAAATCAATGCACCACGACAGTGGATTGGCGTACCTTTGACATAGATGTCGGAAGGTGACTTGTACTTGACAACATCACTGACTGAACGGGGGAATGCAACCTCCTCTGGTGGGAGGGTGCGGAACAAGAGGCGGCAGCTATCGATATAGTCGATGACCTGTTCCTCAGTTCCCTCCATCATGAGCTTAAGGGCTTCCTTAATCATCTCACGACAGGGGGCAGGAGTAGACGATTTAACAGCCTCAATTCCCATCATCTTGAGCTTTGGCTTTGCATATCTTACACCCTCACTGTCCCAAACGTTCAAAATATATCTTTTCTTAGCAGTCCAGATTCCCCGGTCAGCAATGTTCTCACGCTTCATCTGCATCTTCTGGTCATAGGCATTCACGTAGTGAGCAAGCTCTAGGTAAGACTTGTCAATGAAGGGCTCAATCTTTGCCTGACAGAAGCTGTCTAGGGCATCAACGATCTTGACCTTCTCAACTTCCTTGCCAGCAAAGACTTTATCAACAAGTGGACCCACGTTTAGATAGATGGAATCAGTGTCACTAGCGATGACATAATCAACACCCTCACTCTTGAGAGTCTTGTTCATGAAGTCATTGAGCTTATTCTCAATCCAACGAATAGAAGTCTGCCCGGAGAGAGTGATAGCCTCGGCGTTTGCTAGTTTGAAATACCTGAAGTATTGATTACCAATAGCACCATAAGCACTGTTAAGAGAAATCTTCTTCGCCATTTGAACGTTGTTACAGCGGGAGATCTCCTTTTCAAGTGCCTTAGAAGGATTCTCCTCGTTGAGCTGCTTGGCTTTGAGCATACGCTTCTTAAAGGTAACTCGTTCGGCATACATCTTCTCCATTAGTTCTGGGAGCATTCCCTTAACGCGACGGTACACAGCACCGTTGGCAGTCATTGTCCAGTCAAGCTCCTTGAGAGGGCTTAGGTCTAGCTCCTGGTTGAGCACTTTATACACATTAATCTTTGTAGATAGCTCTCTAACAGCCCTGAGAGCGGCTAGACGGGCTTCATTCTTATAGACACCTGTCTCTAGCTGCCTAATCTCTTCATTGATCTCATCCTGGCTTACAAGCGTCTCTGGGGAGATCGCATACTGCATGATGAGGTGAGGATATAGGGAGTTAAGGTCAAAGCTGACTACGTAGTCATACTTGCCCGGCACAGGCTCCTTAACATATGCGCCAGCATACTTGGCATCCTTATCTACACTGACCTTGGGAGGGATAACAACATTCTTCTCACGGAGGTAGTTGTAGATAATAGTATCCCACATGCGCACCTGATAGAACACATCACGGAAGTTCACCTTGGCATCAAAAGCCATAGTGATAGCCAAGTCAATAAGCTTCATCTTGTCTTCCAAGCGGTCAACAAGTTCCACGTCAATGATGTTGTACTCTACGAACTTCTGCCAGCCTTGAGTGTAAAAGTCTTTAAATGTGTCAAACTCACTGTGGTCTAGCTTCTTTTGCCCGAGCTCTACGTTTGCAATATGATCTAGGCGATAGCTTTCTTGGTTGGTATATGTGAATTTCTTATATAAGTTTAGGTAATCTAATTGAGTAACACCAGCGATGTCATAATACATCTTGTTTTGACCCTTAATGAAGTGCTCTTCCTTAGATACTAGCTTCCATGGGGATAGCTGCTTCATGACCTTAGTACCAAGCATGCGCTCAATGCGGTGGGTAAGGTATGGAATATCGTAATACTCGATGTTCCAGCCAGTCACAACGTCAGGCACGTCATTTGACCACCAGTCAAGAAATGAGTTCAGCAAATGATATTCGTCATAGCAGGGGCGGAAATCCACGTTCTCCTGCTTGTTCTCGAAGTCACCATGCTTAGTTTGACCCCAAGTGATGATCTCTTTGGTATTGTAATCTTGTACTGTGATGAGCAATACTTCCTCAGCGGCAGACTCTGGATCGGGGAATCCATTCTCGGACTCAACCTCGATATCCACAGTCACCACCTTCATCTTGGAAGTGTCATACTTAATCTCACCACCGTAGTTGTCGGCAATGAACTGGAAAATAAAGCGCTCATTGCCGTAAACGTTGAAGTTCTCAACGTCCTCATACTTTTTAATGAACTCCCTACACTCCCTAATGGTGCCAGGTTGAATTGGTTGAACAACTTCCCCATCAAGGGTGGACCACTCACTATCAGTATTGGAAGTGACAAATAGAGTGGGGGAGAAGTTCTGGCGTGAAGTATAACGGCGACCATTCTCATACGCCCTGAGAAGGATTTGGTTACCGTACATTTGGACGTTGGTGTAGAACTTGTCAGGCATCAATCAGAAATGGCAATGAGGTATTCGCTAACGAGAGCGGGAGTGGGGTCCATAATCGTGAAGATATTGGACGAACTGATGGCAATGCGAGTGTCAGGGCTTGCGGATTTTCCTGGAAAACGAGCAACAATAAACTGAGGATCTGCATCATGCTTATGATCCTCATCATCATCATGGTGATGTTCGTGAACTTCACTCCACACACAAGTATCAATCAAAAGGCAGTCTGGCTCACCAATTTCCCTGCCAGGAAGCTCTTCAATTTTAGCAACAAGCCAACCAAAGCTAGTGAAGACAAGCTTAATAGTAGTATCATCCATTTGTAGTAACTCCTCTGTAACTTTGCTCTAGGCTTTCGATTGCATTACACACAGATACTACCGCACTTTTGTACACATGGAAAGTGTCATCAGCGGAAAGTGGTGCCCATGCGGCATATGAGATGGACTCGATAACCTCTTGACCACCTTCTGTGGTTACCTGGAGGCTAACGGTGCGGGGATCCCTGAGAATGTAATAATCACCGTAAAGAGGCTCGCTAACTTCAGCGATAACCTGAGCACCACTCTGCATGATTACTAGCTTTACGGCAGGTTCTGCAGCAGCGTCAACGGTAATAGTTACATTCTCTGTAAGAGTTTCTCTATCGTAATCGTTGTTCATAATGATTCTTGTAGTCTTCAAATTATAGCACAAAAAAAGGGGGGGCGTTAACTGGTTTGTGCCAGTTGCCCCCACGGCGACGATAGTACTTTATTTAGTCTTTGGATCCACCGCCGCCTGGATTATAAGCGCAGACCTTCTTGCCTGGTGCCATTTTGTAATCCACAGTCCTGCCATAGCAGTTCTCTTTGGGGATGTACCTTTTATCAGGAGGCGTCAACTTTTTGTTTGCCTGCTCCCCTTTAGCCATAAGCTCTTGTAATGTTATCATAGATATTACATGTAAATTTTCTTCTTTTGGTGATCGGGAATGACTCTTTCTAGAATAACCGTAAGGATTCCGTCTTCATAGGTAACGTCATCAATAACAACATCATCAGCGATCGTCCATACTCTTGTAAAGTCACGCTTGGCTAAACCACGATGTACGTAGTCCCCTTCAGTGGTTTCGCCTTTCTTCCCTTCTACAAATAGTTTGTTATTCTCTGTATAGACACTAATGTCTTTTTCTTTGAATCCTGCAAGGGCAACTTCCAATCTAAACCTAATTTCAGTTTCCTTTAGCAGATTGTATGGGGGATAATTTTCTTCAGTTTCATGTACGCTTCCCATACGGTGAAGCCATTCATCCATTCCAATAGAATACTTTTGCATGTCATTGATAAACTTATCAATGTTGCCTGCACCATAGGTGGCAAAGTGTCTAGTCATTTGTTTTCTCCTTATAAAGCGAGATATGTGTATGGTCCCCGAAGGCAACCACAACTATTTATATAATCATACAAAAAAAGAGAGGGGGTAAGCCCCCCTCTCAAGTTCTGATATCCTACCTACTTATCATTTATCCTTAACACATGAGCGCGTTGCTCCCTAATATTTATTGATAAGTAAGGGATTTTGCCTAGTTTCTTTACAGAACTTTAGGCTCCACGACGACCGCCGATGTTGTACTTAGGCTCTAGAATCCACTCACCTTTCTCCTTATAAGAAAGGACCTTAATCTGGTTTAGTGGGGCTACGTCTGAGATCTTGCTCTCATCGGCAACTTCTACTAGATTCCAGTCGCAAAGAAGCTTAGCAATTCTATTGCGGCGCTGAACGTCGTTTAGAGTGATGTTGGTGTGCTTGCCGTCTAGGGCAAATAGCTCCTTAAAGTGAACGATGAAGTATCTTCCCTGCTTGTGGAGGATGTGGCAAGACTGATAAATCTTCTTCTCTTTACGAGAAGCAACTCCAATTCGGGTAAGAGTTTCTCTTACTTTTAGAAAGTCATCGGGCTCGGATAGAAAGATTTCTACCATATGGGATGGCTCCCAGTAAACTAAGCCCCTCTCGTCGGTATGCATGGGTGGATCCCTCCTGTGTTAAGTTTCTCATAAATGTAATCAAGTTGCTCATTAGATAGGATGGTCAAAGCCTGTTCCGCTTTTGCGGTAGAAAAACCATAATAAGATTTTACTGCTTCAATGTTTTTGACCTTATCTTTCCTCAACCAGGGAGAGAATCTCTTCCTCTTACGTAAACTATTTATAAAAAAGTCATATTGCATACGTTTATCTAACGTGTGATGCTTGTTCATCTCGTTAGCGTATAGAACGGAATCGAGTTGACCCGAGAGGCACTTGTTAATGATAAACGGCGCATACTCCTTCTCACGACTGGGATCTTCGTCGATAAGATTTACTTTTGTTAAGTTGATGCTGTTGAGCCAGTCCTTTAATTCCATTCGCATTCCACCATAATCTCTGTGAGAGCAGCTAGGAGATTGATCTCCTGATCAGCCACGAAGGCGGACTGATATTGATACTTAGCGATGATCAGGACGGCTGCAGCAATAGATGCACCCTTTAGATGTGGGGTAGCCGCGTCATAGATCTTGCGTAGAATCGCATTAGCGTCATTGTCTAGATTGGATACAACCCACTGACGCACATCATTAAAGTTGCTAGCTTTGAGGTGCTTGATTAGGTCATCAACCTTGATCTCACCAAAGGCAGCTAGGATACCTGAGTCGATCTTACCGCCGGAGGAATAGCGTTGGATCTCATTGAGCACACGACGGAAGTCGGGGAAGTGCTTTTGTACTAGCTGGGCGACGACTTTCTTATCAAAATCAATCCGTTCGGCGTCCAAGATGCTGTTAAGTCGCTTGAAGAAAGAAGCAGCGATTCCGGCTTTATCTTCTCCTTGAACGGAAAATTCGACCACGGCACATCGCGAGTGAAGCGG
>Ga0114919_10001293_pt1 | contig 19976 bp, 22 predicted proteins | sample BlataG_FD_88682 | JGI IMG/M metagenome (GOLD analysis project Ga0114919, IMG submission 88682) | Deep subsurface microbial communities from Black Sea to uncover new lineages of life (NeLLi) - Black_00105 metaG | ecosystem: Environmental > Aquatic > Marine > Oceanic > Sediment | place: Atlantic... | reverse complement strand
ACTCCTGAAATCATCCAGGAGCATCCCGCCTGCTTCATCGTCGCCCACTGTGCCGATAAAGCCCCCAACGACCCCGAGCTTGGCTAGGCCGTAAATGGTATTCGCTGCCGAGCCCCCGGGCAACAGGAGAAACTCCGTCATAGGAGCCTCACCATCGCTCAGGATGCGCCACACTATAGATTTGATCTATATTCAGCGCCCCAAAGCCGATTACCTCGATACCCACCTACTCCTCCTATCCAAGTTTGCTTGCTTCCTGCCGAACCAGCCGGCGAATCCTCTGATGAATCTGAAGCGGCTCCTCAAGGTTGTCTCGCCCCTCAAGCCATTGGAATTTACGTTCTCCCCTGCCCTCGCCATAGGCTTCAATAGCCTGCTTAACTGCGTTTCCTCCGCCCTTCTCCCAGGCATCGAGGACGATCTTCAAATCGCTGAGGTTGGTGGAGGCGAGGCCCATAGTGGCGTAGGGGAGGGCGTATTCGTTGGCGTTGAAGGCGATGGCAAGACCCCCGGCGCGACCAACTGTCTCCAGCATCCTGGAATCGGTGATGCTGTCGCCGACGACGACTACCTGTTCAGGAAATTGGCCACGGGCCCGGGCAAATCCGCGCAGCGCCGCCGCCTTTCTCCTCCCCCCCATCGGCTTCACTTCGCGAAGGGCGAGGCCAAGGCTGGTTTGAGGCAGTTCCTCCCAGAAGAAGCGGTCGAGGCGTTTTTTCATCCCTTCATCATCCCCTGCCTTCAGCGCAAGGATCTCTTGCTCTATATTTTCCACCAGTGCGCGATCCTCCTCTTGTGCCAGGTTGCGGTATCGGTCGATAGGAAATCGGGTGCAGGCGAGGTTCTCCGGGGTAATGCCCACCCGCTGCATGATGCGATTGGCGTATTGCTCGTAGCTGGTGCTGATGCAGAAGACCTGCCAATGCTTCAGGCTCATGATAAGTTCCCGCGCCCCCGCAACAATAGCTGCCCTTTCGGCAAGCCCGCTGATATCCCCCTCCGCGACGCCGTGATGAATTAGAAAGGGGACGATGAGAGCCAGGGTATCACCAGGCTCATAGCCCTCCCTGCCTTCGAGGGCCAGTAGGTCATCGTAGCGGCTGATGACCTCGAAGACCTGACCTCCATTGGGGAAGAGCTTCATCAACTCATAGGCGTTATCCTGAATCGACAGAGGGCCTTCCATGTCAAAGAAGACGAGGTTCATTTGGCAAGTGTCCCTTTCACCCTTTGGTCTATTTCCCCACTCAGGTTGTATCCCTTGATAGGCTTTTCATTACTGTCAACCACCATTTCACCCGCTATCCTTACCTGGCCCTCGCTGAAGGCTTTTATGGTGGCAATAATCAGCGGGAACTCTCTCGCCAGACCATGCCTTCGGATCTCACGGAAGATGGAATTTCTCTCGCCCTCCTGCTTTTTTGCATCCGCTATAGAGCGCCCCTTTATTTCATCCCAGTATCTATCGAAGGGCTCGCCCCGAATGGAAAAAGTACAATAAGTTACCGCAGGGCCCTCGTCAAGCTGGGGGGTGACCAGGTGCATCATCACACCTGTCTCCTCTGCACCCTCCTCTATCAATCTCCAGATAACCTCCTGCCAGGTTCCCTTGGGACCGCCGGGGGCAGCGGGGTGAAGGTTGATCATTGGATAGCGGCGGCACATTTCCTCACCGATAATGAGCATGTATCCGGCGAGAACACAAAGGTCGGGGCCTGGGGGAAATCCCTCAAGCCTCCGCATCGCCTCTTTTTCGAACTCACCCCTCCACCTCTCCCTAACGATTTCCTGAAATCTACTAGACGATAGGCAGATGAGCGGTATCTGGTAGCTATGGACCAGTTGGAAAAAGGAGTCGCTTTCTGTAGCCTCGCCCGGCTCCCGATTGCTAAAAACAAAGGCAATCTCTGCCTTTATCTCACCTTCCTCTATGTTGCTCCATACTGCTCGAAGAAGGTCACGCGCTGCCTCATCCCGCCCTGTAGAGAACCATCCGATGCGATATTGGCCTTTTTGCTCTTTAGACATAGGATAGCTCCCACTTATTTTAGCCTCGAGCTTCTGGGCTATCGGCCTTTTAGCGCCTTCTCCAGCTTGACCCAGGTGCTCCATAGTGGAGCCCAGAGGGAAGTTCCCCGCCCTATGACCCTTCCCTGTGCCAGAGCGGTGAGGAACTGGTCCCTGTCGTTGAACTCGGGCATCTCCACATAGGCGTTGCCGATCTCGCCAGGTCTGTGGGCGTCGCTGCCGGCGCTGGCGAGAAGCCCGTGAGCCTGGGCGAAGCGCTCCGCCATGATAGACTGGCGGCGAAAAAGAAGGCGTGCATTAAGCACCTCGATTATGTCAATATATGGCAGGAGTTCCTCCAGTGTTTGACGATGAATGGTGGAGCGCCGCAGCCGGTCGAAAGGGTGGGGGATGCCCACCAGCCCACCTTGCTCCTTGATCATGCGTGCAGTCTCCGCGGCGGGAAGCCCCTTGGGGATCTCCTCTGTTAAAAAGTATCCGATGATCTCTCCAGCACTGGTCAGAATCTCATCGCCCACTATCACCTGGAATGGGGCGATCCTTTTCATCTCCAGGGCGCCGGCTATGGTATTGTGGTCGGTTATGGCGATGCAGTTGATCCCAACCTCGAGACAGCGAGCGATGATACGCTCCAGCGGAGCGTTGGAGTCATCCGAGTAAACTGTGTGGATGTGAAGGTCGGCTCTTATCAAGGGGATTCGTCCTTGCTTTCTTGCTCTTGCTCAAAGGGGGTTTGGATCTGGCTGATCTTGAGCTCGGCAGTGTTCAACTGCTCATTGCATATCTTGGCAAGCCTTATCCCATCCTCGAAGAGGGCAATCGCCTCCTCCAACCTAAGCCCCCCGCTCTCCAGGGTTTGAGTTATCTTCTCCAGTCTGTTTAGCGCTTCTTCGAAGGAAAGCTGTTCATCCATGCCTGGAGTCCTTTCTTCGATCCGGTGACCCTGCTCTTAAACTGGCCATCGCTCACTTTGACCTCGATGGCATCGCCACGGTGGACCTGGTCGATACGGGAGATAACCTCACCGGTGGCGGAATGCTGCACCAGCGCATAGCCGCGCTCCAGGGTTGCCAGCGGACTCAGCGAGCCAAGCTTTAGCTCTCGACCGCGGAGTTTCTCCTGGCTTATAGTCAGCAGGTTCCCGAGGTGCATTGAGGCAACCCTGGTGAGCTCGTCGATGCGCTGACGATATTGCTCAACCCCCCTTGAAAGGGCTGCTACCAGCGCCCTGCTATGGGATTGGAGGCGAGCTTCCAGTTCAGCGCGGTGGGGCACGGCAAGCTCCGCCGCTGCCGATGGTGTGGGTGCGCGCTTGTCGGCGACAAAATCGGCGATGGTGAAGTCGGTGTCATGGCCCACCCCGCTGATCACCGGCACCCTGCTGGCATAGATGGCTCGCGCCACCCTTTCCTCATTGAAAGCCCATAGCTCCTCAAGGGAGCCGCCGCCGCGTGCCAGTATCACCAGGTCGATGCCCTCGGTATCGTTAATGGTATTAAAGGCTTGAACGATGCCCGTCGCCGCACCATCGCCCTGCACCGGGGTCGGGGCAAGAACCAGCTCCACCAGAGGATAACGCCTGCTTATTATATTGATGATATCGTGCAGGACAGCGCTATCGGGCGAGGTGACCACGCCGATGCGTTGGGGAAAGGGTGGCAGCGCCCTCTTGCGCGCCGGCTCAAAGAGCCCCTCTTCCGCCAGTTTTGCCTTTAGACGCTCAAACTCAAGGTGAAGGATGCCCATCCCTTCAGGCTGCACCACATCAACGTAGAACTGGAGGGCGCCGGAGACTTCGTAGATGGAGATGCGACCGTGCGCGACGGCCGCCATCCCATTTTCTAAGGTGAGGGCCAGCCGGGCACGGTGAAACAGCACACACCTCAACTGGCTGGCCTCGTCCTTGAGGGTGAAGTAGAGGTGTCCCGCCGTCGACTCCGACAGATTGGAGACCTCGCCGCTTATCCAGAGGTCGGCAAGCATGCTATCGGCCTCCAGAAGTTCCCTGAGGTAGCCCGCTACCTCGGCTACGGAATAGATCTTCATCTAGCCTGCCCTTTCAAGGTATTCGCCGGTGCGCGTATCGACACGAACGATATCACCATTATTTACAAAAAGGGGGACCTGGATGGTGATGCCCGTTTCCAGCGTGGCGGGCTTGCTCCCTGCTACCGCCGTATCCCCCTTAAATCCGGGGCCAGTTTCCACAATCTCAAGCGCCACTGAGTTGGGAAGCTCCACGCTTATCGGCTCGTCATTGTAAAAGAGTAACTCCAGGGACATCCCTTCCTTGAGGTAGTTAATGGCGTTGCCGATCTGCTCCTGATTGAGCATGGTCTGATCGTAGCTTTCCGCATCCATGAAGCAATAAAGGCCGCCGTCGCTGTAGAGGAATTGCACCCCGCGGCGGTCTAACCTCGCTCGGGGGAATTTCTCGCCTGCCTGGAAGGTGCGCTCGATGGTGTGGCCCCCGCGAATATCGCGAAGCTTCAGCCTGACCTGGGCACTGCCCCGCCCTATCTTGATATGCTGCCAGTCAAGGATTTGGTAAAGCCCTCCCTCCAGCTCGATGGTGATCCCCTTCTTCAAATCGCTAGTGCTAATCATTTCTTTCGCCCTCTTTTTCGAACTGGTCCTAAATTCTTGCTGTAATGGAGGCAGTGCGAAACGCCACAAGTATGCTATCGCACCACCCTATAATGGATATAAACATTCTTCGCTAAAGCCACGGGTTGCTCTTCAGGTGGCAAAGATGGGTCGTAAGACGGGTTATGAAACCATAATGTGTAGTAGCCATAATAGTCACAAATGACTTAGAAGTCATGCCTGCCAGAAACATTGGATACGCTGTATATAGTCTCTTGAAAGTTTTCGCCCCACGCGTCAATTGAGAAGCTGACTGTTTCATCGCCACCTGTTACTACAAAGTAGCCTTCTAATTTAGAGCCCGGCTCAACCATGACAGATACGCCACCTGGCTCAGCGCGAACAGTTACGCCTCGAACCTCCCATGCTTCCAAATAGAGGCTCTCTTCCAGGTAAGGCACTTCCCCCTGGCAACATGCCGATGTAGCCAACGCCAACAACAACAAACCCAGAATCGCTAGTTTCCACTTTATCTCCAACACCTCCCGAAATATTTAGCCTTCGCAACTCCCTATGTAATCATAAACCATATCGTAGCCTCAATCTATCCTCTTCGCCTTCGACAGCACCCTTGCCTTGCCCCTTTCTCCAGAACCACCACATCCTAAATATAGTCATAAAGTGGTACCGCTCTTGCAGGCTGAGTTGCTGTTCGCAACAATGCCTCGATCCGATGCACTGTCTCCGGCTTTAGGATCACATCTCCACACACCGAACAAACTTCCGCTGGAACATGATCAATGACAACCACTCCCCTCTGATAGCGCACAGTATGTACAATCTGTCGCTTCTCATATTCGCCAGGACATCCTTCAATACTGCACTTCGTCATGTCAATTCTATCCATTTTGATTTCATTTTACCACTGCTTCGAAACTAGATTTATTCCGTTCGCCCTGAGCTTGTCGAAGGGCCGTTCATGGTTCGACAAGCTCACCACGAACGGTATCTAGACCATCACCACGAACGGTGACAGACCTGCCCTGAGCCCTGAGTTTATCGAAGGGCCGAAGGGCGAATTGTCCTACCCCTTGAATAATCGACCAAGCTGGACCAATCTCCAGCGATCAGTGCTTGCTTCTTTCTGCGTGACCAACCCTTTATTTGCCTCTCTCTGGCCAATGCATCCTCTCGAGTTTCAAATTCACAAGAATAAACAAGCCTAACGGGAAGTCTTTTGGATGTGTAGCACTTGAATAGGTTTTGTTCATGCTCATACAAGCGCTTTTCCAGGTTATCGGTATGACCAATGTAATAGCTCTTGTCAGCACATTCCAGTATGTATACCCAAAAACCTCTCATTGGTTGTTTCGTACCTCTTAGCCTGTCGAAGGGCCGTTCATGGTTCGACAAGCTCACCACGAACGGTGACAAGCTCACCACGAACGGTGACAAGCTAACCACGAACGGTGACAAGCTCACCACGAACGGTGACAAGCTCACCACGAACGGTGACAAGCTAACCCCGAACGGTGACAAGCTAACCCCGAACGGTGACAGGCTCACCACGAACGATGACAAGCTCACCACGAACGGTATCCGGCACATCACTTTTCATTTTTTTGGTGGGCACCGCCCATGAGAATTCACTCTCCTCTAAGGGCATTGCAGCCTCTACTCCTCTATTTTCCTGGCTCTGGAGAGCACTATAACCCTCCCCTGCTCCAAGACCACCACATCCTCGATCCGCACTCCGCCCCAGCCATTTATATACACGCCCGGCTCGATGGTGAAGACCATGCCCTCGGCCAGCACGTCTTCGGAGCCTCTCCCCAGCCGAGGCGCTTCGTGGGCGGACAGCCCGATGCCGTGCCCCAGTCCATGCCCGAAATTCTCCCCGTAGCCTCCCTGTTCGATAACCGTCCTCGCCAGGCTGTCTGCCTGCTCCCCACTCATACCTGCCTCTATGGTGGCGATGGCGGTAAGCTGGGCGCCGAGAACAAGGTCATATATTTTAACAAAGTTTTTATCCTCATTTCCCATGCAGATGGTTCTGGAGAGATCGCTCGAATAGCCATTAACGCGAGCCCCTACGTCGATGACCACGGGCTCGCCGGGGAGCATGGCACGGTCAGTGGGCTGGTGGTGCGGAAGGGCGGAGTTAGGGCCTGAGGCTACGATGACGTCGAAGGGGACGTTTTCGCTGCCCTTTTCCCTCAGAGACTTCTCGATCTCCCATGCTGCCTCTTTCTCGGTCATCCCGGGATGAAGTAAGGACGAGAAATCCTCAAAGCTGGCATCTGAGATATCTACTGCCTTCATGATAAGCTCCCGCTCCCCAACATCCTTCACCGCACGCAGCGACTCCACGATTCCCTCGGTGGGCACTATTTCGCTCTTTTCGCCTTTGGCCGCCACCAGCTTTCGATAGGTAGCAAAAGAGATGTCGTTTGCCTCCACCCCGACCCGTTTCACCTCAAGTGAGGATAGAAGGTCGGGGAGCCACCTCGGAGGGTCTCCCTCTGTTTGAAAAAGTTCAAAGCCTGGTGCCTGGCATTTCGCCTGCTCGACATAGCGAAAGTCGGTAGCCAATATGGCGCTCTGCCGCGATATAAGGAGGAAGCCCGCCGAGCCGGTGAACCCGCTGAGGTAGCGGCGATTCTCCCGCTGAGAGATGAGGATGGCGTCCAGCCCCTCCTCCCCATTTTCGAAAAGCCTCTGACGCAGCCTCTCCAGGCGATAGGTCATTTACTCTCTTTCAATTCGGCGACCAGTATCTCCAGAGCGTCGATATACCCATGACCGCCTTTGCCGCTGATCTGCTTACGGGTGATGGGCTCGATCACCGACTTTCGCCGCCACTCCTCGCGGGCGTGGATATCTGAGAGGTGCACCTCGATCACGGGGAGGGCGCTGTCTTCGAGGGCATCCCGCAGCGAGAGGCCATAATGGGTGAGCGCCCCGGGGTTGACGATGATGCCCGCTGCTTCTGGGGCCTCGGCCTGGATAAAGTCGATGAGTGCCCCCTCGCTGTTTGACTGGAAAGCTAAAATTTCAGCACCCAGTTCCCGGGCCCTTTTTACCACCATGGACTCGAGTTCCTCGAGGGTCTGATCCCCGTACATTGAACGATTTCTCTTGCCCAGCATGTTCAGATTGGGCCCATGTATGAGAAGTATTTTCATACTTTTCGTACTAATCCCCTTCTTTCTTCGCTCTGGGGTGGGCTGCCAGATATACCTTCCGCGCCTGGCTCTGGGTGACATGGGTGTAGATCTGGGTAGTTGAGAGGTTGGCGTGCCCGAGGAGCTCCTGAACCACCCGCAGGTCGGCGCCACCATCGAGGAGGTGGGTCGCAAAGCTATGGCGCACCATATGGGGGAAAACCCTCTTATCAAGACCTGCCTCGAGGGCATACCTTGAGATTGCCTTCTGGAGAGAGCGCCCTGAGAGCCTTTTACCGTATCGATTGATAAATAGGGCTTCCGTCCTTGAATTGCCCAGGAGCTGCCTGCGACCTTCATTAAGATACATATCGATGGCGGAGGCTGCCGGCTTGCCGATGAGCACCATCCGCTCCTTGGCTCCTTTGCCCCAGACGCGAATCTCCCGCGCTTCGATATTAATGCTTACCAGGTCGAGCCCCACTATCTCGCTCACCCCTGAGCCCGGAGGCGTAGAGGAACTCGAGCATCGCTCTATCTCGCTGCCCCTGAGGGGTGGTGGTATCGGGCGTCTCCAGGAGTTGGGTGACCTCGTTGCTGGACAGGAAGGAGGGGAGCCTCTTTTCAAGCTTCGGCGAGGATACGGTGAGCAATGGGTTTGAGGATATGAAATTCTGTTGCATCAAATAGCCATAAAAGGAACGGAGTGCGCTCAGTTTGCGGGACACGCTGGATTTTTCAAACCCCTGCTCCTGTAGGGTGGCTATGTAACGGCGCAGCAGGTAGCGATCCACCTCCTCCAGCGTGGCCACATTCTCCGTATTAAGGAACTCCAGGAAGTGGCGCAGGTCATGGGTATAATTGCGCACCGTATATGGTGAGGCATGGCGCTCTACCTCAAGATAGCGGATGTAGTTATGAACCAGCCTCTCTATACTTTCCCTGCTTTGAATTAGGGGGATCATACCTTGAGCGCCTCCCTCTCCACCTCATCTAATCTGCTGCTGAACTCACATTTTATACACCTTGCCATCGTCTTGCCCCGCATCACCAACAGCCCACCGCACTGGGGACAGGGCTGCGGTATGGGCCTATTGCTGGTAGTGAAATCGCAATCGGGATAGCCTGTGCAGCCGTAGAAGGTACGCTTTTTCCTGCTCTGCCGCACCACTAATTCGCTGCCGCACTTGGGGCAGGTGACGCCGATTTTTACCAGGAGAGGTTTTGTGTTCTTGCATTCTGGGTAGCCTGAGCAGGCCAGAAACCTTCCATAGCGCCCCAATTTAATCACCATAGGTCTGCCGCATAGTGTACAGACCTCATCCGTGGGCTCGTCCGCTATCTTGACCCTTGCCATCTGTTGTTTTGCTGCCTGCAGCGTCTTTTCAAATGGGTCATAAAATTCCTCGAGGAAGGGAACCCACTCCCTCTCCCCCTGAGCGATCCGGTCCAGCCCCTCCTCCATTTGGGCGGTGAACCCAAAATCGACGATGTCAGGGAAATGCTCGCAAAGTATGTCGCTTACCAGAAGGCCAATCTCTGCGGGGCAGAACCGCCCACCATCCTGCTCCACATAGCCCCGCTCCTGGATGGTGGCAAGGATGGGGGCGTAGGTTGAGGGGCGTCCGATTCCTCTCTCCTCCAGCGCCTTGACCAGGGTTGCCTCGGTGTAGCGATGCGGGGGTTGGGTGAAGTGCTGCTCGGGGAAGAGCTCCAAAAGCTTCAGGGGCTCACCATTCGCTAGCTCAGGAAGGGGAGGCTTCTCCTTTTCATCCTCAGCCTCATCCCTCCCCTCGCTATAGAGGATGGTGAAGCCGGGGAATTTCATAGTGGAGCTGGTAGCCCTGAGGAGGTATGAATTTTTACCTTTTTCGCGCTTCGCCTCTATATCTACCGCGGTGGTATCCAGTAAGGCGGCGGACATCTGGCTGGAGACCATCCGCTTCCAGATGAGTTCATAGAGCCTGAATTGGTCCCTGGTGAGATAGCCTTTAATCGCTTCAGGTTCCCGCCTTATCGAGCTAGGCCGGATGGCCTCATGGGCCTCCTGGGCTCCCTTCGCCTTCTTACGGAAGATGCGAGGGTGTGGTGGCAGGAACTTAGCGCCATATTTTCCCTTGATGTAGGCGCGCGTTTCCGTCAGGGCTGAGGGGGCTACCCTCACCGAATCGGTGCGCATATAAGTGATCAGCCCCACCGATCCCTCCTTACCTATTGGTAAGCCCTCGTAGAGCTGCTGGGCGAGGGCCATGGTGCGCTTGGCGCTGAGGCGAAGCTTGCGCCACCCCTCCTGCTGGAGGGTGCTGGTGATGAAGGGGGGCGCTGGCTGGCGAGCCACCTCCTTCTTTCGCACTTGGGCCACGGTGTAGCTCGCATGCTTAAGCTGGGAGACAATACTTTCAGCCTCCTCCCGGCTGCTAATATTAATCTTTTTGCCATCCGTAAAACCGAGAAGAGTGGCAGTGAAGCCCTCTTTTGTGGCGATCTTCTCGAGATGGGCATCGATGGACCAGTACTCCTGTGGAACGAAGCCCTGTATCTCCCGTTCTCGGTCAACGATCATTCTCAAGGCCACCGATTGAACCCTTCCTGCGGAAAGTCCGCGTCTCACCTTTTGACCGAGGAGAGGGCTTATCTTATAGCCGACCAGCCTGTCGAGAATGCGGCGCGCCTGCTGGGCATGAACCAAGTCCATGTCGATCTCCCTGGGATGGCGGAAAGCTTCCGCTACCGCTTCCTCGGTAAGCTCATGGAAAACCACCCGCTTCAGTGTCATGCCTTCCAGCTTGGCAGCCTGAATAAGATGCCAGGAGATGGCCTCTCCCTCGCGGTCGGGGTCGGTGGCGAGATATACCTCGGCAGCCTTCTTCGCTGTCTCCTTTATTTCTTTAACCACTGCCCTCTTCTCATTGGGAACCTCATACTTGGGGTTGAAGCCTTCCTTCACATCTACCCCCAACCATTTCTTGGGCAGATCTCGCACGTGTCCCACCGAGGCTTTCACACTATAGCCACTGCCCAGCATCCTGCTTACCGTCTTGGCCTTAGCCGGAGATTCGACAATGACCAACCTTTTTGCCATTATTCCACCTTAACCCGGTAGTCCTCCCTGGCCTCCCGGGCAATGATATAGTTCATGCCGCCAACCTGCTTTACCATCCCCTTAAGCTCCATCATCGCCAGGGTGCTCGAGACCGTAGCGATGGGGAGGTGCGACTGGTGTCCTACCTCATCGATGTGGGTTGGCTCTGGGGAGAGATTTCGTAAAATTTGCAAAATAGTGGACTCGGTCTTCGTGGCGGGAACAAGCTCCTTCACCTCAACCTGTTGCACTGCCATAGTGAGGTTGAGTTCCTCAAGGATGTCATTGGCTCCCAATACCAGCTTCGCTCCCTCCTGGATCAATCGATTGGTTCCCTGGCTCGCCGAGGAGAGCACGCTTCCGGGAACGGCGAAGACCTCGCGGTTTTGCTCCAGGGCATGGCCTGTGGTGATCAGGGCACCGCTCCCCTTCCCAGCCTCCACCACCATAACCCCCAGGCTCAACCCGCTCATTATCCTGTTTCTTAGGGGGAAGTTCTCCCGCCTGGGAGGGGTGCCCAGGGGAAACTCGCTCACCAGTGCCCCACGCTCCATAACGTCGCGCGCCAGTTTCACGTGATCTCTGGGGTAAACAATGTCGAGCCCGCAACCGAAGACAGCGATGCTCCGTCCCCCGGAATCCAGCGCAGCGCGGTGAGCGGTGGCATCGATCCCTTTAGCCAGGCCGCTAACGATGGTGATCCTGTTTCGCGCTAGATCGCCCACGATCTGTTCGGTAACCTCCCTCCCGTAGTAGGTAGGGCGACGGGTGCCCACCACAGCCAGTGACCAATCATCCTCAGGGGCAAAACGTCCCCTAATATAAAGCACCGGGGGAGAGTCGTATATCTCCTTCAGTCTAGAGGGGTAGGCCTCATCTTGCCAGATGAGCACCGTTACCTTGTAACGCTCCAGCTTCTCCATCTCGGCATCGAGTGAGATCTTGGAGCGCCTTTCTATGATCGATTCGATTGATCGGTTATCGAGCCCGGCCATCTCGAGCTCGGTGGCACTAGCCTGCCAGGCCCGCTCCATCTCGCCGAAATACTGTTTCAGCCGGGACAGCCGGACTCGCCCGATCCCGGGAATAAGGGTGAATCCTACCCAGTACTTAGTGTCGCTCATAAGTTTAGGTTATTGTAGCACAGTAGTTAAGGTTAGCCAAATACCCATGCGGCAGGAAGTAGGGGATTATGAGTAGATAGCGCTAAGGGTGGTGAGGAATTATGGGTTTTCCTGAAGATATCCTAATGGCAAGGGCGAGGTTTGTTTTAGTTTGGCGACGTAGTCCTTGTTTTCTGCCTCCCAATTCTTGAGCACGCCATGCCCCATCTGCCTGAGGCGGAAGTTCATCCACTGCCCCTTAAGGAACAGCTTGGTCATATTGACCCGAGAATAGTAGTTTCTCAGTGCTTGTACGGTTTGGCGCTGCATCTCCAGGGGCGACAGATTGTCAGGCCAGTGGACCACATGGCCGCCATCGAATAATCTCCAGTCGGTGGGAAACTTGTCGGTGATGAATCGGCCGCTGCCCTTTACTGCGGTATAAAGCTTGCTGCCCAGGATGGGGACTAGAATGCAGAGCTGAAGGCTGTCTATTCCCAGTCTATGGTAGATATCGGTATAGCCGTCTGATATGAACATCCCGTGTATCTTGATGCCATACTTATGGAGTATCTTGATGCAGGAACTAATGTCCTCCGGTGTCTGCTTTTTATTGTAGCTCTTCAGCACCTCCGGGTTTAGAGACTCGAAGCCGATACATAATTGACTGCAGTTTGCCTGGGCCATCAGTGCCACCATCTCCTCGTCCTTGGCCACATCTGCTCTGACCTGGGCTATCCAGGGCGGGGTTATTTTGTTTTTTATCATTTGTTTTAGCAGTTCCTTGGTTCTCGGCTTATTGGCGTCGAAATTATCGTCGTAGAAGAAAATACGCCTGTGCTTGAACTGCGATATCTCTTCGATTACGCTCTCCGTGGAGCGGAACCGGTATTTCCTGCCGAACATAGCGGTTACGGAGCAGAAGGTGCAGTCAAAGGGGCAACCTCTGGATGTAGAAACCGGGGTGATCTGCAGTCGCTTTTTGGATATGTCTACCCCATCCATTAGAGAGAAATCGGGGAATGGCAGGTCGTCGAGGTTTTCCACCCGACTGCCACTGATAATCTTCTCTCCGCCACTCTTGACCAGCTCACAGATAACTGATTCTCCTTCCCCGGTTACCACATGATCTGCATACTGAGCTGCCTCCTCGGGGAGAAAGGTGGCGTGGCTGCCTCCGATGATTACCCTCCCCCTGGGATTGAGCTGCCTGAATTTTTCGGCTATCTTATAGCCATGTGGGGCGGTGGATGTAATCATCGAGATGCCGAGAACATCCGAGTCTTTAATCTGGGAGTAGTCGATCTCTTTGATGTTCTCGTTATAGACGGTTACATCATGCCCCTCGTTTTTCAGTATGGTGCCGAGGTAGATGGGTCCTAGGAGGGGTAGGTGTTTAACAACAGCGCTGTAAAAATTATAGAAGGGCGTCTTTGGCTCCACTATAGAGATCTTCATATTTTCCTCCAGGTTCTTTGGCTGAATTGGTGCATTATAACACAGGATCCAATCGCTGGCAAGCTCCCTTCTTCGTACTACCCGATACGCTCTACCAATCGGAATCTGTATTCATGGGGCATATCCGGGTGGTCACTTCTGACGTAACGCAGTGTTGGAAAAAAGAGGGAAGGGCTGTCGACACTGGCCCTAAGATGTAACATTCATTCTAATGCCACGACTGCAAAGGGAGTAAGGGTGAAAAATAGGGCATGGACGGATTATTAACGTTGGCATGATGCCATTAGCGCCTCGTTTTAGCTCGGCAACTGTAGAGGGTAAAAGACAGCGGAGAGGGTGGGATTCGAACCCACGGTCGCCAAAGGCGACACGCGCTCTCCAGGCGCGCCTGATCGGCCACTCCAGCACCTCTCCGCGCTAGATATTAGGCTAGAGTTTTCAGCCTACTTGCTTTCCTCGATGTATTTTTTATGCTCTGGGCTGCTTAACAAAATGACAGGTGCCTTGGGCTCCACATAATTATCATTTTGATAGTCAACTAAGAGTTTGCCTATTTCTTGTAGTAGGGACGCCAAGCCTTCCTTAATCTTAGGGAGGTCATTTTTCAAATTTTCCTCAACATGCTTTCTAAACGCTTCCTGTCCCCATAAGTCAAATCGGCTGTTGATCATCCTAATTGCATCATTAGATTTCTTGATCACTTCCAACAATTGCTGAGGAAGCATGATATATGCGGTAGAAAGAATCAATTCTAAGCAGGCATTGTCAAAACGCACGTTTGAAACATAGAATCTGGTTTTGTCCTTTTTGCTCATCTCTTCGCTTTTCTTTACTGCATCAAGGATAATGTCAACTGATTCTATGTTATAGGATAGCTCAGACACTAACGCAGATAGCTTTGCTAAATTCACCTTTTTCTCAGAAGAAAGCAAGTCAATATTTCTCTCCGCTAGAAAATCGGCTACTGGGTTGTCTGCTCTTTCAGGATTTCCCTCCATATCTTTAAAATTTACCTTTATCTCCTGCTTGAATTGACGAACCCCTGCTGGTGAACGGTTATATATTATGGTGGGGTATGGTTTTAGGTCAAATGGAATGTCCTCTTCATGCTGAGCGATGAGGATTGTGCGCCTTTGTAATGTGTGCCTGACGCCCAGCTCATAGAATACATTGGGATTGTCATCGGTTAAATCAGCTATTACCGCCTGTGCTGTATTTAGGTCATTCACTATGGCTTTAATGATATTCTCCCTCTTTGCTCTGGAGCGCACGCACTCATAGCCAAACCCGCTTTCTTCAACCGCTGGCTTAACCACATCCTCAAATATCTCCGTCCATTCCTCCTCGGTGCACGATTTGGTATCTGAGAATGGCATAATTACATAGCATCTCTTTTTATTTTTCATCTCTCAACCTCCCACAACCGTAAAGTTCGAAAAAGCGGAGAGGGTGGGATTCGAACCCACGCTCGCCAAAAGCGAGACCGCTTTTCGAGAGCGGCACCATAAACCACTCGGACACCTCTCCCTCGCTATTATACAAAAGCTGCTGCCGAAACGAAAGCCTACGTACTGGTTCGGGCGATCAGTGACACATCGCCCCTTGCCCATTGTCACTGTCATTGCCGGCCAAAGTGAAGCAAGCTCATCCTTACGCCTTCCCACGTCGTGCCTGAGATTGTTTCGTCCCCCGAGGCCGAAAGGTCGTGGTCCTCGCAATTACAATGAAAGCGTTTCGCTCGGGATAAGCATAGCGAAGGCTGGTGAAAGAGTGCCTTACAATGATGGCAGGGTGTCACCATTTAATCTGAACCAGAGCAGCCTTCGTTTGTGAATTCGCCCGAAGCTATGCTATAATCGCTCGAAGTTATCGGTTTAAGGGAAGTAGAGATTGCTTTTACTTTGGGCTCAATTCTTCATCTGTGCCCTGCTGATTCTCTTCTTCGGAGCGAAACTAGCGCGCTACGGAGATATCATTGCCGAGAAGACGGGGCTCAGCGGGCTCTGGATTGGGCTTCTGCTCTTGGCTGCCGTTACCTCCCTTCCCGAGATAATTACCGGCATTAGCGCTGTTGCTGTGGTCGGGGTCCCCGACCTGGCGATGGGCACCATCTTCGGCAGCAACGCGCTGAACCTCTTTATCATTGCTCTTCTGGATATTATATACCGCTCCGGGCCCCTGCTCGGTGTGGTGAGCCGCGTGCACATTCTCTCCGCGTTGGTGGGACTCGTGCTCATAGCCTTCGCCGGCGGGAGTTTCCTCCTCGGCACAAAGGTTTGGGATGGGGCGATAGGATGGATAGGCATATATAGCCTGGTGCTTGTCCTTTTGTATCTGTGGGGTTCGCGGGCGATATTTCGCTCTGAACGGGAGCAGGTGGTGGAGACTGGGTCGCTGCGGTATGAAAAGGTCTCGCCTCGGCGGTCCTATTCAGGTTTCGCTATCGCAGCGCTAGCGATCATCGGGGCGGGAATGTGGCTGGCGTTCATCGGGGATGAGATCGTCGCCGCCACCGGCTGGGATACCACCTTCGTCGGCAGCCTTTTCCTCGCGGTGATCACATCGCTTCCCGAGCTGGTGGTTTGCATCGCCGCATTGCGGATTGGCGCAACGGATATGGCCATCGCCGATGTACTGGGGAGTAATATGTTCAACATGGGCATCGGCATATTCTGTTACGACATCTTCTCCAGAGGCTCAATATTTTCCGCGGTCTCATCGGGCCATGTTTTTACCGCTGGCATCGTCATCCTAATGACACTTATCGTTATCGCCGGCCTTATCTTTCGAACAAGGCGAAAAACGCCGCTTAGGATGAGTTGGTATTCAGTGGTCTTGATAGTTATTTACTTGGGAGGAGCCTATGCCCTCTTTACCGCGCCCTGGGGGTGAACAGGGCATTGTCTTGGTGTCCCTTTTGTAGTATGGTAAATAGGCGTTCTTCGGGGTTTATCTTCTAGCGGAGGATACGAAATGACGAAAAAAGTCAGTGAACTCATGATCGAGAAAATTGTTAAAGTGAGTGAAGAGGATCAAATATTTGATGTTGTGAATAAAGTTGCTGAGGACTGTGAAACGTTGCTCGCCTGCGTGGTGGATAGTGAGGGCAGGCTCAAAGGCATCATCACCCCCAGGGAATTGTTAAAGGCGGCGGAGGTGTGCGAGTATGGGGGTGTCAGACACCCCTTCTTTTCAGGACGGGAGGCGCTGCACCTGCTGACCTCAAAGTATGCGCGTGACATTATGAGTGCTCCCATTAGTGTTGAACCTGATGATAAGGTGCAAAAGGCGATAGATCTCATGCTCTATAATGGCTTCTATGAGGTTCCGGTAGTCGATAGAGCGGGGAGGGTAATCGGGGAGATAAACTACTTCGGCGTAATCACCAGCTCCATTGAGCATTGCAAGAAAGAATAGGGGATGGAGCTCGAGGTATATTTCAAATTCATATTGAGCTTCGGCTTGATCTTAATAGCTGCCAGGCTTGGCGGAGAAATAGCTGAACGCTACCTCAAGCAGCCAGCAGTTCTCGGTGAACTGGTGGCGGGTATTATTATCTCCCCCTTCGCCTTGGGAGGGCTTATCTTCGGGGATGATCCCATAATCCTGAACTTCGCTACTATCAGCGGTCAGTTTGTTGGGACCGGAGAGACCTTCTCTAACTTTCATGTCATGGAGATCATTTCTGAGATAGCCGTGATCGCTCTATTATTCGTGGCCGGCGTGGAGACCAATGTCAGGGATTTTGTAAGGCAAGGGAAAAACGGGGCTCTGGTAGCGGCGGGTGGGGTGATTCTGCCCTTTGTCTTCGGCTATCTCATCACCATGCTGTTTTATCCCGATGGCCCTTCAACAGCGTGGCTATTCATGGGGGCGGTGTTGGTGGCCACCAGCATCGGGATAACAGTGCGGATATTAATGGATATGGGGAGACTTAATACCCGGGCGGGGACAATCATACTGGTGGCTGCCGTTATCGATGACATCATTGGCATTATCGTTCTCTCCGTCATCGCTTCGATAGCGGACACCGGCTCAGTTGAAGCCTTGCATATTGTTCGCATTACCATGATCGGCTTTGGTGTCTGGTTTGCCTTGCTTATAATTGGCGTCAAGTTCCATAAATATATATCGAAGATATTCCTGAATCCGTTCAAAAGGTCGGGAACCATGCCCATCGTGGCCATTCTCATAGGCTTTCTCATTGCTTATCTGGTTACGCTGGTGGACTTACACCCCGTGGTGGGGGCATACGTGGCCGGGCTGATGTTTGCCGCTTGTGGGGAAAAAGAGGAGATAATCGAGAAAACGAGGCCAATCATGCTGTTCCTGGCCCCCTTCTTCTTCTGCTACTTAGGAATGCAGGTCGATATGCCTCTTCTGGTCTCGGCAGCCTTAATCGCTTTTATCCTGATCGTATTAGCTATAGTGGGAAAGGTGGTCGGTTGCTATCTGCCGGCCAAGATTATGGGGAGGCTCTCTCACAGCGAGGCGATGATCGTGGGTGTGGGGATGGTGCCCCGTGGTGAAGTGGGATTGATCGTTGCTGGTGTGGCCCTGTTGATCCCCGGAGCACTGGGAACCGGGGATATGGTAAGCGAGCTGTTTGGCGCCGCGGTGGCGGTGAGCATTATTACCACGCTGATCACCCCGGCGATGCTGAAACCTTTCTTCAGGAGGGCGTCAGCGAAAACCTGACCCCGCCTTGCCACAAGCGCTGTAAATGCAGTATGATAAAGGCAGCCCCTGTAGCTCAGAGGATAGAGCACCAGCCTCCGGAGCTGGGGGCGAGCGTTCGAGTCGCTCCAGGGGCGCTGAGTTTAAAGAGGGGTGCTATAGCAGCACAGGATTGTGAGTGGTAAGGCGCCCCCAGGGTGGAGGGATTAGATAGCCTGGCCCCCAGGGAGGTCAAGCGGTGTTGGCCGTAGGGCTTGCTATGATAGACGTTAGCGTAATGCTGCTGCCCCTGTTAATGGTCCTAACGGTAGTTGTAGCACTCTTCATATGTGCAGGGGGCACGGGAGCAGTAGCCTTGTGAGGACTGAATAGGCGGCTACTCCATCTATATCAAAAAGGAGTCAGATACTATCTGGTTGTTCGCTCATCTGAATGAGGTCACTATGACTTCGATAGTGGCCTGGAACCTACCATGTCGCCTAGTGTGAGAGGATGAAACGGGGGATTCTTTATTGTTCAAATTGGCACGCTCATCATAATTGTCGGCGCCCTTTTGCGTTCCAAATAGTACAGGCTATATCAGCATTAACGTTGTTGCTGTCACTGCTAGTGTTGCAGGCTTTCGAGTTATCTTTCTGTTGGTCATAAGGTATATTAAATGGGTGATGTTACCGAGATTCGCTGGCATGGTCGCGGAGGGCAGGGTGCGGTTACCGCCAGTGAAATTCTTGCCGAGGCTGCACTTGAAGAGGGTAAATATTTTCAGGCCTTCCCTGATTATGGCCCCGAGCGTATGGGGGCACCGATCAGGGCCTACACCAGGATAAGCTCCTCCCCAATCAGGCAGCACTGCCAGGTTACCGATCCGGATGCTGTGGTTGTGCTTGACCCCACATTAATCGGTGTTGTTGATTTTACTGAGGGGATCAAGGAGGGAGGGGTGCTCGTGGTCAACACCGTTGCTTCACCGGCGGAGCTTAAGACGCAGTTGGAGTTTGACCGTGGGAAGGTGTTTGCCGTCGATGCCACCCGCATTGCCCTGGATACGATAGGGCGAAATATCCCCAATACACCCATGATTGGCGCCTTGCTCAAGGCTCTGGGGGTGGTGAGCAAGGAAGGTGTCCGCGAGGAGATTAGGAAGCGCATGGAAGCAAGAGTAGGCAAAAAAATGGCCCAGGCCAATATTCAGGCCTTCGAGCGAGCCTATAATGAGGTAACAGAGGCGTAGCAATGGGGCGTGATCCTGCTAACACGATCTCCATTTCCAGCCTTTTGAAACTCAAGGGCTGGCGAGAGATCCCAATCGGCGGGATAATCATCGATGCCGGAAACTCTGAGGAATATCAGACCGGGGGCTGGCGTTCTTTCCGTCCGATATGGGATGAGAGTAAGTGTAATAACTGCAAGGTCTGCTGGATTTACTGCCCTGATGGCTCGATTCGGATACGGGATGGGGTCGTCGCAGGCATCGATCTTAACCATTGCAAGGGGTGTGGTATCTGTGCAAAGGAATGCCCGCAGGGGGCGATTGAGATGGTTGAGGAGTCTAAGGCAGAGGAGAAGGTGAAACAATGACATTGCAGAAGGTGAAGGGCACCCCCGTTGCTCTCGAGGGCGATCGGGCGGTGGCGGAGGCCATGCGCCAGATGAACCCCGATGTGGTGGCAGCTTACCCGATTACTCCCCAGACAGAGATCGTTATGCGCTTCAGCGATTTTGTGGCCAGCGGCGAGGTGGAAACCGAGTTTATCCCCGTAGAGAGCGAGCATGCATCGATGAGCGCGTGCATTGGTGCCTGTGCTGCCGGAGGGCGCGTCCAGACGGCAAGCGCGGGTGCGGGGATAGCCCTCATGTGGGAGGTGCTCTGGGTGGCTT
>Ga0114919_10001292_pt1 | contig 19992 bp, 16 predicted proteins | sample BlataG_FD_88682 | JGI IMG/M metagenome (GOLD analysis project Ga0114919, IMG submission 88682) | Deep subsurface microbial communities from Black Sea to uncover new lineages of life (NeLLi) - Black_00105 metaG | ecosystem: Environmental > Aquatic > Marine > Oceanic > Sediment | place: Atlantic... | reverse complement strand
GCAGAAAGATACCGAGCTTTATTTTATCCTCGGGTTTGACGCTTTCCTTGAGATCGACACATGGAAATCGTATATGGATCTTTTTCCCCTTATTCCTTTTATTATTTTAACAAGACCATATCCAGAATACATAGATCCGGACTTGAGACAACAAAAAATTGAAGAATTCATTAAATCCAGGATATCAGCCGGCTATAAATATGACTCTTTAAAATCAGGTTTTATTCATTTGGAAATGGCGCCCGTTTTCCTTTTTGATGTGACCCCGCTTGAAATTTCATCATCGGCAATACGAAGCCTTATAAAAAGGGAACGTTCCATCCGGTTTCTGGTGCCTGATGATGTAGTCGACTTTATAAAAGCTAAAAGGCTTTACCTATGAAGCATGATTATGATCCTTCACTTGACCTTTATGTTAAAGCGGCTTTAGGCAGAAAAGCGCTTGGACTTGTTGTGCTGGATGTCCGGGAACTTACCTCTGTGGCAGATGCATTTATCATCTGCAGCGGACGTTCAAATCGCCAGGTTACGGCAATAGCGAAATTTATCCAGACAGAGCTTAAAAAGTCTGGAATAAAGCCGTTAAGCGTGGAAGGCAAAAAAGAAGGACACTGGGTTTTGCTCGATTATGGGCATGTGATTATTCATGTGTTTTATGAATCCGTGCGAAATTTTTATGACCTCGAAGGGCTCTGGATGGATGCGAAAAAAATAAAGACAAAAAGTCTCATTGAAGCAAATAAAAAGGAAGGGGTGTAAAAACAAATGTCTGGTAAAAAAAGACCATGTATGTTGATTATTCTTGATGGATGGGGAATAAGTGCCAAAAAAAAAGGAAATGCTGTCTTCCTTGCCAAAACACCTTTTCTGGATAAACTTAAGGAAGAATATCCTGATACACAGCTTTTATGCTCAGGTGAAGCTGTAGGCCTTCCGGATGGCATTATGGGAAATTCCGAGGTAGGGCATTTGAATATCGGTGCAGGCAGGGTGGTGTATCAGGATCTTCTGAGAATCGATAAGGCGATCAGCAATGGAGAATTTTTAAAAAATGAAATGCTCAACTCTTTGATATCAAAGGTAAATACAATTAACTCGGCGCTTCACCTTATGGGTCTTGTTTCAGACGGCGGCGTACACAGTCAGCTTGAGCATCTGTTTGCCCTTCTGGATATGGCCAAGGAGAAAGGGGTAAGCAAAGTCTATATTCATGCCATACTTGACGGTCGCGATACACCGCCGGATAGCGGCGTTGGATATATTGAAAAGTTGCAAAAACATATAGCCGATAAAAATTTTGGCGCAATTGCAACCATATGCGGGCGCTTTTACGCAATGGATCGGGATAACCGCTGGGACAGAGTAGAAAAAGCATACCGCCTTTATACGCTGGGTGAAGCAACCTGTGAAAAAGATCCGGTTGAAGCTGTAAAAAGCGCCTACCTGCGGGGTGAGACTGATGAATTTGTCCTTCCTGTTGTTATGACAGATAAAGATGAAAAACCCCTTGGATTGCTGCAGGATAATGACGGAGTTGTCTTTTTTAATTTCAGAGCAGACCGTGCCAGGGAGATAACAAGAGCTTTAACTGATCCGGTTTTTGAATCTTTTGAAAGAAAATTTTACCCAAAGCTATGCGAATTTGTCTGCATGACCCTTTATGATGAAAAATTTACGCTTCCCATAGCATTCCCACCGGTTCATCTGGATGAAATCCTTGGCGAGGTCATTAGCAAAAAGGGCTTACATCAACTAAGAATAGCTGAAACTGAAAAATATGCCCATGTCACCTACTTTTTTAACGGGGGGGAAGAAAAGCCCTTTTCTTTGGAAGATCGATGCCTGATTCCGTCACCTCGTGAGGTTTCCACTTACGACCTGAAGCCGGAGATGAGTGCCTACCTGGTTACCGAAGAGGTGCTCTCCAGATTAAAATCACAAAAATATGACGTGCTCGTGCTAAATTTCGCCAACATGGACATGGTAGGACATACCGGCGTTCTTGATGCGGCAATCAAGGCGGTTGAAACTGTCGATGAATGTGTTAAACAAATCGTTAACGAAGTGAAAACCCAGGGCGGTGTTGTCCTGATCACTGCTGATCATGGAAACGCCGAGCAAATGATAGCCGATAACGGACATCCTCATACAGCCCACACGCTTAATCCTGTCCCGCTTATCCTTGTGGATGATAACCGTCGCGGCTCCAGTCTAAAACGCGGCAGCCTGGGCGATATTGCTCCCACTATTCTTCATATAATGGGCATTGACAAACCCGACCGGATGACAGGGAAGTCGCTGCTGGATACTTAAGCCTATAATTTTTTATCGAGTTCTTTTTTTAATTTTTTTTCTACTTCATCGAAAAGGCTTTTTTTCTTTTCCTTTTGTTTTGCCGTAAACAACTCTATTTTATTAGCAAAAGATTTTTGTGTTTCTTTAAATTTTGCAAGCTCATCTTCAAGGGCACTTTCCTTTTCTTCCTTTGGAATATCTTCAATTTTTATGTGGTTTTTGACAGATAGCCTCACTCCGTATGCGCCTTCAACAGCTTCTATAATTTCCATTTCTTTAAGCTGCTTGCAGATAAAATTCCCGCGTTCCAGAGAAAAAGATATAGACCGACAAACGTCCTCAATTGAAGGAGGGGCAGATTTTTGATGTTCGCAAACCCTGATGGCTGCGACGAAAAGATGAGCGTTAGAATAGAGACTATTGGTCTTCATAACGGCAAAAAGATTTTTGAAAAACAGTTCAAAAATATTGTTTTAAGATTCGCCAAATACTTGACATAAAATACCAACAAGAGTAACATTTCCAATTTATTTGTCAAGTGGTGTGTTTTGGGGTGAACAATCAGCAATAGTCAATCATCAATCCAAAAGGGGGAGCAATGACTGAAATTATTGATATAAAAGCAAGGGAAATATTGGATTCCAGGGGAAACCCTACAGTTGAAGTAGATGTAATTGTTGCCTGTGGCGCTGTTGGCAGGGCGGCAGTTCCTTCCGGTGCTTCCACAGGAAAACGCGAAGCCCTGGAGCTTCGCGATACGCGGTCAAAACGCTATGGTGGAAAGGGTGTTGCAGGCGCGGTGAAAAACGTGATGGAAGAAATATTTCCTGTGGTGCGCGGTATGGACGCTTCGGATCAAAAGGGACTTGACACATGCATGATTGAGTTGGACGGTACTGCCAACAAGGCAAAACTGGGGGCAAATGCAATTCTTGGTGTTTCAATGGCTGCTGCCAGAGCTGCGGCATCTGCATTCGGGCTTCCCCTCTACAGGTACCTTGGAGGTATAAATGCAAGGCACCTTCCGGTTCCAGGGATGAACGTGGTAAACGGTGGGGCACATGCTCCAAACAATCTTGATATCCAGGAATTTATGATCATCCCCTTTGGCGCAAAGAGCATTTCTCAGGCTGTACAGATGGGATCTGAAACCTTTCATGCATTGAAAAAGATATTGAAAGAAAAAGGCTTAAGTACTGCTGTGGGTGACGAAGGCGGGTTTGCTCCGAACCTTAAGTCCAACGAAGAGGCAATTAAATATATCATAAGTGCCATTAAATCTGCGGGTTACATACCAGGAAAAGATATCGGTATTGCGCTGGATTCGGCTGCAAGCGAGTTTTACAAAAAGGGAAAGTATATTCTAAGCTCGGAAAAGAAAGAGCTGACATCATCGCAGATGATCGACTATTATGAAGGTTTAATTGAAAAATATCCTATTCTTTCCATTGAAGATGGTCTTGCCGAAGAGGACTGGGATGGCTGGAAAATCATGACCGACCGTTTGGATGGATCGATACAGATTGTAGGAGATGATATCTTTGTAACCAACCCAAAAATATTTGAAAAGGGTATTGAAAAAGGGATAGCCAATTCTATACTCATCAAGCTGAATCAGATCGGGACGGTTACCGAAACCCTTGATGCAATTGATATGGCCAACGATGCAGGTTATACGACCGTCATATCTCACAGATCAGGTGAAACGGAAGATACCTTTATTGCAGATTTTGTAGTCGGTGTAAACGGTGGACAAATAAAAACAGGCTCCATGTCCCGAAGCGACCGGGTTGCAAAATATAACCAGCTTATCAGGATTGAAGAAGAGCTCGGAGAAGGAGCCCTGTTTTCAGATACAATATTTTAGAAGCTGTAAGGCCAGGAAGTTAGGAGGCTGGGAGGCAAGAAGGTTTGGATTCTGGAAGGCTATGAGGTTTACAATCCTCTGCGCCTCCAAACTTCCCGGCTTCCCGGCCTTTAAAACTGATGGGGAGCACACTATTAAAAATGTATAAGAAGCTTAATAAAATTATTATCGTTTTTATAAGCATTGCGGTTTTACTGTTCTTTTTTGTCCCGGCAAATGCTTATTTGTTGCAAGGTCCGCACCTTCTTGAATTAATGACCCAAAATATCGGCACAACAAAAAGTCTTTTTGTATCACAAAAACTGGTGCTTTATGATGACAGTTTCAAAGAAGGCTCAATTGAACTTAAAGAAACCTTAAAGTATATCTTTCCTGAAAAATTTCGTTCGGATATAGTTTCTAAAAGCATTCACCTTGTTTCTAAAGGAGTATCGCTGACCGTTATAGACGGAAAAACAGTTGCCGGCCATGAAACCCTTTTTGATCGATACAAGGATATCATCCTTTACAATTCCAGGTCTGCGCTTTTGCAAAGGCTTGTCCACTTAGGCATAAATGTATCGGTTTCAAGTCTCGGGCGTTTTCAGAACAAACCGGCATATGTCCTTGGTGCACAATACCCGGATGAATCGGTATCCCAGATATGGTTAAACAAAGATACATTCAGACCTTTTCGCTGGATAATCAACAGCAAAAAGCCCGGTGGCCGTCAGGATTCCCTGGAAGTAAGATATTTTAAATGGCGAAAGATAATGAAAATATGGTATCCCATGCACATAGAGTTTTACCAGGATGACAACCTGATTCGTTTGATTGAGGTTGACGAAATTAAAGTTGACCCCGACTTTCCCGCAGGACTGTTTGACATTAATCATCTAAAATCAACTTATCCTGAGGATACAAAGGATTCACAGGGTAATTTAAAACAACATCAACCCGGTGAACTTAGCGAGGTCCAGAAAATGATTGAGGAGTTTAAAAAGATATATGAGTGATAATACAAAATTCATCTTTGTAACAGGAGGAGTCGTTTCATCCCTTGGCAAAGGGCTTGCTTCTGCAGCAATAGGAGCGCTTTTAGAAAGCCGGGGTCTTACGGTGACGATTCAGAAGCTTGATCCGTACATTAATGTCGATCCCGGAACCATGAATCCTTTTCAACATGGAGAGGTTTTTGTTACAGATGACGGTTCTGAAACCGATCTGGATCTTGGCCATTATGAGCGGTTTACAAACGCAAAACTGGGCAAAGATAATAATTTTACCACAGGAAAAATTTACCATTCCGTTATTAGCAAAGAAAGAAGGGGTGATTACCTGGGGGGCACCGTACAGGTTATTCCACATATCACCGACGAAATCATAAGCAGCATAAAGCTTGTGGCGGATGGAGTAGATATTGTTATCGTTGAAATAGGCGGTACGATAGGCGACATAGAAAGCCTTCCTTTTCTTGAAGCCATACGACAGTTTAAAGCGGATGTCGGGAAGGAAAATGTATTGTATATACATCTTACCCTTGTTCCTTATATCGGAACGGCAGGAGAGCTTAAAACAAAGCCTACCCAGCACAGTGTAAAGGAACTTCGTGGTATAGGTATTCAGCCTGACATACTCCTTTGCCGTACGGACAGGTATCTGCCTAAAGATATCAAGTCCAAAATCGCCCTCTTTTGTAATGTTTCGGTAGATGCCGTGGTTACGGCAAAAGATGTGGAGTGCATATACGAAGTTCCGCTGATCTTTAACAAGGAAGGTCTGGACAATAAAATTGTAGAGTTGCTGAATATCTGGACCCGGGCTCCCAAGCTGGATGCCTGGGAAAAAATTGTAGAAATGTACAAATCGCCGACACATTCCGTTACCATAGCAATCGTTGGAAAATATGTTGACCTGACTGAATCTTATAAAAGTTTAAATGAGGCCTTATATCACGGCGGCATTGCCAATGATTGTCGTGTTAATCTCGTTTTTGTTGATTCAGAAAAAATAGACGGTAAAACATGCAATCAGCACCTTACTGATGCCGGCGGAATACTGGTTCCCGGCGGGTTCGGGACGCGCGGTATTGAGGGAAAAATATGCGCAGCCAAGTATGCAAGGGAAAAGAAAATTCCCTATTTCGGTATTTGTCTTGGCATGCAGATTGCCGTGATTGAATTTGCACGGAATGTTGCAGGCCTGGAAAAAGCCAACAGTTCCGAGTTTGATAAGAATACACCCCATCCTGTTATTTACCTGATGCTTGAGTGGTATGACGATAAAACGAAAAGGATTGAAAAGCGCGACATCACTTCCGACAAGGGCGCTACTATGCGCCTTGGTGCGTATCCGTGCAGGCTTGAAAAGGATACCTTTGCATTTAATGCTTATAAAACCGAAAATATTTCAGAACGGCACAGGCACAGGTATGAATTTAACAACGAGTATAAAGAGATTCTCAAGGAAAAGGGGCTGACAATAAGTGGCATGTCTCCGACTGGCGATCTGGTTGAAATAATTGAGATTAAGGACCATCCGTGGTTTCTTGGCTGCCAGTTTCATCCGGAATTCAAATCACGCCCCATGAAACCACACCCGTTGTTCAGAGATTTTATCAAGGCATCTATGATAAATTCGTAAAAAACCATTTTTAACAACTGAGTTCGCAGAGAACTAAGAGAATATTTTGTACTATTAATTAGTTGTTTCTGTGGGCTCCGTGGCCTCTGTAATAAATTCGCTTTGCGAGACCGTCTTTATTTTAAATCGGATCTGCGTTCACCCTGCTTGCGTCGTTCTTCCTTAAGTCTATTTTCTTTTCCGTCGTTTTCAAAATAATCCAAACTGTATGTTTTGCGTCTGTCTTGGCCTGAGCGACGATCGACAAACGATCGCTTTCTCATCTTTTCCTTTCTCATTTTTTTGTCATGCATTAATTTACTCATGGTAATCCCTCCCATGCTTTTAAAAACCGGTCATTTGAGCCAACTTCAAAATTTTTTCACTTCGCCAGGCTCGATACGATAAATTCCCCTATCTTTTCAGCTGATCTTCCGAAAAGTTTATCAGTCTCAACCAGTTCAAGGTGCCTGTCATCCCATTGGGCACTATTTTCCTGGACGATATTCTTAATATGCTCGTACTTACCACCTAAGGCCTTTATCTTTGTTGAAAGTGGGATATTCTCTTTGAAACCGACATTAAGTAAAAGCAGGTATTCAATCATATTCGGCCTATCCGGGGAGGTGGAAATGATTGGAATAACAATAATGCTCCTGTCATCTTTGCGCCCTTTACCAATATAGACATTTCCCTGACTTATAATGATTTTTTTAGTTCCCTTAAGTTTCGTGTCTGTTTCCACGCGGGATGGAATAGGTTTAAGCACCCCTTCCTTTTTTAATACCTCAATTGTTGTTTCATCCGTTGGTTCACCAAGAAGATTCAAGTTGCCTATTTTGTAACGAATAGCTCCTTTGATGTCAGAAATGATTTGCTGAAGGTTTTTAAGGACAAGGATGTTTCTGTTTATAAGCTGGGAGAAATTGAAATTGTGTGCCGCCAGAGCTTCAAAGAGTATTCCTTCAACTTTTTCACTAATTCGGCTTGTTCCCACGGTAACTGTTTTTGCCTGGTGCTTGATTGCATCCACAGGGCGGGCCATACAGTTGATCGACTCCCCCAGACACTTGAAAAGTCTGTTAAGCATGTTTAGCGGTGTTCCCTTTACACCAAAGTCAAGCTCAAAATCGGATACCGGGAGCCTTCCGTACAGGTATTTAAGGAGGAGAGTCAGGTCCGAAGCGGCTTCAGGCCCCATGGCAGTCGGAAAACGGTTTTGAGTTTTCTTTTTTCTGAATTCATTATAGAACGTAATTATCTTTTCCTTGAACGATTTTTCCAGGATAGCTTCATAGACATCCATACCCTCTTTAGCATGTTCGTCTAATGTATTTCGGATTTCTTCCTGGAAACCGTATAGAAATCGTGATCCTTCATTAATGGCAAGGGCAGCGTAATATCCCCAAAGATGTCCAACAAGAGTGTTTAAAATGGGTGCAAGATGTTCACTTATAACAGGAACATTAAAGACATCTTCCGCATAAGGACCAAACCTTTCCTCCCCTTCATCAGCAATTACTACAGGCAAGGCCTTGTGAGCTTTAAATATAGCCGTATCCTTAATAATATCACCAATCACAGTTGGTCTTGTCCCTGCGGCGCAGACAATGATAAGAGGCTCTGATGAAAGGTCTATATGCTTTTTGTCTTCAACAAAATCGGATGAAATTGTCTTATAGCAGAGTTCAGAAAGTTTGATCCGTATCTCGTCTGCTGAAGCCTTGTTAGGTCCGCTTCCGACGGCCGCCCAGTAAGTTCTGGCTGGGGCGAGTCTTCTGGCGGAATCTTCAATTTTATTTTTCATTGCCAGAACTTTTCTCATATGCAAAGGGATTTCAAGAAGTCGCTTTATTTCCTCTGATATAAAGGCAGCATTCCTGCGACCTTTAAGATCGGCAATAAAAAGTCCGAGGATTGCACCTGCAACGATCTGCGAGTAAAATGCCTTTGTTGAGGCCACAGACATTTCAAGATCCCGGCCGCTGCTTGTGTACATGACGCCATTCACTTTGAATGTGATATCCGAATCCCTGCGGTTTACAATAGCAAGGGTATAAGCACCCCGCTCTTTCACCATTTCAACTGTACGATTTGTATCTGTAGTTGTGCCCGACTGGCTTATGGCAATGACAAGGGTGTCAGTCATGCTTTGGGCGTCGTCTTGTTCGTCAAGTTTAAACCCGCTAAGTTCCGACGCCTTGAGCGCATTGATTTGAATCCCCGGGTCATCCAGGTAATAACTCAGAATGTCGGCGCATGCCAGGGAGGCGACACCTGCCGTACCCTGCCCGACAAAAAAGATGCGTCGTATTCGATTTTCAGTCAGTGCTTTTTGTAATGACTGTGGAATGATTGTTTCATCGATTGCCGTAACATATAATTTTTTTTCGCCTTCTTTGATCTTCCAGCGGTTTTGAAGGGTTTTTTCAACTGAAATCGGGGATTCTGAAATCTCTTTTAAGAAATAATGGGGAAATTTCTGGCGATCTATGTCTCTTGATGTGATTTTTGTGTGCTTAATATCTTTTTCACCAAGTTCAACCGGGGTTCCGTCATAAAACATGGCTTGGATGCCTTCAATGCCTCCGCCTGATTTTTGACTGAGAATGAAAATCTGTCCCTGAGTATCTCCTTCAACCCCTTCAGCAACTGTTTCCCCGTCCATTTTAATAAAGGATTGAGTCTCTTCAATAAACCCGTAAACTTCTGAAACAGGCATATAATGATTGTCAGCCAGTCCTATAAAGATAGACTGACCGCTTCCTTTCTGGGCCAGAAAAAGCCTGCCGGGTGCAAGATCGGTATGCATGGATATGGCGTGGGACCCCTCGAAATCATTGACTGCCAGCCTAAATGCTTCCCGGACACTGTGGCCCTGTTTAAGATACTTTTCAATTCGGATGGGAATGATTTTAGTATCGGAGGTTATGTCGCTGTGGATAGAATTTCCGTCCGATTCAAATTCATCTTTCAACTCCAGGTAGTTATCGATATCACCATTTAAGCATACATGAATGATTCCTGTTCTTTCCTTCCGGTTCCCCGGAATATCGTTATCAACGGGATGACAGTTTGCTTCGGTGATCGCGCCAACCGATGCCCAGCGTGTATGGGAAGAGACGGTGTGAAACCTGTGGGGAAAATCGGCTATTAGTTGAAGAACAGGGTCGTTTTTAATCTGTTTTCGCAAAAAACTTATATTATCTCCGAGCTTTCCAATTTCAGCCGCAATTTTATAGGTGAAAGTGATCGCTGAGAGTTCTTTTTCGCTTTCATCTTTTGTTTCATTAATACTGATACCCATGTTTGTCAGAACATCCTGGGCCGACCGCTCCTTAACCCGGTCATAAAGATTCGCATTCTCAACTGTTTTTTCAAATTTTTCAAATTGGGCCCTTTCCAGAATAAACATCAAAGAGATGCCTGCTGAATCACGGCCCCTTACTTCAAGACGATCAATGGAGTTAAGAACGGCGTTAATATTTTTAAATACATTTACAGAAGAAAAGGTTGGCGAAGTTTGGCAAAGACTGAGCAGATCCTTAACCTTTTTTAAATTATCTATGATTTCAGTATTAATGCACCAGGCAATATCCTTTAAATTTTCAATTCGTTGTGTGATTGTATCGACATCTCTTGTCTCAAGATGCCCCATATTGTCAGACAGCAATTTCACTTCCGCATCAATGATCTTCGAGAGGCGACCTGCTAATTTTGCAAGTTTGTCCTGCATGTTTTCGTTAATAAAAAGATTGTAGAAAAGATCTTTGTCTTTTAATGTGCGGACGGCTTTCAAAAAAGAGTCGATAAGATCATTTCCGCCAAGGTAATGACTATCAAAGGAATAATCATTTTTCTGACAAGCCGTGTATGAAAACCGGTCAATTTTTTCAAACATGCCGTCTAAAAAGGCTATATCGACCGATCGATCTGCCTTGTCTTTGCCCTTAAATGAAACGATGCCTGCAAGCCCGCAATTGAGCGTGTTTTCAGCGTAAGGAAAAAAGATAATGGAATTTTCCACTGCGCTGGATTTACTTTTGCCAAAATAAACATTTGCCATAAGGCAGCTGTGAGCAAGTTTACAGGCATTTAGAAAAAATACGACAATCTTTTCAGCTATGATTTTAATTGATGGTTTTATAAGTTTTTCCATTTTTGTTCTCTTTGTTTTTTGTAATTACTCAGGTTGTGAGGTTCAGGGTTCACAGTTCGCGGTTGGATGTATCCTGAGTGGCATGATGAGCTCAGATAACTCATAGTTTATCAGTTTAACAGCTATCAACTCATCTTTAACCCTGAACCGTGAACCTATGAACTTTGAACCTGGGCAGTTAAGGTTCCTTAAGTATTTTAATAACTTTTTCAATATCCTCCGGTCGATCTACACCGATACTTCTGTGCTTTGTTACCATCACATGAACAGGTATTTCATTTTCAAGTAAACGAAGCTGCTCCAGTTTTTCAATCCTCTCAAGACGGCCGGGTTGCAGAGCAACGAACTGCCTGAGAGCATTCATGCGGAAAGCATACAGACCAATATGGCCGTAAAATTCTCTCCTCCGGTTTTCCATCGGCCAAGGGATCGGAGATCTGGAAAAATAGAGCGCCTTTTGGTTCAATGTAAAAACAACTTTGACAATATCCGGACTTTGGGCCTCTTCCATGGTAATTTTTCTTACCGGAGTTGTTACAAGGACATCGGGGTTTTCAAACGGAACGATCAGCTCGCTGATCATAGCGGGCTTAATTGCCGGCTCATCCCCCTGAATGTTTACGACAACAGCATCCTTAGGAACTTTTATGGACTCGGCGGCTTCCAGGACCCTGTCGGTTCCGCTTTCGTGGTCATCTCTTGTCATGACCACCGGAACATCGAGTTTTTCTGCTGCTGAGAAAATCCGGTCATCGTCCGTTGCCAGCATAACGCTTGTGAGTTCAGGACACAGCCTGGCCCGCTTGAAGACATGCCAGAACATCGGTTTACCGAGAATATCAGCAAGTGGTTTTCCGGGAAATCGTGTCGATTTATAACGCGCAGGTATGATTCCGTAACATTTCGGGAGGGTATTCATTAATTGTAAAGAATCCTGGCTCAGGCCTATCTTTGGGTTACCCCTTCAAGGAGCTGTTTTCAACTGGTTGCAATATGCAAAATAGAAAGTTTAAAGTTAAATCAGGGCAAATAAATAAACATTGAACATCGAACATCCAACGTCGAATTTTGAATAATGTATTCTGCCGATTTATAGATCAGTAGAGCGAAGCAATTTCATCATTGGATGTTCGATGTTCAAAAGTGTTACAACTCAACTATTTCACTTAATTTACCTTACGGATGTTCCTGGCTTCATTTTTTTATCAAAAGTGGCAATGGAGCATACCTTATTATCAACAGCAGCCAGCAGCATTCCGTTGGACAGTATCCCCATGATTTTGGCAGGTTTTAAGTTTGCAGCAATAAGAACCTGTTTGCCTGTCAGGTCTTCAGGATTGTAGCTTTCCGAGATCCCGGCAACAATTGTTCTTTTTTCACCTATATCCACTTCAAGTTTAAGAAGCTTTTTTGCTTTTGGTATCCCTTCGGCATGAATAACTGTTCCAACCCTGAAATCTATTTTTGCAAATTCTTCAAATGTAACTTCCGGCTTAATTTCGAACACTATATCACCTGCTCCTGTTTCTCTTTTTATATCAGCCTTGATTTTTTTCAGGTCGATTCTCGGAAAAAGCGTAATCGATTTTAAAAGTTTTGTGCCGGGTTTTAAACTTTTCCAGGCATAAAGCCGGTCGAAAGTAAAAAACGGCTCTGAGACATCCATACCAAGATGCTTTTGCATCAGCAGGGCGGTATCCGGCATGACTGGGTAGATCATACCGGATATGATTCTCAACCCTTCAAGGAGATTATAGATAATGGTCTGAAGCTGTTTTTTTGCTGATTTTTTCTTTGCAAGCACCCATGGAGCAGTGACATCAATATATTTATTCATGCTGCCGATAAATACCCAGACCGCCTCTAATGCCTTGTGAAAGGCAAACATTTCCATTTCTTTTTCAAATTCTTCAACAGCAGTCAGTGCGTCCGGTTCAAGGCCGGGCTTTAACTCTTCTTCTGCTTGAGGATCGGTCTCAGGTACAACCCCGCTGAAATACTTGTGTGCCATTGAAAGAACCCTTGAAAACAGATTGCCAAGGTCATTTGCCAGATCTGAATTGATTTTCTGCACAAAGGTCTCTTCTGAAAAGCTTGAATCAAGCCCGAAAACCATATCTTTTAAAAGGAAAAACCGGAATTGATCAAGACCGTAGATTTTTTTTAGTTGCAGAGGCTCCACTACATTTCCGAGACTTTTCGACATCTTGGATTGATCAACATTCCAGTAGCCATGAACATTCAGATGTTTATATATGTCAATTCCGGCTGCTTTTAACATGATTGGCCAGTAAATGCCATGTGGCTTAAGAATATCCTTGGCCACGATGTGCTGGGCTACCGGCCAGTACTTTTTAAAAAGATCGCCATCAGGATATCCCAGTGCGGAAACATAATTTAAAAGAGCATCGAACCAGACATAAGTCACATAGTCCTTGTCAAAAGGAAGTGTAATGCCCCACTTGAGGCGTGTTTTCGGCCGGGAAATACACAGATCTTCAAGGGGTTCTTTTAGAAAGGATAGAACTTCGTTTTTATAACGTTGCGGCCGTATAAAGTCAGGATTCTTTTTAATATGATTTATGAGCCAGTCCTGGTATTTACTCATTTTAAAAAAATAATTCGATTCTTTGATAATTTCAGGGTTTGTTTCATGGTCAGGACATTTGCCGTCCACGAGTTCCCGCTGAGCGTAGAAGCGCTCGCATCCAAAACAGTAAAGCCCCTCATATTCACTGAAATATATGTCTCCCGAATCGTAAATCCTTTGAAGGATTTGCTCTACCACTGCTATATGAGAAGGGTCAGTCGTTCTGATAAAATAATTGTACTTTATATTCAGTTCGGGCCACAGATCCTGGAAAAGTGCGCTGATTTTGTCAACATAGCTTCTGGAGCTTAAATTTTCCTTTTTTGCAGCACGCACGACCTTGTCCCCGTGTTCGTCGGTGCCGGTTAGAAAAAAGACGTCTTTTTTGCGCATTTCATTAAACCGGCTGGCAACATCGGCTATGATTGTTGTATATGCATGTCCCAGATGGGGCCTTGCATTAACATAATAAATCGGAGTTGTTATATAAAAGGGTCCTGACATTTTTCAAAGGTCTCTTTCTTTTTCAAGGTTATCAAAAGTAGTTTCTATCTCCTGGCCATCTTCACTGGGAATGGTTATTAGACTGCTTATTACATTATGCCTGACTACATTTCCTTTTCCAGCCGATGTTTTTACAGTCTCATCGATTTTTGGAAATTTTTTCTTAAGCGCAAGGTAAGTTTCATATTCAAATTTAAGGCAGCACATCAGACGACCACACAGGCCGGAGATCTTGGTGGGATTTAAAGAAAGTTTCTGTTCCTTTGCCATGCGAATCGAAACATGTCCGAATTTTTCAAGAAATCCAGCGCAGCAGATTTCGCGTCCGCACCTTCCTATTCCGCCGCACATTTTGGCCTGATTACGTATTCCCACCTGGCGCATCTCCACCCTTGCACCAAGCTCTTTGACAAGCATTTTTACAAGCTGACGGAAGTCAACCCGTCCATCGGATGTAAAGAAAAAAGTTAATTTGTTCGAATCAAAGGATTTTTCAACGGAAAAAAGGTTCATGTTAAGACCGAGTTCTTTAATACACTTTAAGCAATAACTGTGACCTTTGTTTTCAGTTTCAATATTTTTTTCTCTTTGAAATAAATCTTTTTCACCGGCCAGGCGAAATACTTTTTTAAGAGGCTTACATGGTGGACGTTCGTCAAAGGAAACAGGCGGCAGGGCCACTGTTCCAAAACCAAGCCCTTTCTCGGTCTGTACAATCACACAATCATTCCGGTGCAGTACAAATGCTCCGCAGTCAAAGTCATAAACCTTGCCGGAAGGCTTAAATGTAATTCCTACTACTTTTTTCATTTGGTTAATGGCGTAATAGTTTCCCGGCCCCTCCCGATTCGCATCATCATGGTTTCCAGTGTGAGCCTTAAATTTGCATTTGACTGAATATTTTTTTGCGCCGCCTGGATTGCATCGATTTTAAACAGAAGCGACTTAATGTCAATTTTTTGTGAGGCATATTCAATCTTTTCTATTAAATCTTTGTTAATGATTTTTTCAGGGTGAAAGTTATATATTATAAGGTCCCTTAGCCAGGACTTCATTATCTCAAGTGAATCAAAAAGAAAATCTTTATTTTTTTTCAGCATTTCAGCGAATGCCATAAGCATACCTGAAGACATTGAGAATAAAGCCCCGGGTTGATCGGGTTGATCAAGGCCGACGGCATCTATAAGCCAATTCCTGCGATTTATCCAGCTTGAGTTGTTCATGGCAAAGGCCTTGGAAATACTCCCGTTTGCCATGGCAGCTATTATTGAAGCTTTATCCGGTGCGAGACCCTGATGTTCAATAAGCCGGGTTTCGATGCTTTTTACAGAAACAGGGTTAAACCTGATGTGCTGACAGCGTGAAACAATCGTTGGCAGAAGATCGGATATCTGACATGCAGTAAGTATTAAAATGGAGTTGTCAGGCGGTTCCTCAAGCATCTTGAGAAGGGCATTGCCGGCTGAGGGATTCATAGCGTCGGCATCAGATATTATTACCACCCGTACCCTTGCTTCATATGGTTTCAGGGCAAGGGTATCACAAAAGCTTCTTATTTGATCAATTTTTATAGAAGCACCGGAAGGCTTTATCCGAATGATATCCGGGTGATTACCCGATTCTATTTTTCGGCATGATTGGCAATATCCACACGGGTTGAAAGCGGTCGACAATTCCTTTTTGCTATTGGAATGATCAATAAATTCAGACCGCCCCGGCTTTTCACCCGTACAGTTGCATGCCATGGCAAAGGCTAACGCTGCATCCTTTTTGCCAACGCCTTCAATGCCTGTAAAAAGCAGAGCATGTGGTATGTTGCGTTTTTGAAGAAAAGCAGCCAGGATTCGCACGGACCGTTGCTGATCTGCTATCGAATCAAAGGTCAGACACAAAGTTAAAAATCAACCCGTTCTTTTAATTCTTTTCCGGCTTTAAAAAATGGTAATCGTTTTGGCTTTATAACGACTTTTTCACCGCTTTTCGGGTTTCTGCCTGTATAGCTTTTATAATGTTTTACATAAAAACTGCACAAACCGCGAATTTCAACGCGTTCTCCGGTGGACATGGCCTGGGACATATTATCGAAAAAAATCTGGATTACATTTGCTGCTTCTGCTTTCGAGATGTTTGCTTTTGTTTTAAGAGCGGAAATAAGCTCCAGTTTATTCATGTATCCTCCTTTATGCAGTATATGGTGGAAATTGATTTATTGAGCCAGTTTTAAAACGTCCCATTTCGAAGTCTGCGCTTATCTGCCCAATCTCTGTGTCAGGTTCAAATTTTAATCCTCGAAATACTACGTGTATTCCTGTGGTTAATCCGCCGGAGGCGGATCGCCTTCCTTGACCTTGAACAGATAAGCGCAGACTTCGGGCTGAAACGTTTTAAAACTGGCTCTATTATTTATAATAAAACAAAACTTGATAAAAAGTCAAGGACTTATGAGAATATTTCAGACAATATTTCAACATCTTCTTTATTTACCTCGATACTTGCATATTGCCCAAGGGCCTCTATATTTACAACAACACGCTCCTGTCCCCTATACCGCACAAAGATTCCTGACACGCCTGTAAGGGGGCCGGCTATTACAATAACCGGATCCCCCTTTTTCAAGCGATAGCCGGTTGAAACCTGATTATTTCCTTCAACCATTATTTTTAGTGATTCTATGGCTGTATGGGGAACTGTAACCGGGCCATTCTTTGTACCGATTAATCGGACAGCTCCTGTTGTTTTTACGATTTCAAGATGATTGTGAGGACTAAGGTCGGTTTTAACAAACAGGTATCCGGGAAAAAGTGGGACTGTAATCATGGCTTTCCTGTCACGGCGCTTGCTTCTTACCTGAACTTTCGGGAGGAAAACCTCCACAGATTTATTCATCAGTCCGTCGTTGACTACGTTTTCGAACCTGCTTTTTGTATGAAGAACGTACCATAAATGCTGCAGTTTTGTTGCCATTAATTACCAACCTCGCCAAGTCCATACAAATTGATTGAAAATTCATATTTACGGTCATCAGGCTCATCCGTGCAGCCTATCCCTACAGACCAGCACTGCGCTTGATATTTAAAGCCTACACTCGTTTTGATTCGTTTATCATCAAGGATGTTGCGTTCATATCCGCCGTAAGCCGTCAGGGAGTCAGCAATTTTTATAGAAAGATCAGCAGTAATCGATTTAATAGAGTCTCTTGTGTACCTGTACTCGACAGATAATGTGTCGTTTCGATTATCCGACAGGCTCATCTTTGCATTATAGGATGAGAATTCATCATCATAAGAACACCACTGGGCATCACCTTCAAAGGACAGGTACTTTGCCGGATAGAATTCCAGTTCACCTTTTACTGGAGAAAAAGGTCTCTGGTCCGTCTGGTTTTCCCACTTTTGCGGGTCATCCTCTCTGGCCTCATAAATGTCATAGCTTTGTTCAAGCTTGAACCAGAGAAATTGCCTGTAATTATAGGCTGCCGGCTCGTCATGTTTTGTTTTAGGGCTTTCATCAGTTTTTAGCACACTTTCTTTCGATCTTGAAGTAAATGTGTTTGTTATGGAATAAGTTATCTGATTCTTTTTTTCAATACGGTCAATGGAATCAACATCGAAATCAGGAAACTCATCCTGGTCCTGATCCGGTATATATTCATAAATAACCTGTGGAGTTACTGAATGCTTGATGCCATTGGTGCCGAATATCTCACTGCCATATACCTTATATGTTTCTGAGGAAAAATCCAGTTTTATATCATAAATCTGCCTGTTAAATCTTTTTTTCTCTTCTGACAGGTAATCTTCGCCCATCTCTTTTCTGTCCATATACCAGCCTGTCTCCCGCATCCCTGCAGAAGGTTCAAAAGAAAAATAATTTTTAAACCTGTATGGAAGATAAAAACGAGGATACAGGTCAGCCCGGTGACCTCTCTGGTCGTCTTCGCTATAAAAGTATGTATATTCAGAATCGAGACTAAAATAAAGGGAGCTTTTGAAAACCTGTTGCTTGGATGCGTCAAATCCAATGAAAGGCAACTTTTGTATAGTTGTATCAGTATCTTCCCAGCGTCTTTTTATGATATCATCATACCAGAGTGCTTCGGCATTAAAGCTGTATTTGGTCCAGTTTCTATTCAGATTCAGTTTGTTTGTCCGGACAGGATCGTCATATTCATCAAATTCCCTGCCAAAGTTTTTATTAAAAAAGTTTTCGGTTTTCTTAAATCCTGTTAAGCCGTCTTTAAATTCATGGAGGTAATCCTGGTCGCTTAAAATATCCAGATCGAGCTTTGCAAAGAAATCGAGAGGCATGGCCTGGTGGTGACTCATCCTGAACCAGTAGCGATTGTGATTGGGCCTGAGTTCATCATCGCCTTGATATCCCCATTTTTCGCTCAAATCCAAAGTCCCATCATCTATTTTTCTATCATTTAAATAGTCATACATTAAAGTGCCTTTTGATTTTTCACTTAAAACATATCGGTATTCAAGGCCGAGTTTATCACCGCGAAGATGCATGTGGTGTTCATAAAACGTGGCGTCTGAACTTTCATTAATAGCCCAGAAAAACGGCTGTAAAAAATAGCCGCCCCACCTGTCGGAGTATCCGATTTCCGGAGGTAAAAAACCTGACTGGCGCTTTGTTTTTGCAGGAAAAACAAGAAAAGGTGTATATACCACAGGCACTTTTTTTGCCCAGAGCGCAGCGTGCCGGACATATCCGTATCCTTCCAGAGTAACTTTAGCACTTTTGCCGGTTATTACCCAGTCGGGGTTTTCACCTTCACAAGTTGTCACAATGGCATCTTCAACGTAATATGTGTTTTCACCCGACTTCTGGATTTTGCTGCCTTTAATATAAAAATTATTTTCTTTTATGAAAAAAGTACCGTTTTCTATGGTTCCTGTCTGTTTCTCAAGGTCAATATCCATACTGCTTCCGGCAAGAGTATCTTCCCCGGCCGCCATTCTCACATTGCCTTTGGCATATGCCTTCATGTTTTTGTAATCAAAACTGATATAGTCAGCGGAAAGTTTTTTATCGTTTTTGGTTAAAGTTACACTCCCCTTTGCAATGTACCGAAAAGATTGGTCGTCATAAAATATTTCATTCGCTTCAATTTGCCACGGTGATTCCGGGTCGCTGTCGGATAGAGAATCGAACAATTGTTCCGTCTGCTGTGCTGCAGCACATGGATGCATAACGCTGGAAATGAATATTATGAGGATAAGCCGGATGATCCTCCTGCCCACTTTTGGCTTTCTAATTATTCTTTGTTTGATTGTAATCAATAGTCTAACTTAAGGTTTATTTGTTATATACGCCCTGAGTATTTAAAAAAAACTTAATATAAAATGAGGTGGTTTCAAAATGTATTATAACATATTGAACATTGTTAGTTTTTAAAGTATAAAGCTAACTAAATGATAAAAGTCAAGATGTACTTAAGTGCAATATGTTATAGTAAAAATAACTTAGACATAGAATACTATAGTAAAATGATGAATGGTAGAATAGAGAATTTACTATGAAAGTATTATTAACCAACGATGATGGGATACATGCTCAGGGGTTGTGGGCTTTATACAAAAGGTTTGCAGAAGAACATGATGTCACAGTGATTGCTCCCGACCGTGAACGAAGTGCCGTAGGACACGGAATAACCTTGAATGAGCCGCTTCGCACAACACATGTTGAAGTAAACGGTGGATATAAAGGGTATGCTATAAACGGAACTCCTGCGGATTGCATTAAACTCGGTGTCCTGGAAATACTTGATGAAAAGCCGGATATGGTCATTTCCGGAATAAATCCGGGCGTAAACGTGGGTGTTAATATTAACTATTCCGGGACTGTAGCAGCAGCCAAAGAGGCTGCGTTTTACGGAATGAACGCAATTGCTGTTTCCATACAAGGAACTAAAGCAAACAATTATGATGATATAGCCTTTTTTATAGAAGTTTTATCAAAAAAAGTATT